>ENA-UOOM01001978-UOOM01001978.1-fermentation-metagenome-genome-assembly--contig:-NODE-1978-length-18011-cov-4.279572_pt1 | contig 18011 bp, 16 predicted proteins | sample MGYA00245781_ERZ724031 | MGnify/ENA primary metagenome ERZ724031 (study PRJEB28704, sample SAMN03018317) | fermentation metagenome | biome: anthropogenic terrestrial biome; feature: soil; material... | reverse complement strand
GGTGTGGTCTCCGGATTACCGAACATCACACCAACCTTCTCCCTCAGTTGGTTGATAAAAATTGCTGCTGTCCTGGATTTATTGATGGCACCGGAAAGCTTACGGAGAGCCTGAGACATCAATCTGGCCTGAAGGCCAACGTGTGAATCTCCCATTTCCCCCTCGATCTCAGCCCGCGGAACCAGGGCGGCGACGGAATCGACGACAACCACATCCACGGCACTGCTGCGAACCAGCGCCTCCATAATTTCCAGAGCCTGCTCCCCGGTATCCGGCTGGGAAACCAGCAGGTTCTCCGTGTCCACTCCCAGCTTGCCTGCATACTGCGGATCCAGCGCATGCTCTGCATCCACAAAGGCTGCTGTGCCGCCCCTCTTTTGTGCTTCCGCAATGACATGCAGCGCCACAGTCGTCTTTCCGGAAGACTCCGGGCCAAATATTTCCGTAACCCGGCCTCTGGGAATGCCGCCTACCCCCAGTGCTATATCCAGGCCCAGGGCTCCCGTTGGAATGACATCCACATTTAAATGAGTGGATTCTCCCAGTCTCATGATGGAACCTTTCCCAAACTGTTTTTCAATCTGCAACATGGCCATATCCAAAGCCTTCTGTTTATCCATGCCTACACCCCCATATGTACAGAACATTTGTTCCTGTTCCATTGTATAATATACAGACCCATTCGTCAACAGGACATCTTACTTCAACGACAGCAGATAAAGTCTCAGCCAGTTCAGCAGTCGCATGGCAGATCCGTTTTTGATCAGCATCCGGTCTCCATCCAGATGAAGTTCCTTTGCCCTGGCACCATCTTGATCTGCAATTGCTATATGGACAAGTCCTATCGGTTTTTGGGGAGAGCCTCCCCCCGGGCCTGCAATTCCTGTTGTGGCAATCCCGATATCCGATTTCGAAGTATTCCGGATTCCTTCTGCCATTTCCAAAGCCGTCTGTGTACTGACGGCTCCATAAGCTGCCAGAGTCTTCGGGGAGACACCAAGCCGCGTGGTTTTTGCCTGATTGCTGTAAGTCACGCAGCCTTCCAATAAGACGGCGGAAGATCCGGGAACATTGGTAATTCGATTGGAAACCAGTCCGCCTGTGCAGGACTCCGCTACGGACAAGGTACGTCCCTTTTCCCGAAGCAAATTCACTATAACGGATTCCATCCGATCCTCATCAAAGCCATAGATTGCTGTTCCCAGGCGCTTTTCGATTTCCTGCTGCATGGGACGGATCAGGGCTTCGCCTTCTTCCGGAGAGGATGCCTTGGCGGTGATCCTCAATGTCACTTCACCTACTCCAATCAGAGGTGCCAGGGTGGGATTTTTCTGATTTTCAAGCAGATCCTTTACCTTTTCTTCCACTGCAGACTCTCCGATTCCATAAATCCGAAGCACTCTGGAGTAAATGCCCTGCCCGCTTTTTCTTTTCAGATACGGAAAGGCATAGTGGTCGAACATGTGCTGCAGCTCAGAAGGAGGGCCGGGAAGAACAATGTACGATTTCCCGTTGTCTTCCATGACAGCACCGGGAGCCGTTCCGATGTCATTTTGCAGGATAATGGATTCTCTGGGGAACATTGCCTGCTTTATATTGTTTTTCGTCATCGTTCTGCCGGTAGCGGCAAAGTGCTCCCGTATCCGTTTCAAACTGGGCTGATGCAGTACCAGATCCAATCCCAGAAACTCTGCCACCGTTTCCTTGCTTAAATCATCCATGGTAGGACCCAAGCCACCGGTTGTGATAATGATATCCGAACGATCCGATGCAATGCGCAATGTTTGGAGAAGCCGGTCCCGATTGTCTCCCACCACCGTATGCCAAAACACATCAATACCCAGTGAGGACAGCTGTCTGGATAAATATTGGGCATCTGTATTGGATATCTGGCCCAAAAGCAATTCACTGCCTACACCGATAATTTCTGCATTCATAAAATGCCTCCTGTTTCCTGTATCATCTCATTCATTCCAATGAAACACCGACCGATTCCTGTAGATATAATCCACTCCGGAAAAAATGGTAAACACGACAGACGCATACAGAAGAATCTGATCCATGGGAATCCCAACATATCGAAATGGGAAATTGTCCAGAATCAATGCTGTAATCGCCATAATCTGTGTAACGGTTTTCAATTTCCCCCACCAGCTGGCGGCAATGACCTTTCCTTCGTTTACAGCCAGGAGGCGAAATCCGGTAATCACCAATTCCCGGCTTATGATAATAATGGCGGCAATTGCCGACACTTTACCACTTTCCACCAGGCAAATCAATGCCGAAGTGACAAGAAGCTTATCTGCCAGAGGGTCGATAAATTTACCGAAATTCGTAATCTCATTTCTCTTTCTTGCGATATAGCCATCCAGGCTGTCTGTAGAAGCAGCAAGAAGAAAAAGGATTACAGCAAAAATATTATTGTTTGGAAAGGGCACCAGCATAAAAACTAAAAACAATGGAATCAGTAGGATCCGAAAGATTGTTATTTTATTTGCGAGATTCATAAACTTCCCCCATTAAATCATAATCATAGGCCTTTTTTATCACGACATTTACAAAGCTGCCAATCGGAAGTGGGGATTGGCTTCTGATATAAATCAATCCATCCACTTCCGGAGCCTCTCCGCAGGATCTGCCGTAATACAGGCCTTCCTTTTCCCTGCCTTCCACCAGGACCTCACAGATCTGACCTAGCCGGGCTGTCATCCATTTCCTGGATACCTGCCTTTGTGCAGACATCAGCCGGATTCTTCGCTCTTCCTTGACCGATTCTTTCACTTGATTGGGAAAATCCGCTGCCCGGGTGCCTTCCTCCCGGGAATACGCAAAGACCCCCACATGATTGAAATGTCCTTCCCTCACAAAGTTCAGAAGATCCTGAAATTCGGATTCTCCTTCCCCGGGAAAACCAACCATGAGGGATGTCCGGATGACAATCCCAGGCATTCGTTCCCGAAGGGATTTCAACAGCATCCGGATCTGTTGTTCTGTTGTATCCCGATTCATTCCGGACAAAATTTTCGAATTGACATGCTGAATCGGAATGTCCAGATAATTACAGACCTTATTCTCCCCTGCAATTTCGTCCATCAGCTCCCCGGTAATCCGATCCGGGTAACAATACATCAGGCGGATCCGCTTCAAATCCGGTATTGGGCACAGCTCCTGCAAAAGCGTGACCAGGTTATACTTCCCTTTGGAATCCTCCCCGTATCTGGTAACATCCTGAGCGACAATGATAAATTCCCGTATTCCCTTTTCCACCATACTCTTTGCTTCTTTTACGATGGAGGACGGTTTCCTGCTTCGGAATCTGCCCCGAAGTCTGGGAATAATACAATAGGAGCAGCAGTTGTCACAGCCTTCAGCAATTTTCAGATAGGCAACCGGACCGGTGGTGCTGATGATCCGGGGCAGACCTTCATCCGTGAAATCATTTAAATGCCCCAGGTAGGCCTGATGTTTTCCCTTCCGTACATCCTCCAGCACTTCGATGATTCTGGTGTAGTTTCCTGTCCCAACCACCGCATCAATTTCGGGGATTCCCTTCATCAGTTCCCTGCTGTAGCGTTCTCCCAGACATCCGGAAACAATCAGGGCCCTGCAACTCCCTGTCTTCTTGTATTGCCCCTGTTCCAGTATTGCATTGATGGACTCCTCCTTGGCGGGCCCGATAAATCCGCAGGTATTGACAATCAGGATATCTGCCTGGGAAGATTCATTTACAATTTTGTAACCGTTTTCCCGGAGCAGTCCCAGCATAATTTCCGCGTCCACCTGATTTTTGGCACATCCCAGGGATACCACTCCAACTTTATTCCACAAGTAAGGCTTCTCCTTCCGCTTATCCTTCTTTATACTGCTCTTCAAACTCTTCTTTGCTGATCAGAACGTTTCTCGGCTTGCTGCCATCGAAGCCGCTGATCAATCCGCGTTTTTCCATTTCGTCGATCAGACGGGCTGCACGGGCATATCCTACTCGCAGCCTGCGCTGGATCATGGAAATGGAGGCTTGTCCCGCATCTATGACCACTTCAATGGCATCCGGCAGCAGTTCGTCTTCATAATCATCATGCTTATTGTCCTCCTCTGCTGCGGTTTCTTCCATTACTTCCATGTTGTAATCCGGGCCTGCATTCTGATTCTTGATACAGTTCACCACGGACTCCACTTCTTTTTCCGTGATATAGGCACCCTGCACCCGGATGGGTTTGCTCATACCGGACGGATAAAACAGCATATCCCCTCTGCCAAGCAGCTTTTCCGCGCCACCCATATCCAGAATCGTCCGGGAATCGGTCTGTGAGGAAACGGCAAAGGCAATCCGGGAAGGAATATTGGCCTTGATGACGCCGGTAATGACATCCACCGAAGGCCTCTGTGTTGCTATGACAAGGTGGATCCCTGCCGCCCGGGCCATTTGAGCCAGCCTGCATATGGCATCTTCCACATCGCCTGGTGCAACCATCATCAAATCCGACAATTCATCAATAATGACCACAATCTGGGGAAGCCTGGTTTCCTCGACAGGCAACCGGCCGTTGTAGGTTTCAATATCCCGGACTCCCTTATCGGCGAACTTCCTGTATCGGGAAACCATCTCCTGCACTGTCCAGTTCAGAGCTCCGGCTGCTTTCTTGGGATCTGTCACAACAGGGATCATCAGATGGGGAATGCCATTGTATGTATTCAATTCCACCACTTTGGGATCAATCATAATCAGCCGGACTTCATCCGGAGTTGCCTTGTACAGAATGCTGACGATCAGGGAATTGATGCAGACACTTTTCCCCGATCCCGTCGCTCCGGCAATCAGCATATGCGGCATTTTGGCAATATCCGCTATGACATTTTTCCCTGCAATATCCTTGCCAAGCGCAAAAGCCAGCCTGGAGGGATGGTTGAAAAAGCTGTCCGATTCCAATACCTCACGAAGCAGCACCGGAGCAACATCCTTGTTGGGCACTTCAATCCCGATCGCGGCTTTTCCCGGGATAGGCGCTTCGATCCGAACACCGGGTGCTGCCAGATTCAACGCAATGTCATCCGATAAGCTGACAATACGGCTGACTTTCACGCCAGGAGCCGGTTGAAGCTCGTATCGGGTGATAACCGGCCCGCGACTGACCTGGTTCACCCTGGCAGAGACTCCGAAGCTTTTCAAGGTTTCTTCCAGCAGTCTGGCATTTCCCACAACGGTTTTTTCCACCAATGCACTTCTCTTTTTCTGCACCGGTGCCTGCAGCAGAGAGACCGGGGGAGTCATATAGGGGAGGGATTCCTGCTGCGTTTTGATCTCAGGAGCAGGTTCTTCCTTCCTGCCTTCCGGTTTTTGAGAACTTTCCCCTTTATCCGGTCTGCCCCTTTCCTCCTGATCCTTTTCTTTCAGAAAATCAATGATTCTGATTTCCGGTGTCTGTGAATCCTCATTCTGTCCGCCGACTTCGGGCTCCTCCGGATGTGGAACTGATTCGGGGCCATCAGTTTTGCCGGCTGATTGGTCCGGCTCTGTCAGCAGCTTTCTTTCTTCAAAAACAACTTTTTGCTTCCTGGCAGCCGCCGACAGCATTTTACCGAACTTTGCGATGCCTTTTCCCGCGTCACCAAGATGAAGAAACCCGTAGACATGGCAGGCAACCTGCTTTAAAGAGAGGTTGGTCAACAGCAGAAGGTTGATCATCATTACCGTGATGATAAAAATGAAGGCGCCCGGCAAACCAAACAGGGAGTAAATCAGATAGCTGAACGGTGCGCAGACTGCACCGGTTCCCCTTGTTTCCTGTCCTTTCCCCTCATGGTACGAGGACAGGACAAAAGATTTCAACCCGCTGTCCGTTATAAAGTTGGGAAAATAAAACAAATGAAGAAGGCAGAGCAGAAAATAGACAGTAACCACAGACAGAATCCATTTTCTGCTGCTGCTTTTCCTGTGCTTTGAAAGAATGATCCAAATCCCCAGCATTACCGTCAGGACCGGCAGCAAATAAGCCGTCAGTCCGAATAAGCCTCTCAGGACACCGGACAGCACACGCCCCGCCGCTCCGGAATATTCCCTGAAATATACAGCCAGTCCAAAGAAAAGGCCCAATGATGCAACAAGAACCCCTGCAATTTCATGTGTTCTTCTTTTTTTTTGAGTGATGGACTTAGTCCTTTTCTTTTTCTTCACAATTATCACCTCAGTCATCCATATTCGTCAGCATCTCGGGTTTTTCCTTCCCAGGTCCTGCGGAATATGGAACGGAAGGATTCATCGATAAATTGATTATATCACTTCCTGGGCATGTAATCCATATAGATGGAAAAAAAGCAAATGAACAAAAAGATCCCGGGACTTTACGATTCTTCCCGGGGATTGAGGGTGTATTCCAGTTTTGATCCAGGCTGCAGACCCGGATCCAGATAGTCTTTCAGGTTGGTGCTGAGAATCCGGTTGATTTGAACGGTTTTTTCATCCATCGGAATCACTTCCATCCGAATTCCATGATATTTGATTTCCGTGGTCGTTTGTATTTTCTCCTTCTGCTGCCAGATAAGATTCGGATCCACTATGGTATGAAGAATCATTTGAATTCCCCTTTCCTCAGGCGGATCAGTTCCCGCAGCTTCTCCATGGCATTCCGGACTCCGCCGACTTCATGGATCAGACCGTTGGATACCGCTTCCTGTCCGATCAGAACGGTACCCACTTCATTCGCCAATTCTCCCGTTCGGTAAAGGAGTTCATTCCATCTCTCCGTCGTAATGGAGGAATGGCTTGTAATAAAGCTGGATATCCTTTGCTGCATCTTATTGAAGTATTCATAAGTCTGCGGGCCTCCGACCACAAGGCCGTTCATTCGGATCGGATGAATGGTCATGGTGGCGGTGGAAGCAATATAGGTATAATCCGTACATACGGACAGAGGAACACCGATGCTGTGGCCTCCGCCCAGGACAAGCGATACGGAAGGTTTGGACATGGTGCTGATCATTTCCGCAATGGCCAGACCGGCTTCCACATCCCCTCCCACTGTATTAAGAATCAGCAGCAGTCCGTCAATTTCATCACTTTCCTCAATCGCTGCCAACTGGGGAATCACATGTTCATATTTCGTTGTTTTATTTTGGGGCGGCAATACCATATGGCCTTCTATCTGTCCAATAATGGTTAGACAGTGGATATTGCTTCCCTTTGCCACCGGTATATTCTGTGCTCCCATTTCCCTTATATTGTTTGCTGTTCCGGCGGTGTCCGCCGGGCCGGACGGTTTCGATTGCGGGCCCGTACCCTTTGCCTGGTCTCTCATATTCATTTTTGCCTCCGTTTTTCTTTCCATTCACATTTGTTATGAATCTAGTATTTCCAGGCAGGCAAAAAAAATGAGCCTTGACAGCTCATTGTGTGGAAAGATTGAATTCTTCATGAAGGGCAAGGACAGCCGGCACCGTATCCTCTCCTCTTACCAGGCAGGAAATGGTCGAATGGGAGTCGGAAGTCTGAAGTACCTCGATCTGTCTTGCAGTCAATGCCCGGATGATCCTGGACATGACTCCGGGAATCCCGCGCATCCGATCTCCAACAACGGAAATCTTGCTGCAGTTTTCGATGAAGCGATAATGCTTTTTTTGTTTCTCCAGTATCTCCAATGCCTTTTTCGTGGCATGGCCTTCTATGGTAAAGACCATTTGATCCGGAAAAATATTGATGATATCAATGCTGATCCCATTGCCCGCCAAACATACCAGAGTATTATTCTGATCCTCCATCCCTTCCGTTTCTATGGTAAACTGCGTTCTTCCCGTCATATGTGCGATACTTGTGATCAACTGACCGGATTTTTGATGCTTCTTTCGTCCCGGCCGGGAAGAGACCACCGTTCCGGGGGAATTGGTCATGGTGTTTTTGATAATAATCGGTATTCCGCTCCTCATGGCAATCTCCACTGCTTTGGGATGTATGACCTTTGCTCCCTGATCTGCAATCTGAAGAATCTCAGAATAACTGATGGTTCTCAGTGTGGATGCATCGGATACAATTCGCGGATCCGCCGTCATAATGCCATCCACATCGGTATAGATTTCAATGGATTCCGCTTTCAGGGCTTCTTCCAGTATGGCTGCCGTTGTATCGCTTCCGCCTCTGCCAAAGGTGGTAATCTGCCCGGCTTTGGTGGATCCCTGGAAGCCGGCGACCACCGGTATTTTCCCATGTTCCAGCAGGTGAACAATAAAATCCGGCCGGACTTCCAGAATATCGGCATTTCCATGGTTTTCATCCGTCAGGATACCTGCCTGCCTGCCGGTAACCGCAACCGCATCATATCCCTTGCCCTGTAGGGTATTGGCCATGACAACACAGGACAGGATCTCTCCCACGGACATCAGAAGATCCATTTCCCTGGGATGAACATCCCGATAACTATTCCTTATAAAATCAATCAGGGTATCGGTTGCATAGGGATCGCCCCTTCTGCCCATGGCAGAAACAACCACCACGGACTGAAATCCGCTTTTCCGGGCATTGATGATTTTCCGGACTGCCATTTCCCGGTTTTTCGACTCCGCAACCGATGTCCCTCCAAATTTCTGTATCACAATTCTCATAGGCGCCCTCCCGTTCTGTCCTATTTCTCTTGTATGCATCCATTTTTACTCTATCAATTATACAACAAAATCAATGTGTTTTTCTTATGGATTTCCTTTTTTCTCAATTAAGACAGGCTGAATCTGTGATTTTTCCATTGCCCTCCCGGACGCTTCCAATATCTGAGTCATATCCGACACCAGGGAATTCGGCTTTTTTGACGGATTATCCTGAAATATGGGAACCAGAAAGACATTTTTCAGATTCAAAGCCATGCCGATATTCCTTGCATTGTTGCCAAGGCCATCGTTGGTGGCTACTGCAATCAGCAATGGCCTCTGATTCCTCAGATGCGCCTTGGATGCCATCAATACAGGCGTATCTGTTATCCCGTTTACCAGTTTTGCCAGCGTGTTTCCGGTGCAGGGCGCGATGATCATCAGATCCATTTTTCGAACGGGTCCGAAAGGCTCTGCTTCAACTATAGTATCCACCGGCTCCCGCCCGGTGATATCCACGACCTTTTCCCGAAAGGCACGGGCTGTGGTAAACCGGGTATCGGTTGTGGTTATGGCAGTGGAAAATACGGGGAAAAGCTCGGCTCCTTCTTCTTTCAGCAACTTTATCTGGGGAAGCACTGCATCCAGCGTACAAAAGGACCCGGTTACACAAAATCCAATCTTTTTTCCTTTCAACAACAATTTGATCCTCCTCCCGTTCCATCGTCCTGAAAGTGGCGTTCCAAAATATCCATGGTACTCTGACAGATCACCCATGCAGCACTTTTGGGTGCGACAAGTCCCGGCAGACCGGGATTCTGCGTGGCATGGATTCCCAGATCTGATGCCGCTTTAAAATCCACTCCTCCGGGATGGGATGCCAGATCAAGAATCCTGCACTCCGGTTTGATTTTGGAAAGCCTGGAACGATCCAGCAATACAGCCGGTACCGTGTTGAAAATAATATCCTGAGTTCCCAATACACCATCCAGTTTATCAAGAGGCACCGCCTGACATCCGCTTTCCTCGATCCAGACAATATCCCCGCTGTTGCGTGCCTCCACCGTAACATGGGATCCAATTCCCGGCAACATGCGGGAAAGGGCCTTTCCAATCCGTCCATATCCCAGAATCAGCACATTTGCCTGGTAGAGGGCCATATCGGTTTGTTCCATGGCCCTCTGAACGGCACCTTCTGCGGTCAGAATGGCATTCCGGACGGAAAAGGCTTCTTCCTTCAGAATATCATAACAGGAAAATGGATAAGCATCCAAGATCTCAGAAAATGCCCTGTCTTCTTTTCCAAAAATAATCACTGTGCCCGGCCTCAGATTTGGAAACAGGGATGTAAGCTCTACATCCGGATAAGGATCCGGAATATGGATTGTCCCCGAGTTTCCATATGGGACAGGAAGCATAAGCACATTGCAGTTCAGCAATTCCGGATCCAATGCTTCAAAAATGCAAACGTTTTTTTCATGCGCAATATCGTTCCAGCCAAAGGCATAGATAGGAAAGCCATTCTGTGCCAGTATGGAAATAGCCTGTTTCTGACGATTGTCTCCTCCAAGAAAGGTAAATCTTAATTCCTGCTTCATGCTGAAACCTCCCTTTTCTGTTACCATAGTATGACGGTTCCAAAACCGGTGTGCATGGCGTTTACGGGGACAATGATCCGTTTCCTGCTGAAAACAACGGGTTTTACTGACAGTTGGCTTCGTTCATAAAAAAAAGAGGTATTTCATACCTCTGCTGACAAGCCTTATTGTTTTGATGAATGAAATCATCCCTGAATGGCATCGGAAACCGTTCCGATATGATAACCCAGTTCCTGAAGCTTCCCGATGATGACGGGAAGCACCGTGACGGTATCCGCGGTGGGATGCATCAGAATCAAAGCGCCGTTATGGGGATTTTTCATTACCCGTTGCAGGATCTTTTCTTTTCCGTCCCTTTTCCAGTCAATGGTATCAATACTCCACATTATGGTCCGATAGCCAAGGGAATCCGCAGCCTGCAGGGTCGTATCGTTGAATTCTCCATAAGGAGGGGCAAACAGCGTGGTTTTGATGCCTGTTTCCGCTTCAATCACCTTTTCCGTATCCAGAATTTCTTTCCGGTTCCCATCCAGGTTTAGATTATTGTGATGCTGGTGACTATAACCATGATTTCCAATCTCGTGTCCTTCCCTTGCAATCCGATTCATCAGGTCCGGGTTGCCTTTGGCCCATTCCCCTCCGATAAAAAAGGTAATGTGGATGTCCTTTTCCTTCAGGACATCAAGCATCGGCTCAATATATTCCGTGCCCCAGACCACATTGCATTCCAATGCAATATTCTGCTTGCTTTCCTTTCCCTGGTAGATCGCCGCATTCTCCGTCGGATTCAGTACAGTCCCGGCGCCTTCCGAACGGAGAAACAGCCATACAAGCAAAAGAATTACCAAAACAATAAGGACAAAAAGAATGATTTTTCTCCTGCGAAAGGAAAGAAAAAGCACCTTCATCTGTCCCACCCCCATATCTTTTCATCTACTTGTATTGATATTCATTCCATAAAAAGATATGAACAAAAAGGAAAACATAAACTTAAAAAAGTTTATGTTTTCCTTTTACCGGTTTTCGTTTCGGTGATGATCGCCGAGCCTTTTCCCGGAACTTTCTTTCCGCGACCGATCGGATCCGGGCGGAGCCGGTATGGTATCCTTATGGGAAAGATTAATGCGTCCCTGGCTGTCAATCTCAATGACCTTGACGGTTAATTCATCCCCTACCCCGGCAACATCCTCGACTTTGTCCACTCGGTTATGGGCCAGCTTGGATATGTGAACCAGGCCCTCCTTGCCCGGAAGTATCTCCACAAACGCACCAAAGTTCATGATTCGCTTGACCTTTCCGGTATAAACTTCTCCGACTTCCACGTCCTTTGTAATGTTTTCCACAATTTTCAGTGCTTTTTCCGCTGCAACTGAATCCGGAGAAGAAATATAAACATGTCCATCCTCTTCGATATCGATCTTCACCCCGGTCTCTGCAATGATCTTGTTGATGACCTTGCCGCCGGCACCAATTACATCACGGATTTTATCGATAGGAATCGTTGTCTGAATGATCTTGGGGGCATAAGGCGACAGAGACTTTCTTGGCTCGGGTAAAACCTGCAGCATGGAATTCAGAATAAACAGTCTGCCTTCCTTTGCCTGAGCCAGTGCCTGTTCCAGGATTTCACGACTTATCCCCTTAACCTTGATATCCATTTGAATGGCTGTAATGCCTTTGGCCGTTCCGGCAACCTTGAAATCCATATCCCCCATGAAATCTTCCAGACCCTGAATATCCGTCAATATGACCACTTTACCGGTTTCCTCATCCTGGATCAGCCCCATGGCAACGCCGGCAACCGGTGCCTTAATCGGTACACCAGCATCCATCAGCGCAAGGGTACTCCCGCAAACGCTTGCCTGGGAGGTGGATCCATTGGAGCTTAAGACCTCAGACACCAGTCGAATGGTATACGGAAATTCGTCTTCCGAAGGAATCATGGGCTCCAGTGCCCGTTCCGCCAAATGTCCGTGCCCAATCTCCCGTCTTCCCGGCGCTCTGGGACTTCTGGCTTCACCAACGCTGTATGGCGGAAAATTATAGTGATGGATATAACGCTTGGACTCTTCCTCCCAGAGCCCGTCCAGGATCTGTTCGTCTCCCAGGGCCCCCAACGTGCATACGGTAAGCACCTGAGTCAGTCCCCGCTTGAAAAGTCCGGATCCATGCGTCCTGGGCAGCAGCCCGACCTCAGAGGACAGGGGGCGCACTTCATTCATGGCCCGTCCGTCCGGACGGATGCCATCCTTCAAAATGCGTCTTCTTACGACTTCCTTGGAGATATCGTGGATCACATCGGCGATTTGCCCGCTGCATTCCGGATAAACATCTGCGAAATGATTCCGGACATCCTCCGTTACTGCATTCATCTTTTCATCACGCGTCTGCTTGTCCATTTCACTGATGGCAGTGGTAACTTTCTTCGTGGCGTAATCCCGTACCTCCTGATTCAGGTCTGCTGTAGGAAGAAATGAAATGTAATCCATTTTGGGCAATCCCACTTCCCGGACGATATCCTCCTGAAAGGCGACCAGCTCCCGGATGTACTTATGACCAAAGAGGATGGCTTCCAGCATTTCGGACTCCGTTACCTCGCTGGCTCCGGCTTCCACCATCATAATGGCGTCACCGGTACCGGAAACGGTAAGATCCAGCCTGCTTTTCTTTCTTTGGTCATTGTTTGGATTGATAACATATTCTCCATCCACCATCCCTACGGAAACGGACCCCGTTGGTCCGGCAAATGGAATGTCGGATATACTCAGGGCAACAGAGGAACCGATCATTGCAAAAATCTCCGGCGGATATTCCGGATCAATGGACAGTGCCGTCGCAACAACCACCACATCATTCCGGAATCCCTTAGGAAACAAGGGCCGGATCGGTCGGTCAATCAGCCTGGAAGTCAAAATGGCTTTTTCGGTTGGCCTGCCTTCCCTTTTGATAAACCCGCCTGGAATTCTGCCTACTGCATACATCTTTTCTTCAAAATTCACACTGAGCGGGAAAAAATCGATATCATCCCGGGGGGTGTCCGATGCCGTGACTGTGACCAGAACCACGGTATCACCGTATCGTACCATACATGCTCCGTTGGCCTGCTCGGCCATTTTTCCGATTTCCACCGTTAAGGACCGGCCTGCCAGATCTGTTTTGTAAATTTTATGTTCCAAATTGCGACCTCCTTTCACATCACTTCCGTATCCTGTTGATACGGTGCGGTACCTGTATTATTTCCACGGCCTGTATTATTCATCCTGAGGACAAAACACAGGTACGCCTTAATACATGCAAAATAAGAGAGCGGAAACTCCGCCCCCGCTATTTTCTCAAATTCAATTCCTCGATGATCTTTCTGTAACGATTGATATCTTTCTTTGCCAGATAATTCAAAAAGCCTCTTCTGCGCCCAACCATCATCAACAATCCTCTTCTGGAGTGATGATCCTTTTTGTGCAACTTGAGATGCTCGTTTAAATGGTTGATTCGCTCTGTCAGAAGGGCAATCTGCACTTCGGCTGAACCGGTATCCCCATCATGGAGCTGATAAGTTTCGATAATCTCTTGCTTTCTTTTCTGATCCATGAATTTCACCTCCTCATCCTTTATCCCCATAATCCCAGTAAAACGTCGGAGATGCGAAGAACCGGGAAAATGGTTTACTGGCCTGTAAGCCACAAAGTTTATTTTATCATAACCAATTGGAAATGTAAATCAACTTTTTGACATTTTTTACGTCCTGCTGCATCTGCTTTGCCAAATCCGGAATGCCCTCAAATTTCATTTCCCCCCGCAGACGGATAAGAAAGGAAATATTGAGCGTCTGCCCATATAGATCACCATCGAAATCCGGAAGGTAAGTTTCAATGCTCAGCCCCTTCGCTGAAAAGGTGGGATTTTGTCCTACATTGGTCATTCCCCAGTACATTTTCCCATTCAAACGGCATTTCGTCAGATAAACTCCGAATTTTGGAAGGACCTTTCGATTGGAAAACTGAAGGTTTGCAGTGGGAAAACCCATCTTCCTTCCCCTTCCATATCCGTGAATCACCTTTCCCTTGATGCAATATGGTCTGGTCAGCATCTTTGCAGCTTCCTCCACTCTGCCTTCTGAAAGGGAGCTTCGAATCAGGGAGCTGCTCACCACCCTATCTCCGAATCGGACAGGGGGAACACAGATCAAATCCCAGCCTTTCTCTCTCGACTCCGCCTCCAGAAAGGTTTTGTCCCCGGTTCCCTGATATCCAAAATGAAAATTAAATCCGACGACAATGGTTTTAATATGGTATCTATCATACAATTGATCCATAAAAACGCGTGGCGTTTGATGTAAAAAAGCATGATCAAAGGAATTCAGTACCAAAATATCAATTCCCAGTCTGGAAAATTCCTTTATTTTTTCGCTCAGAAGCATAATCTGGGAAGGAGCCTTTTCCGGCTCCAGAACCTGCAGTGGATGAGTTAAAAATGTATAGACAATGGTTTGGCGGCCATATCGTTGCTTTTGCTTTTTCAGTTCTGCAATCAGTTGACGATGTCCCTGGTGGATGCCATCAAAAGTGCCAAGTGCAATGGCGCAGGGCTGGCTTATTCTGTTATTTTTGTCATAATTAAAAATTACCCTCATAATCTCCTCACAAAAGTACACTCTTCATTCTTATGAACTCATTTTTGCCGGTTGACTGGCAGTATCCAATTCCCATAAAAGTCTTTCCGCAGAAGATGCAGCAAGGCTCTCCGGGGGCAATGCCAACCATGCTGCTTTGAACGGATTCCACACCAACGGAATTTCCATGAGAGATCTTTTCATGGCATTCCTCCTTCAGGACAATGGTCGGCAGAATCGGATTCAAAACCGTCTCCATTGGCTGGATCAACCGGAACAAATGCCCATGCTCCATGGCCAGCAGAATTTCATCCAGTGAGCTGGATTCCTGAACGGAAAACGATCCGGTTCCCGTACGGATCAGAAAACTCATCACCGCACCGCATCCAAGATCGTTGCCGATATCCCTGCACAATGCACGGATATAGGTGCCTTTGGAACAGGAGACTTCAAACTGTATAGAATCAGGCGGATGATAGGAAAGCAACCGTATTTGATGAATCCGTATTCTCCTTGGGGGAATCTCCAGCTCAACGCCTTGTCTGGCCAGCTGATAAAGCTTTTTTCCTCCCATTTTGATTGCGGAATGCATGGGTGGGATCTGATCCGACTCACCCAGAAAAGACATCATAGATTCCACAATTTGCTTTTCTGCGGGGAATTTATCTGTTCTTGCAGTCACCTTTCCGGTCAGATCGGAAGTATCCGTCTGAATACCCAGTTTCATACCGCAGCGATATACTTTGTCCTGGTGCATGAGATAATCAGATATTCTGGTTGCCTTTCCCAGGCATACAGGCAAAACACCGGCCGCTTCCGGGTCCAGAGTTCCGGTATGGCCGACTTTCCGGATTCCCAGTTTTCTTCTCAGGTAAACCACAACATCACTGGATGTCATTCCGGGAGGCTTCAGGACGTTGATTACACCGTTCAATCCTTATACCCACTCCTTGTATCGGGAATGAAATGCAGCAAGTATTTCATTCCTTGCCTCAGTCAGACTTGTTGCAATATTTGCCCCGGAGGCTTTATTATGACCTCCTCCGCCAAACAGCCCAGCCAGCTTATTGACATCCATATCCCCCTTGGAACGAAAACTGGCTTTTGTGGTGCCATCCGGCATCTCCCGGAGAAAGATGCCCAGCTGGACACCTACAATGTTCTTTGCATAGTTTACAATGTTTTCCGTATCAGAATCCTTTGCTCCTGCCTCATGAAGATCTTCCCTGGATATTGTCATCAGGGCAACTTTTCCATTCTCATAAAGCGTGAGGGAGTTCAAGGCCTTCGACAAAAGACGAATTCTTTCCACACGATAGGATTGATAGAGAAAATCGTTGATTTCCTCCACATTTATGCCGCAATCCACCAGTTCTGCAACAATACGGTACGTATCGGAAGTGGTATTGCTGAAGGAAAACCGGCCACTGTCCGTACTGATCGCGGTATAAAGGGCTTCTGCCGTATATCTTCCAATGGTACCGGGCATGCGGACGGCAATTCGGTAGACGATCTCACCGGTTGCCGATGCTTTTGGATCCACATAATTTGCTTGCGCAAAGTAAGTATTACCGGGATGATGATCAAGATTCATGGTATGTCTGCTGTTCCGGAAAGCGGCAGAGCATATCCCCATACGTTCCATGTCGCTGCAGTCCACTGCAATGGCAAGATCATAAGGCTGCCCCATCCTTTCTTCCCGTTTAAAATCCGTCAGGCCACGCAGAAAACCCAGTGTCGCTGACGGAGAGTCCTGGCAAAAAAGGGAAACGGATTTTCCGCCTTCCCGCAGCATATCTGCCAGGGCAAGGCAGGATCCTATGGTATCTCCATCCGGCATGATATGAGCAATTATGGCAATTCTTACGGACTCTTTCAGGAGGGAAAGGGCGGTATCAATCGTCATTTTTATTTTCTCCATTCCCCTCATTCTGATGAATCTCCTTTATTTTTTTGGAAATTTCCACACTGTATTCGATGGACTGGTCGGGTATAAACTGCAATTCCGGCGTAAATCGGATACTCAGACGTCTGGCCAGTTCGCTGCGAATAAATCCGGAAGCTTTCTTCAATCCTTTCAGGGTGTTTTCCCTGTCTTCTTCTGTGTCCATGACGCTGAAATGGATCCTGGCATAGTGCAGATCACCGGAGACCTCCGTTTTTACGATGGAAAACAGTTTTGAAATCCGAGGATCCTTGACTTCGGTACGAACAATCTCACTGACTTCCCTGGTAATTTCTTCTGAAATCCGATTGATCCGATATTGGGCCATTCTTCATCATCCTTTATCTCTTGATTTCTTCCTGAACAAAGGCTTCAAAAACATCGCCTTCCTTGATGTCATTATAGTTCTCCAGTCCGATTCCACACTCGTAATTGGAGGCTACCTCCCGGACGTCATCCTTGAATCGCTTCAGGGATTCTATCTTTGCCTCGTTTACAACAACACCATCCCGGACAATCCGAACACTGGCACTTTTGGAAATTTTCCCATCGTTTACATAGCAGCCTGCTATCGTCCCCGTACCGGATATCTTAAAGGTTGTCCGTACAGAGGCATGGCCGATGATGACTTCCCTGAATTCCGGATCCAGCATTCCTTTCATGGCAGCTTCGATATCCTCGATAGCCTGATAAATCACCCGATAGGTACGGATATCCACGCCTTCCTTCTCTGCCAGATCCAGGGAGCTCATGGACGGCCTGACATTAAAGCCGATAATGATGGCATCGGAGGCCACGGCAAGCAAGACATCGGATTCTGTAATGGCGCCGACACCGTCATGAATGGCCTGAACCCGGATCTGATCGTTGGACAATTTCTCCAGAGCCTGCTTGACCGCTTCTGCAGAGCCCTGCACATCCGCCTTGATGATCAGGTTCAGATCCTTTATCTCACCTTCCTTGAGCTGACTGAATAATTCATCCAGAGTCGCTTTTGGTGCAACTTTAACCTGCTCGGCCTTCTTTTTTGCTTTTCGTTCCTCACTGACTTGCTTTGCCAGCTTATCATCCTCCACGGCATAAATGATGTCTCCAGCATCCGGGACATCATTCAGCCCCAGTACCTCAACCGGCATGGAAGGGCCTGCCTTTTCGATCCGCTGTCCCTTGTCGTCCATCATGGCGCGGACTCTCCCATAAGTTGTCCCGGCCACTATGGAATCGCCTACACGCAAGGTTCCATTCTGTACCAGTATTGTCGCCACCGAGATCAGAAGAGCGTCGTGTAGGG
>ENA-UOOM01001977-UOOM01001977.1-fermentation-metagenome-genome-assembly--contig:-NODE-1977-length-18018-cov-34.934755_pt1 | contig 18018 bp, 15 predicted proteins | sample MGYA00245781_ERZ724031 | MGnify/ENA primary metagenome ERZ724031 (study PRJEB28704, sample SAMN03018317) | fermentation metagenome | biome: anthropogenic terrestrial biome; feature: soil... | reverse complement strand
TTACTTGTCCTCCTCCTTGAACATGCTTTAGGAGAATGATATACTTTCGAGTAAGGGAAGTCTAGAGATTTTATCCTTATCTTATCCTTATCTTATCCTTAACTATTTTGAGGTTGAAAGGAGTTCGAAATGAGTTCAAAAAATTGTATAACAGCACCATCACGGAGCTTTACATTCAGTTATAAAGCCCATCAAATTGTTCATGCTCCATATATTATTGTTGAGAATCTTCGTATGGGCAAAATTCAAGAGGATTATTTTGTTGCCCAATGGTATACAGAGACTGATGAATTCCAGAAATTTCTCTCTAATAATCAGAACCAACAACCTGCTTTAGTTAAGAGTATAAGCAACCCCTCAAAAAATACGCTCCAGATGCCCACAAGGACGTATGTTCCCTTCGAAGATGAGTCCATCCTATTTAAAATTCTTAACATAGATCCTCGAAACACGGACGAATCTATTGCCTTTTATAATGAGTATGGGCCCTTGGATCAGATGTCAAGCCTATCTAATATAACTCCAACAAATAGATGCTCGAATATGGAGGGTATTTTGGAGTCACGAAATTTTTTTATTAACTCTGTAATAGAAATAAAAACTATCGTTGATGGGTTTTTCATCCTCGAGGATATTAAAGCTGGAGCAATTTTCACTGAGACAGAACAATTTGAGTTACTGGAACACTATAACCCTAGCTATTGGCAACCTAGAAGGGAATACCTGAACACACGTTTTGAAGATATAATACAGATGATTATTGTCCGAACCCTTAGTTCCAACCTTAAATCAGTATCTCCCTTTGCGGAACTTGACAAAGACGGTAATTTCTATCCTGGATATATATCTACAAACTTGCTTGGAGCTATATGGTTACAGATTTATAATCTAGTCACAAGAATTCCTGGAAAACAAGTGTTCAAGGAATGCCTTTTTTGTGGCAAAAAATTTGCCTCCACTTCATCTCGCCAAAAATTCTGCCCAGAATACAGCGATATTCCCGTCAAGAATACCCCATGTGCGAACAGATACAGCGCAATGCAAAACCGGGCAAGGAAATGGTATCGAGGTGGACTCAAGACAATTGATGAAATTGCAGAACAGCTAAATCGGCCTGTACCTGAAGTAAAATTGTGGTTGAAATTGGATTGATGATTACTTAGCCGCGAGGTGAAAATGACATCTCAAAACCTAATTCCGTCAAAATTTCGTCAAACCCGTATTTCTCTCATTTTTTTTCGGGGGAAATAAAAACCCCAGGTGTAGATACCACCTGAGGTTCAAGGACTTTTATGGTGGGGCTGGCGGGTTTCGAACCTGCGGCCTCTTGAATGTGAGTCAAGCGCTCTCCCACTGAGCTACAGCCCCAATGGCTGTATTATACACTTTTCAGATGCTGAGTTCAAGGAAGATTTATTGGCTCAGTTCTCTCTTTTTTTGGACAAGTTTTTGAAACTCCTGATCCAGTTCAAAGTACTGTTCTTCTTCAGGGGTGTATTTGCCCAGCTCGTTGACAATCCAGGCCATCCTTGTCTCTATTACCAGTAAGTTCTCTTTGTCTGTTTCAGCTTTTGTTTTTAGTCCTGTTCCTGTTACTGTCTCTTCAGTTTTTCGCTTATATTCCTTGAAACCATAAGCCAGCTTGGTGATGGTCCCGTCGGCAAAGACCAGCAGCTTATCACAGACCCGCTCCAGCAGGTAGCGGTCATGGGAAGCAATAATGATGGTGCCGTCGTAATCCAACAGGGTTTCCTCCAACATCTCCCGGCTGTGGAGATCCAGGTGATTAGTGGGTTCGTCCAGGATTAACAGGTCGTTTTGCTGGATTATCATTGCGGCCAGCTTGAGCCGGGTCCGCTCGCCCAGGCTTAGCTTTGCCGCCGGTTTTGCAACCATGGCGGCATCAAAACCCATATTGGCCAGCATAGTTCTGACCTGGGTAACTTCATCCTTTTGGCTTACTCCCATTATCTCCAGGGCGTTTTTTTCTGTGTCAATGTCTGTAATATCCTGGCTCAAGCAGCCGGGCTTTAAGGAGGGACTCAGCCACAGTTCCCCCCTGTCTTGTGTCTCCTGATTTAAGATGATGCGAATAAGGGTGGTCTTGCCGCAGCCGTTGGGACCGATCAACCCCAGCTTTTCTCCCCGCTGGATAAAGAAATCGCTGTTAGTGAAGAGAGTCTTCTGCCCATAGCTCTTACTAAGGCCTGTAGCCTCGATGATGCGCCGGCCCCGTTTGCCTGCAGCCTCAAACTCAAATTGCGGCCTGCTTTCCTCCCGGGGACGCTTTGTGCCTTCGCTTTTTTTCCTTTCCAGCATCTTAATCCTTGACTTTATTTGCTGGTCACGGAGCTTTGCTTTTTTGCGGCCATACTCTTTGAGATGTTCATCTGTCTTCCCTGCTTCCCGATGAGCTTTGGCAGACCACTGTTTAAGCCGGGTTATCTCCACTTCAATCTGACGCTGCTCCTTTTGCTCTGTATGGTAGCGGTGAAGCTGGCTGGCAAATTGCCGCTGCTTTTCCTGCCGGTAGAAGGAATAATTGCCCGGGTACTCTTTTGCCTTCCCCCACTCCAGCTCATAAATGCGAGTTACTGCCTGATCCAGAAACCAGCGGTCGTGGGAGATTATCAGGGCGGCCCCCTGGTATTTTTTCATCTCCTCGGCCAGCCACTCCACCCCGTGAATGTCCATGTGGTTGGTGGGCTCGTCAAGAATGAGCAGATCCGGACGGGAGGTCCACACCTGGGCCAGAGCCAGCTTGGTCTTTTCGCCGCCGCTTAAAGCTTGAAATCTCTCTTCATCCCAGCGGGCCACTTGGTTGAGGCCCATTTGACTGGCGGTCTCAAGAAAACTCTCCGAGCGTTCAGCCAGAACGGCGTTCAGGGTATTAAGGGAATAAGCGGCAGCCTGGCGCAGGTAGCCAACCCGAATATCCTGGTCATAGCGCAGGATTGTGCCGGCATCAGCTGCCATCTCCCCGAAAATGATATTGGCCAAGGTGCTTTTGCCGGCCCCGTTGCTGCCCACCAGGCCAATTTTCTCACCCCGGCGAATTTCCAGGGATACACCTTTCAGGATGGATAAATCGCCGAAACTCTTTTCTATGTCAATGCAGCGCAATAGCATATAAATCACCTCTGTATAATTTCTCTATCTTTTTTACCCTGATTCCGTTCATAATGCAGCCTCCCATTCATCAATAAACTGCCCTATTGATTGCTGCCTGTTAATGCGCATAGTTGCCCTTGAAATACCATGTCGGAACAGGGTTTTGCATGTTGTCGTACCACTGCAATACTTCCTTCGCCAGATTCAGCATCGTATCGATTTCCTCCTGCCCGAAGGGGATAGCCCAAGGCACGGAGGCAAGCGTATTGCTTGAGATGTATAGCGCAAGCAATCGCCAGAACTCCATTGGCACTTCACCGTCAAAATAGCCGTTTACCATGCCCGAAGCGAACAACGGTGACTTTTGGGCACACCAGACAATACGGTTGAACTCTTCCCACGGATCGCCGTAATCATAACGGTCAAAGTCGATAATTTGAAGTTTGCCGTTTTTATCAATCAACATATTGCCGATATGATAATCTCCGTGCTGATAGCACTGGGGCCGATCAGCAAGCAAATGCCGGTTGGCGATTATATAATTGACACAAGCCTGTCCGCCTTCATATTTGATTGGGCAGTCAGAATACCTCTGAATATTGCGGTCGATCTTGCGGTTAAAGCGGATTTCCCAAACCTCCTGTGTTTCCGGTGCCGGTATTGAATGAATCTGTTTCAGGATTCGTCCGGCTTCAAGACCGTATACATACACCTCTGTGTCGGGGAAAGTCGGGATGACTTCCTCCGCATCCACACCCTCAATCCAGCTTTGCAGGGAATAAACGCCTTCGTCACAGGTCCCGAATGCAACGGGCTTGGACATTGGAATTCCGAGTGAAGCCGCATGCTTCATCATTTCAAATTCTGACTTTTTACGCTCATATTGTTTAGCAGGAGATAGGCGCAGCAGATATTTTGTGCCCTTGGCAGAGGTGACACAGTATTTTTTATCACCCGACCAACCTTTGTTGATGAGCTCTTTACTTGTGAATTTGAATTCGTTCATTCTTTACACCTCCAAATAAAAAAGCCGCTGTGAACAGACTTCACATGCAGCCGTGGGCGCTCTGGGGCCTTAGGCTCCAGAGTCATACTGTGTCTTTGGCACAGTAGCAATATTAAAAGACTGCTGTTTGTTGTTCTTAACCTCCCGGATTGCATGCAAACAAACCTCAAGTTGAGGGCAATCCAGGCCAGTATATAATTACTGGATGTTAAGAACGAATGAACATGGCAATCTCCTTATAAGCTCTAGCGTGATATATAGAAGTATAGCACAAAGAAGGGCAATTGGGAACACTAACCCTCCTGGGAAAGGGGGAGCTACCCAATCTGCTGTAAAATTCAACCGCGAATTTGCAGCACGTAAGGGATAGATCACGCGCCCAGCAGGATTTTTTCGCTAATTGGAGAATATCACCCTCAAGAGGGTTAAACATGAAGGTTAACCCTACCGGGGGTGTTTTTATGCGAAAAATAACTGTACTTACTGCGGATGTAATTGGTTCCCGAAAGGCCGGGCTGAATCAGGATACCCTGACCCGCAGTCTCAACGAGCTTGCCCATCCCGCTCTGCTGGTCCCCTTCGCTGTTTCCCGGGGAGATGAAGTGCAGGGGATAATGTCTGGGTGGCTTTCGGCACCCCAGTTGGTACGGATGCTGCGCTGGCGTTGCCTGCCCCATAAACTGCGGGTTGGCATTGGGACAGGGTACTATGATGGCAGGCTTGAGGCTGACCCCTGGAAATTAAGCGGTCCCGCCTTTTTCCGGGCCCGGAAGGCCCTGGAGAGCATTGCCGCCAGTAAGGACCCCGCAACCCGGGTAGTGACCGGGGAAGACGGGTTGGATACCTTAATCAATTCCGTCTGGCTCCTTTTCGATACCCTGATGTCCCGGTGGACTCCGGGGCAGTGGGAGGCGGTAATGACCTATGAGCAGGCGGGGACCTATGCCGCTGCAGCAAAAATCCTGGGGGTAGCGGCCCAGAACGTCCAAAAACGCTGCAAGGCAGCCCATTGGCAGCAAATACGCCAGGCTGAGCAGGGCTTATCCCAGGCGGAAGGCTTGCTTAAATCACCCTAAACAAGGTGAGATGGTAAATATCACCCACTAAGAGGTGAGGAGGGGAAAACAATGCTGTTTTTTTGGCTACTGGTATTGGCCCATGGTCTGGCGGACTTTATCCTTCAGACCAATGGGATTAGCGCTACCAAGTGCGAGAATAAGTGGCAGGGATACGCCAGCCACGGTTTAGCCGTGTTAATATGTACCTTTGTAGCAGTTCACTTTTACGGTTGGAAGAGTGCCCTCTTGGCAGCGGGACTGGTGACTGCGGCGCATGTAGCCCTGGACTGGCTGAAAAACATTGGCCGCACCCTCTACGCTAAAATCTTGAAGAGGGAGGCACAGCCCGGGGTACCAGGGCTGCTAATCGATCAGGCCTTGCACCTATTAACTTTGCTCTGGGCATGGCGCCTTTTGGACAGGCCCGTGGATACAGCGGTTGCCGGATTCTATGCAGGAGTGCTTGCCCCTTTGGGCCAGTTCCCAGGGGCAGAAAGGGTTGTTTCCGGGCTGGCGGTCTATACCCTGGTGGCCTTTGGTGGCGCAGTTCTAATCCGCTTCGCCCTGGATCAAGTCTTCCCCCCGGGTTACATAGACGATGACCAGAGAAAGGAATTGGATAAAGTCCCGAATCCCGTCGCTGATGAGCAAGGAAAGGAAGTAGCTGCAGGGAAATACATAGGGATTTTAGAGCGTATCCTCATACTTACCTTAACAGTGACGGGGAATATTTCTGCAATAAGCGTCGTGTTTGCCGCCAAATCCATCGCCCGCTTTAGCGAACTCTCTAAAAAACAGTTCGCCGAATACTACCTGGTGGGAACGCTGCTGAGCTTTTTGTTGGCTCTGGCCGGGGGAATGGCGCTTGTGCAGATTTGGGCGCTTATATCGAGTTGACCAGGAAGATGTTGTTGGGGGAGCTGGAACTAATCGCTGACGCCCTGTTATAGCGAAGGAGGATATGACTTGAAAATCCTGATTGCGCCGGATTCCTTTAAAGAGAGCATTAGTGCCGCTAAAGCCGCCGAGGCCATCGCCAGGGGCATCAGGGATGTCCTGCCTGCCGCCGAAACAGTGCTCCTGCCCATTGCCGACGGAGGCGAGGGCACTGTCGAAGCCCTGGTTAAGGCAGCTGGGGGCCGGTTGGTCTCGACTGCGGTAAGCGGCCCCCTGGGAGATGAAGTTTGCGCCCCCTGGGGCATTCTCCCTGACGGCACCGGGGTCATCGAGATGGCAGCGGCTTCCGGATTGCCCCTAGTCCCGCTCCCCCGCCGCAATCCGTTGTTGACCAGCACCTTGGGCACAGGCCAGCTAATAAGAGCCGCCCTTGATCAAGGTTGCACCCGGATTATCCTGGGAGTTGGCGGCAGCGCCACCAATGACGGCGGCGCCGGCGCCATTGCCGCCCTGGGGGCGGCGCTGCTCGATGAACGCGGCAGGGAAATATCGCCTAATGCCCAGGGACTCTTGGACTTGCATACTATAGATACTAATAATATTGACCCGCGGCTGGCCAAGACCAGGATTGAGGTTGCCAGCGATGTAGACAATCCTCTGCTGGGGCCCCGGGGGGCAGCAGCGATATTTGGGCCCCAGAAGGGCGCCGACCCGGCAATGGTATCTGTTTTGGAGCAGGCCTTGACCAGGCTGGCTGAGGTTGTCCGGAATTCTGTCGGCAAGGACATTGCCTCCTTTCCCGGCAGCGGCGCCGCCGGGGGGCTAGCTGCAGGCTTGAGCATCATCTCCCCGGTTGTAGTGCGGCCAGGCATTGAACTGGTCCTGGACACCATCAATTTCGCCTCCCATCTGCAGGGGGCAGACCTGGTCTTTACCGGTGAAGGCAAGATAGACGGCCAGTCTGTCATGGGCAAGGCTCTGTCCGGCATCGCCAGATTGGCTGGACAGGCAAATGTTCCCGTCATCGCCCTCTGCGGCGCTCTCGGCCCGGGTTACCAAGAGGTTTATAGTGCGGGAGTAACGGCAGTGCAGCCCATTGTCCCGGGTCCCATGCCTTTGGAGCAGGCTCTGGCACAAGCAGACAGCCTGCTTGAGGCGGCGGCAGGGCGGGCTATGCGGATTTTCCTGGCAGGCCGACAAATTTGAGGACCGTCCCCGAACTTGTCAAGAGTCGCGCCAGGACTTATAATAAAGGCTCAAGGAGGTTTTTGCCATGGAAATAAAACTATATAACACCCTCAGTCGTTCCAAAGAAATCTTCGCCCCCCTGGTTCCCGGCAAGGCAGGGATGTATGTCTGCGGACCAACTGTTTACGACTACGCTCATATCGGCAACATGCGCTCCTATATCTTCGCCGACCTGCTGCGGCGGATGCTGGAATATAACGGCTTTGCTGTAACCCATGTCATGAATATCACTGATGTGGGGCACCTTGTCTCTGACGCCGACGAAGGCGAGGACAAATTAGTGGAAGGGGCAAAAAGAGAAAAGAAAACCCCGTGGGAGATAGCAGAATTCTATACCCAGGACTTTATGCACAGCTTAGATGAGCTGAATATCCTGACACCGACAATTATCTGCAAAGCTACTGACCATATCCAGGAGATGCTGGACTTTGTTCGGGAGCTGTATAACCGGGGCTTTGCCTACCGCATTGAAGGCGACGGCATCTATTTTGACGTCTCTAAGCTGGAAGGCTACGGCAAGCTCTCCCGCCAGAGCCTGGATGACCTCAGGGCCGGCGCCAGGATCGAGATCAATGAACGCAAACGCCACCCGGCAGATTTTGCCCTCTGGAAAGACGCTCCCCCCGAGCACATCATGCAATGGCCCAGCCCCTGGGGCCCGGGTTACCCAGGCTGGCACATTGAATGCTCGACCATGTCCATGAAGTACTTAGGCAGGAAAATTGACATTCACACCGGCGGCGTCGATCACGTGCCCATCCACCATGAGAACGAAATTGCCCAGTCCGAAGCTCTGACCGGCGAAACTTGGGTTAGATACTGGTTGCATGGGGAATTCCTGCAGGTGGATGGGGGCAAGATGTCCAAGAGCCTGAACAACTTTTATACCGTCGCCAGCCTCCGGGAAAGACACTTTGACCCCATTGCCTTCCGGTATCTGTGCCTCAATGCCCATTATCGCACTCCCCTGAACTTTACCTGGGAGGGGCTGGAGGCAGCCCAGACCGCCCTCTGGCGGTTGCGCCAAGCCTACCAGAAGCTGCCGGCAGATGCAGCGGAACCTTCCCCGGACTTGCTTGCCAAATTCCAGTCCGCCATCAATGACGATTTGAATGTTCCTCTGGCTCTTTCCTACGCCTGGGAAGCCGCCCGTTCGGGAGAAGCCGGCGGCAAGGCCCTGCTGACAAAATTCGATCAGGTGTTGGGCCTGAGATTGGATGCTGAGTTTGCTCCCCAACAAGGGGAATTGCCCCCGGAATTGGCCGCGCTCCTGGAGCAGCGCAAACTAGCTCGGGCCAATAAGGACTGGACCCTGTCCGACCAGCTTCGGGATGAACTGGCCCGCCGGGGAGTCACCGTCAAGGATACCAAGGACGGCACCCAGTGGGAATATAAAGCCAATAAGTAGAATTTATGCCGCAGTCCCCCTCGGGCTGCGGCTTGCTATGTATACTCCCCTCTCCTCCGGCGTAAATATTAAGCACGGGAGGGGAGCTTGATGAAGCAAATAATCTTGATTGGGGATCTCATCCGCTGGGAGGCGGAAATAAGTTTTATTATTGAGATGCTGCATATGACTGCCACCAGGGTTATTTCAGTAAATATCGGGCGACGGGTGGCGGCAGCCGATCTCAATGCCAGAGAACTGCGCCAGCTCTATCCGGGGAAACCCCTGGAGGAATGTGTCCACCTGGCAATCTCAAAATTGTATTCCCAGGGCATTGCCGATGGCATCCTTGCTCTTCTAGGGAAAGAACCCCATTTATACAACTTGGCAGACAGGGCCTTTGCCGCCATGCCCTTCGGCCTGCCAAAAGTTGCAGTCCTCACCGGGAACAGCACATGGCAGGGCAGGAAGGAAGTTATGCGGATTTACCTGCCGGGGACAGCTTATACCATGAACCCGGTTATAAAAATCCTCCTGAGCAACACAGCCTTCGCCGTCAGCGGCATGTCCCTGTGCAGCATCCACAATTTCGGCTGTCCCGCGCCAACAGTAGGGACCATTGGCATCAAGGCTGATATTGGCAGATATCTTGCCGGCGCAGGCTTAAATTACATAGCCTTTTCCGAAGACGACCAGCTCCTGCATCCCCTGCTCAGCAACGGCTACATTCACGGGCTGATGATGGCAAGTGAAATTGAAAGCTGCAGGCACTTTATTGACATTGCAGCAGCCAGAGAAATCCCCATAGTGATTGCAAGCAAAAATCCAGATGCAATCAGGGCCCAGCTGGACTTTCTGCCGACAATCTCCGGACCGGTAACGATTATTAGCTCCCATCACCAGGAAATACCTAACATGAAAGGGGCCAAGGGATCTCAAGAAAATTCCTCTCCCCTTTGGCTGCGCTGTCATTCTATTTCCCATAAATTTGGCAGCGATAATTTTTACCAGTATGCAGTTCGAACTTTGGCTGACCAGCTTTCCTAGAATTGGCCCAAACATTTAATTAAGGAATCCACTTCCAATTATGCTTAATTTTCGCTATACTAATAATAATGAATGGCAAAGGGGGTAATTAAGGTGCATCTCGACTACCTGCGTTCCTTTTGCAGGGTAGTGAAAGTGAAATCTATTACTAAAGCTTCCGGAGAACTGCATCTCAGCCAACCCGCATTGAGCCAACAAATTAATTCTCTTGAAAACAAGTTTAGGACCAAGTTGCTGGAACGCAGCAACCGGGGGGTCACTCTCACCCGCACAGGCGCAAAAGTTTATCAGTATGGTCAGCGCATGCTCTTTATTATGGACACCTTGGAACAGGAAATCCGAAACATCCAGGATCCTACAGGACTGAAAGTGTATATCTCTGCCTCCCCCATCCCCGGCAACTATCTAATGCCTATAAAAATGCTGGCTTTTATCGATGATTACCCGAAAATAAAGTATTACATGGTAATAAAATCCGTCGAACAGGTTATCGAATCTGTGGTGGACAGGACAACCAACATCGGTATTATCTCCGGTCCTCTGTCCGCTCAGGCCAAGCATAGGCTGCAAACTGAAAAAATAGCCATCCATTTGCTCGGCCATGATGATATTGTGGCAATCGCCCGCAAAGGCGGCCATTGGAGCGGCAACAATTACCGGGTAATGGATCTGCGCGCCTTGCCCCTGGTTGTCCCCCATAAACACAGCGGCACTAGAATTGCCATTGAACACTGTCTGCAAGAAACCAAAATGAATTTGGACAAGCTGAATATCGTCCTGGAAATGGACAATTGCATCGCCGTTACCAGCGCAGTCAAGGCCGGGGCAGGCATTGGCCTCATCCCCCGTCTGGCCGCCAATGATCCTGATACCGAGATCCTTGACCTTCCAGGTCTCAGCATCCCTCTCCCCTTCTATCTGCTGGTGGCCACCAGGCTGACAAATAATCCCCTCATCAAGCAACTGGTATCCTTTTTGGAAACCGGCTTCCTGATTACGGGGGAGGCCCAGGGCTCAGCCAAATAATCTCAGAGCTTGCGGTCGCATGACCGTATTTTTTTGGGCATAATAGGCTTTAGGTGAGAAAATGCCCCATACGAAAACACAGTTAAACTGCTTTGATTTGCCGGAGATGCAGCTGGTGGAAAACCGGCTTAAGGAAATTAACACTTATGACAACCCCTATCTGTCTGAGGTCACAGGTTACATCCTCAGCCAGGGAGGCAAGCGCATCCGGCCTCTGCTGGTCCTGCTCTGTTCCGATATTTACGGGGCCAACCTCAAGACCCGGGTGGATGTGGCCGTTGCCGCCGAACTGATCCATTCTGCCTCCCTGCTCCATGACGACGTAGTAGATAATTCTTCCCTGCGGCGGGGACAGCCCAGCGCAAACAAGCGCTGGAGCAATCCCACTGCGGTCCTGGCAGGAGACTTTCTCTTCGCCAGAGCCTATGGAATCCTCAGCAGTTACCCTCATGTCCTGGCGATTATGACCAACGCCATTTCCACCATGTGCCTGGGGGAACTGAACCAGCTGTACACCCATTTTAATCCCTACACAACCCCCGAAGACTATGTCAGCACCATCATCAGCAAGACCGCCAGCCTGCTGGCCGCCAGTTGTGAATGCGGCGCCGTCATCACCCCCATGCCTCCGGGGGAAATAGAGGTTATGCGCAAGTTTGCCCTGCATGTAGGAATTGCCTACCAAGTCCTGGATGATATCGCCGACTATGTTCTCGATACCGGCCTGACAGGAAAACCTCAGGGCAGCGACATCCGCAACGGCATCGTCACCCTTCCCCTGATGTACTTGTTGGCTAACCCCGGCACTCGGGATCGGGTTCAGTCCCTTTTGCAGCAAAAACAGCCCCTGGAGCCGAAAATGCTGGCGCCGGAGCTGGCGGAAACGGGGGCAATAGAAAAGGCGGCGGCCATAGCCTGTCACCACTTGGAGCGGGGAATTGAACTGCTCAACAGCTTTCCCCCCCGCCCTTCGGTCCTCCTCCTGGAGACACTGACCCTGCAGTTTATCGAGCGCTGTCAGACCCTCTTAAATTATCCCCCCCTTACGCAAGACCTTCGCCATCCTCCCCAGTACACCCGCCCGTAATCGGGCTCCGGCCAGGATTTGGCGACTGGGATTAGCCAGCTCAGGGGAGCGGGCCTTGGCGTCAGAGAGATACATAGCCAACAGCCCGTCGACAATTAAAGTGTGAAACCTGGCCCTGGCCAAGGACTGCACTGCTTTCCTGGCCAGATGATAAAACCAAAGAATCCGCTCCACCTGCTTGCGGGGGCCATAAAACGAAACAAGGTTCATGTCCCCATGCTGCAGATCTTCATCCTGATCGATAAAGTAATCCAGCATAATATGCAGTCCGTTTACCCAGGGCATGTATGCAGCCCAGGTCTTGAGGGGATTCTGGCCATCTGCCGCCAGGGCAAATATGCCCAGGGTTGAACCGCAGGCGGCGGCATATTCCCACCAATAGAGATCAGGGGCAGCAGAGGAATTTATTGCATACATAGCCGCCAATTTCTCCTCCCCTGCCCGGCGCTCCATATGCTTATAGCTTTGTAGGTCTATGTACAGCCTGGTAAATTTGAGCATATATTCTTTGCACCCGGGATAATGAGGAAGGGCGGCCAAGGCCTCCCGGCACTGGTCCACCAGCATGGCCAGGTAGCCGCCGTCATCCCTGCTGGGGAAAAGACAGTAATAATCACTGTGTTCTGTGGCCCCGGGCTCCAGACTGTCCAACATGGCGGTGTGGAGCTGGCGGAAGACCGGTTCCGATTGGATGCCAAAGCGGTCGCAGAGATTGTCCAGGTAATCGCTGATGGTTTGAAAGGCGATGATGAAGGCCAGCACATGCCGACGCAGCTTGCCAGGCGCCAGCAGGGCATAGACGCCGCCGCCCAGGCAGTGAAATTCCTTGTCCCTAATGCTGTCCAATCCCTGCAAGGCCAAGGGCCCGTCCGCTCCCTGCAGAAAGCGGCGATACTGGTCCAGGCGCCTTTTTACTGCAGGAAAGACAAGGGTAAGCATTCTCAATAAAATCATAATTATTCTTCTCCTTCTTGACATCCGCAGAACTATGAATTAGTATATACCTTAATCCAAAGAATAAAGATATTGACGGGAAGCAGTAGCGAAGCCAAGCATACCCCAGAGAGCCGGTCCCAAGGCTGCAAGGCCGGTGTATTTTGGCCCGTGAACTCGTCCCCGAGTCGGCAGAAGGTAACAATTCTGCCCGGTTGGCACCGTTAGCGCCATAGAGTTGGCATCTTTTAGATGCAAACAGGGTGGTACCGCGGGAACCCTCGTCCCTGAAAGGATGAGGGTTCTCTTTTTATTTCTATAACTGTAGTTAGGAGTGATAAGAGATGAGTTACAATTTTTCGGAGAGCGAAAAAAAGTGGCGGCAGCACTGGGAAGAACAAGGGCTGTACAAGACTTCCCGGCAAAAAGAAGGAGAAAAATATTATGCCCTGACCATGCTGCCTTATACCAGCGGGGATTTGCACATCGGCCATTGGTATGCCATTGTGCCTTCAGACGCAAGGGCACGCTACAAACGGATGTGCGGCTACAATGTCCTGTTTCCCATGGGTTTTGACGCCTTTGGCCTGCCGGCGGAAAACGCGGCCATCAAGCACAATATCCATCCCGGCAAATGGACTTATGCCAATGTGGAGCGCATGCGGAAACAGCTGAAGACCATGGGGGCCATGTTCGACTGGGATACCGAAATCATCACCTGTGATCCAGAGTATTACAAGTGGAATCAGTGGCTCTTCCTCAAGTTCTTCGAGCACGGTTTGGCATACAAAAAATACTCTCCCGTGGACTGGTGCCCCAAATGCAACACCACCCTGGCCAGAGAACAGGTTGTTGGCGAAGACCGGGTCTGTGATCGCTGTGACACACCCGTGGGAAAGCGGGAACTCAACCAATGGTATCTCAAGATCACCGATTATGCCGAAGAACTCCTGGACTTTGCCGGCCTGGACTGGCCCGATCGGGTCAAGACCATGCAGACCAACTGGATCGGCCGCAGCCAGGGAGTGGAATTCTCTATGGCTGTGAAAGATCATCCAGAAACATTCCCGGTTTTCACCACCCGGATTGACACTATTTTTGGCGTTTCCTTTGTGGTTCTGGCTCCGGAACATCCCCTGGTAGAGAAAATCACCACTCCGGAGCAGGCCGAAGCCGTAAAAGACTATGTCCATACCGCCACCCGGCGCACCGAAATTGAACGCCTGAGCACAGCCATGGAAAAGGACGGTGTGTTTACCGGCGCCTATGCCATTCACCCCTTTACCGGCTGCGAGCTCCCCATCTATATAGCTGATTACGTGCTCATGAGTTATGGCACGGGCTCAATAATGGCTGTTCCTGCCCACGATCAGCGGGACTTTGACTTCGCCCGCCGCTATAACTTGCCAATCCCTCTGGTCATTGCCCCTCCCGAAGGAATAAATGAGCCTCTCGAGAAGGCTTGGACCGGACAGGGCAAGCTGGTCAATTCCGGCTCCTGGTCGGGTTTGGACAATGAAGAGGCCGCTGCCCGGCTGACTGCAGATATGGAAGCCCGGGGCCTGGGCCAGGCAAAAGTCAATTACCGCCTCCGGGACTGGCTGGTCAGCCGTCAGCGCTACTGGGGCACTCCCATTCCCATCATTCACTGCCCCACCTGCGGCCAAGTGGCTGTTCCCGAGGACCAGCTGCCAGTGCTTCTGCCCATGGACGCTGAATTCCGCCCCACAGGCGAATCCCCCCTCCGCTTTCATGAGGGATTTCTCCATACAACCTGCCCCAAATGCGGCGGTCCGGCAGAGCGGGAAACCGACACCATGGACACCTTCTTTGACTCCTCCTGGTATCAGTACCGGTATGTCAGTCCCCATGAAGACAAATATCCCTTCGATCCCCAGGAAGTGGAGCGCTGGCTGCCGGTGGATCAGTACACCGGCGGCGTTGAGCACGCCACCATGCACCTCCTCTATGTGCGTTTCTTTACCAAGGCCATGCGGGATATGGGTCTGATCAATATTTCCGAGCCCATGACAGCTTTGTATAATCAGGGCATCATCCTTGGTGAGGACTCGGAAAAGATGAGCAAATCCCGGGGCAATGTCATTGCCCCCGATAACCTGGTCCAGCAATATGGAGCCGACGCCGTCCGGGTTTATATGATGTTTATGGCCCCCTGGGAGCTGGGGGGACCTTGGAACAGTGACGGCATCGGCGGCGTCACCAGATTCCTGAACAGAGTCTGGCGGCTGGCCGCCGGAGAACCCTCCGAACAAGCACCCGAACCAATAGCTCCCGAAGATTTCAAGGGGCTGCTCCATAAGACTATTCATAGGGTGACCGGGGATATGGAGAGTTTTAAATTCAATACCATGATTTCCGCCCTCATGGAATTCAGCAACCACCTGGCCAAGCATCAGGGCGCAGAAATCAGCGAAACTGCCCTTTGGCAGCAGGCAATTGACGCCCTTCTCCTCATGCTCGCCCCCCTGGCCCCCGTCATGACCGAGGAATTATGGCACCGCCGGGGACACACGGAAAGCATTCACCTGCAACAATGGCCTAAATTTGACCCAGAGGCCCTGATTGATAAGTCCGTCACTATCCCCATTCAAGTCAACGGCAAGCTGCGGGACACAATCACCATTGGCACCAGTCTGGATCAGGAAGCTGTCCTCAGGGCAGCCATGTCCAGCGCCAAAATCTCTCAGGCCCTGGATAACAAAAATATCCTTAAAATAATCTGGATTCAGGATAAATTGCTCAACCTGGTAGTTAAATGAATTTTATACCCGTATAGCTGTCAGCCCTCGTCAAATAATAATAGGCGAGGAGGTGAACAGCTTGCGTGTAGACAAAGAGGATTCCGCCATTTCCCGGGTAAAGTGCGTGGTCAGCTCTTGCCGCTACTATGGGCATGGTGATCACTGCCTGGCATCAAATATCGAAATTCAGCCCCCCGATGCCTCTGATACCGAAGAAACTGACTGCGCAACCTTTTCCCCAAAACGGTGAAAAAAATAACAGGGATTTGATATCCCTGTTATTTTAATCGTTGAGCTCAACTATATCCCTGTCAGCAAGGACATAGTCATGGTTCACTGCCTGGCCGTCGAACTTAGCGGACCCCCATACCTTCGCGGTCCTAAGGTTGTCAGCGATATCCTTATGAATGGAATGAGCCAGGTCTGAGACAGTGCTGTTGACAGGCAGGACAAAGGGTCGCTCCAGGTCGGGCTTTTTCCCCGGCCGCTTAGTGTACACCCGAATTACCTGCAGACGCTCAAAGACCAACGCCCGGAACTGATCGAGATTAAAGCCGGTGACAGCCGAAACAGGCACAATCGTAGGGCAATCCGGTACAAGCTCTTCAATCATCTCAACAATTTCATCCCAATCTGTCAAATCGGCTTTGTTGCCCAGGATCAAGACTTTATCCAGGGTCAGAGCCCGCACTCCCTCCGGCACTTCCTCTCGCAGAATCCGCTTTTCCCGCAAATATTCCAGCATTGTCGTTAAATGATCAATGCAATCGGGATCGGTCAGGTCAAGGACCAGGCCAAGCATATGGCTGTTGCGGATGGCAGAGCTGAAATTGCCCGGGATTCCATCAAGCACGAAGGGGGGCGTGTCCACCAGCTGGATGGACACATCCTCATGCTTCATCATTCCCGGAATGGGCAGGACAGTGGCAAAGGGATATTCAGCCACCTGAGTCTTGGCATTGGTCAAAGTTTGCACCAGAGCGGACTTGCCGGAATTGGGATGGCCCAGCAGCAGCACCTGGCCGGCGCCCTGGGCATCGATTAAAAAGGGGTCTTCCTGGCGGCTGCCTCCACCCTGAGTCTGACCGTCCTCCTTCCGCATCCTGGAAAGGCGTTTTTTAATCTCAGCCTGAATTTTCTCAGTTCCCTTATGCTTAGGGACGGTTGCAAGCATTTCTTCCAGAGCAGCCAGTTTCTCTTCATATGTCGAAGCTTTTTTGTAAGCTTCTTCTGCGGCATAATACTGTTGTGTAAGATTAGCTGGCACAGAGGATCACTCCCAACAAAATTATCGTCTAAGCCTTTGAAAACGGGGGAAACTTGCGGCAATCGAGGTTATCAGCGGCAACAGAATCAGGCCCACAGGGCCGAAGAGCTTAAGGCCCAAGTATACCGAAAGAATCGCCGCTACTGGATGAATGCCCAGATTATTGGAAAGAAGTTTGGGCTCGATAATTTGCCTGACAATCAGGATGACGGCATAAAGCACTCCAATCATGATTGCCGTAAACGGCTCGCCCAGGATAAAATGCCAGGCAATCATGGGCACTAACAAGGTGCCGGCGCCTAGAACAGGCAGCAAATCAAAGATGGCAATGAGAATCCCCAGCACAAAGACATAAGGGATTCCAAGCAGGGCAAAAGTGAGCATGCAAATTGCCGCCGTAATAATAATCAGGAATAACTGGGATTTTAAAAAGCCGTGTATAGATTTTATTACCTTATCAGCGCTTTCCCCGGCCGCGGGAAACAAGTTAAAAAGCCATTTTTTATCATAGGACAGATTAAAGACCAGTATCACTGTGACCATAAAGGCCACAAGAAGGCCCGGCAGCAGACTGACCAGATAGATTCCAGAGCCAATTAGACTCTTGGCCACTTGCTGCAATGTTGATGCTGCCTGCATGATCACGTCATCCAAAAAGACAAAAAAGGACTCCTCATACCTGGTTCCCTCTACCATAGGCAATATGCGTTCATCAAACAAGTTTTCAAGGTTTGCGATAATTTCGGGAAAAGAAAGGACAAATCTTTCTGTCTCTTGGTACAATTGAGACAATCCCCACCACAGTCCCAAGACTATCAGGGCGAAGGAAGGCAGTAATACCGTCAAGGTCGCAAGAATCCTGGATTTAAACTTTTTGTGCAGAAAATCAACTAATGGCATCAACAGCAAGGTCAGCAGTACAGCAATCATAATCGGGGTCAGGATCGATGCTATCCTGCGGCCATAACTTAACAGGAGAAAGATAACGCTTAGCGCAACCAATACTTTGAGCAATTTAGAAATTTTTTCGTCCATAAGGCACCTCTCTCTTGTCAATACTATTCAACACCGACAGGCTGCTTCCCTGCCTCAGCCAATAACTTCCTCTATTTTTATAGCTATATGCCTGGACATTATTATCATACAAAAAATTTAAGTAATTGCAAAGAAAAAACACCGCCAAGCGGTG
>ENA-UOOM01001976-UOOM01001976.1-fermentation-metagenome-genome-assembly--contig:-NODE-1976-length-18026-cov-46.702187_pt1 | contig 18026 bp, 22 predicted proteins | sample MGYA00245781_ERZ724031 | MGnify/ENA primary metagenome ERZ724031 (study PRJEB28704, sample SAMN03018317) | fermentation metagenome | biome: anthropogenic terrestrial biome; feature: soil... | reverse complement strand
GAATTTTGTGGTGGTACTCATTGTTCAAATACTAGCCAAATAGGTGTATTTAAGATCATATCTGAATCGGCTGTCGGTGCTGGTACGCGAAGAATTGAAGCTGTTACTTCCAAGAAAGCTTACGAATATTTGGCTAACCGTTCAAATATTCTCGATGATGTTCAAGAAAAAGTTAAGTCAACTAAACCAGAAAAGATTATTGATAAAATTAATTCACTTGAAAGTGATTTACGTGATAGCCAAAAACAAGTTGATGAGTTAAACTTAAAGATTAACCAGTCAAAAGCCAGTGAATTATTTAACAGTGTTAAACAAGCCGGCGATTTGACTGTCATTGCTCAAAAGGTTAATGCTAAAGGTATGAATGATTTACGAGAGCTTGCTGATAACTGGAAGAGTAGTAATAAATCAGACGTTCTGATTTTAGCAACAGAGAGTAATGGTAAAGCTAATATGATCGTCAGTTTAGGTAAAAAAGCCTTGGATAAAGGCTTAAAGGCTGGCGATTTGATTAAAAAGGCCGCACCAATCTTTGGTGGTGGCGGCGGTGGCCGTCCCAACATGGCCCAAGCCGGTGGTAAAAAACCTGAAGGCTTACAAAAAGCCATCAATACCCTAATTGATGAAATTTCTAAAAATTAATTAATTGAGTTTAAGGCTTTTTTCAAGTAAAATTGTGACAGGAGGAATAATTATGAGTTCGCTAGATAAGACAATGCATTTTGACTTTAACCAAAATAAAGGAAAAAATGTTTATGATACTCTGCAAGATGTTTATAATGCTCTTGAAGAAAAAGGCTATAATCCAATTAACCAGATTGTAGGTTACTTACTTTCTGGCGATCCTGCTTATATCCCAAGACACAATGATGCCCGTAATTTAATACTTAAACACGAGCGTGATGAAATTATTGAAGAGCTTGTAAAGAGCTATCTTGGTAAAGATAAATAAATGAGACTTGTAGGTTTAGATGTAGGATCAAAGACTGTGGGTGTAGCAGTTAGTGATGAATTAGGCTATACCGCGCAAAAAATTGAAACAATCCCGATTGATGAAACAAAATATAATTTTGGCATGCGTCCTCTAAAGAAGGTAGTCCGTAAATATGATCCAGAGGGATTTGTTTTAGGGTTACCTAAGAATATGAATGGAACTTCTGGCCCTTCAGTTGCCAGAAGTAAAGCATATGGAGAACGACTGAAGAAGAAATTTGATTTGCCAGTTTATTATTCTGATGAACGGTTAACAACAGTGGAATCAAACCGGGTATTGATTGAAGAAGCCGGTATACATGACCGTAAAAAGCGGAAAAAAGTTGTTGATCAAATGTCTGCGGTTTTGATTTTACAGAATTATTTAGACCTACACCGAAAGGATTAATATGACAGAACAAGTTCATGGTAATGGTGATAAGGATCGCCAAATTACTCTAGTCGATGACAAGGGTAATGAAGAATTGTACGAGGTTTTATTTACATTTCATTCTGATGATTATAATAAATCTTATGTTCTTCTTTATCCGTCAGCGGTTGGAGATAATGAAGAAATTGAAGTTCAAGCATTTAGTTATGATGCAGACGATGCAGGTGACGTAACAAGCAGTGACTTGCATGAGATTACTTCAGATGATGAATGGAACATGGTTCAGGGAGTTTTAAATACTTTCTTGGATGATGATCGTTTAAGTGGTAAATAAAGAAAGTGGACTGGCTAAGCCAGTCTCTTTTTATTAATAGAGAAAAATTTTTAATAATGAATAATAAGATATTAAAAACTTTAGAATTTGGGAAAATTACCCACAGGTTAAGTGAATTAGCAATTACTGCTCCCGCTAAAAAAAAGGCAGAAAAATTAGTACCTAGCAATGATTTTGACCAAGTAAAGTTAAACTTGCAACAAACCCTTGCTTTAGCCGATTTACTTAGGATAAAGGGGCAGCTTCCTTTAACTGATTTTAATGATGTGCGACCAAGTACTAAGAGGTTATCTGTAAAGGCAAATTTAAATGCAAAAGAATTAGGAAATTTGCTGTTGGTTCTTAGTTTGGCTAATTCTGTTAATGATTTTCTTGATAATATTGATAAAGAAAAATTAAATTTAGCTGCAATTGATTCAATTTTAAATGAATTGGATGTTCCAGATTTACTTTTCAGTGAATTAAAAAAATCTGTTGATTACGATGGCACTGTTCTTGATACGGCTTCTAGTAATTTAGCCCGCCTTCGTCATGATATGAAGAGTAATGAGGAAGACATTAAAAACCGGATGGATGCCTACATTAAAGGGAATAGTAGCAAATATTTATCTGAACAAATTGTTACTATTCGGGATGACCGTTACGTTATTCCGGTTAAGCAGGAATACCGAGCTAAATTTGGTGGAGTTGTCCATGACCAAAGTGCCAGTGGTCAGACTCTGTTTGTTGAACCGGGTGCAGTTTTAAACTTAAACAACCGACAGCAAAATTTGCTTGCAAAAGAACGGCAGGAAGTACGTCGTGTCTTAAAGCACTTGTCAAACATGGCTCGTGAAGAGGTAACTAGCCTAAACGCTATTGCTTCCGCTTTAACTGAACTTGACTTTTTGCAGGCGAAAGCTAAATTAGCAAAAGAAATGCATGCGAGTGAGCCTAAATTAACTAAGGATCATTCACTTAACTTGCTTAAAGCCCGACACCCATTAATTGATCCTAAAAAGGTAGTACCAAATGATATCAGATTAGGCAGTAGTTTCGATACGATGTTGATCACCGGTCCTAATACTGGTGGTAAAACTATTACCCTGAAAACTGCAGGATTAATTCAATTGATGGCTCAGTCAGGATTGTTTATTCCCGCTGAAGAGGGTAGTCAAGTTGGTGTATTTAGGGATATTTGCGCCGATATTGGTGATGAACAGTCGATTGAACAATCTCTTAGTACTTTTTCTTCACATATTAATGACATTATTGCCATTATGAAAAATGTGGATGACCAAACGTTAGTACTAATTGATGAAATTGGTGCTGGAACCGATCCAGAGGAAGGTGCTAGTTTAGCTATTAGTATCCTAGACTTTTTGCGTAAGAAAAAAGCTAAGATCATGATTACCACGCACTACCCAGAATTAAAACTTTACGGTTATAACCGGCCAAGAACAACCAATGCTTCAATGGAATTTGATTTGAAGACTTTGTCCCCGACTTATCATTTACAGATTGGAATTCCCGGCCACAGTAACGCATTTGCAATTGCCCGTCGGTTAGGGATGCGTGAAGATGTTGTTAAGAATGCTGAAGGTTTAATGTCAGATTCTAATTCTGATATTAATAAAATGATCGAGCGCTTAAATAAACAGACTAAGGCCGCGACTGATGCACGTAATCACTTGGAAACCAGTCTTGACCGAAGTGAAAAATTAGAACAAAAATTGCAGCGTGCCTTAGATTGGTATAACCAACGAGTACAAAAACAGCTTGAATTTGCCCAAGATCGAGCCAATGAGGTTGTTTCTAAAAAGCGTAAACAAGCTGACCGGATTATCGATCAACTTGAAAAACAAGGTACTAATGCTAAAGAAAACAAAATAATTGACGCAAAAGGTAAGTTGAACAGCTTAGAACGTCAAAACGATAATTTAGCACATAATAAGGTCTTACAGCGTGAAAAGCGTCGTCATCATGTAAGTGTAGGGGATCATGTAAAAGTCCTCTCATATGGACAAACTGGCACAGTCACGAAGAAATTATCTGAGCATGAATATGAAGTACAACTAGGTATCATTAAAGTTAAGGTAAGTGATCGTGATATTGAGAAAGTTAGTAAAAGTAGTTCTGCCGGTAAACAGAAAGCAACAGCGAGAACTACCACTGCCCTAAGACGTAATAATGTTCACAGTGAACTTGATTTACGTGGCCAGCGCTATAACGAGGCTATGACCAACCTTGATCGTTACATTGATTCTGTTCTTTTGGTGGGACTTGATACAGTTACGATTATTCATGGGATTGGTACTGGTGCCATAAGAAAAGGCGTATGGAAATATTTGCGTAATAGCAGCCACGTTAAGAGTTTTAATTATGCTCCAGCTAACCAAGGCGGCAATGGTGCAACCATTGTCCAATTAAAATAAGCTATTTACTTGTAAAAAGTAAGTAGCTTTGCTATTATAAAATTATAAAAAGATATAAATCTTTTATTTTTGATTGAGAGGTAAAAATCATGGTTGACGCAATCACAGATAAAAACTTTGATGAAGAAACAAAAAATGGCGTTGTTTTAACTGACTTTTGGGCTACTTGGTGTGGTCCATGTAAGATGCAATCACCCGTAGTGGATGAACTTGCTAAGGAACGTCAAGACGTTAAGTTTACTAAAATGGATGTTGATCAAAATCAGGATACAGCAAAGGCTTTAGGAATAATGGCTATTCCAACTTTACTGGTAAAGAAAGATGGTAAGATCGTTGATCGCATCACCGGCTATACACCTAAAGCTAAACTTGACCAAATTTTAAATCAATATACCGATTAGTAAATAATTAGGTAAATTAAAAGACTTCTTGCAATTGCAAGAAGTCTTTTTTCTTAAGTGTCTTAAGCATCTTTTTCTTTGAGTAGATCGCGAATTTCTTTTAAGTAATCTTCAGCGGTTGGTGCTGCCGGTTTTTCTTTCTTTTCGCGTTTAGTGACTTTATTGATTGCTTTGACAATAAGGAAAACGATGAAAGAAATAATTAAAAAGTTGATGATGGCATTAATAAAACTGCCATATTTGAAAGTTGCACTGCCGACTTTTACGACTAAATTAGAAAGATCGATTTGGCCGATGAATAAACCAAGCAGCGGGTTAATAATATTGGTGACAAGAGAATTCACAATCGACGTGAAAGCACCACCGATAATGACCCCAACGGCCAAGTCAATCACATTGCCACGTGCTATAAATTCTTTGAATTCCTTTAACATCCCATATTTCTCCTGTTCTTTTTAAAGTAATAACAGTGGGAGTATACAAAAAATGTGGCACCTAGTCAAAGCGTGCGACAATTTGTACTTTCTTTTCTTTGTCTAAGATTGTAATCTCACTCTCAGTGGCTTTGCCTATTCCTTTTTGAACGGCTTCGGCGATCATTCCACCTTCGATTGAAAATTCTCGGCTGTCACTGTTTAGGCGGTCGGTTACGGTTTGCCCACTTAATTCAAAAGTGATTGATGTTCTCCTCTCCTTAACTTTTGTTAAAGTCCCGAATTCCGCAGTATTAAAGAAACTAACTATGTCATCGAAAGAAGACAAGTCATAGTGTCGAGAGATTCTTTTCCCAGCCCAATAGAGAATAGTTGCGTCATCGTCTCCTAGAATAGTTGGCAGGAGAAAATCACGGTAGAGTTGGTTAATAAAATATACGTGTTCGTTAATGTGCTTATTATTCTTTTGCATAAAATTGTTCATCCCTTTTATTCTTTATTATTTTACCGTAAACTAGTAGAAGTAGAAAATAATTTTTTCTTTAGGAAGTGCTTTTAATATGGATAATCGTCCTATTGGTCTTTTAGATTCCGGTGTTGGCGGCTTGACGGTCGTCAAAAAAGTTATTCAAAAATTACCGAATGAATCGACCGTATTCATTGGTGACAACGCACATATCCCGTATGGTGATAAAACCAACGAAGAGGTTATTGCGTTAACTCGGCGCAGTGTTAAGTTTTTATTAAATAAAAATGTTAAGTTAATAATTTTTGCATGTAACACCGCCACAGCTGCTGCGATGGATGTTATTCAGGATGAAATCAAACCACAAATTATTGGTGTGATTCAATCTGGTAGTTTAGCTGCAGCAAGAACAACTAAAAATAAGAAAGTTGCTGTGGTTGCAACTAACGTAACGGTTGCTTCGCACGCATACAAAAAAGAAATAAGATTTCGTGATCCAAATATTCAGGTAACAGAATTAGCTGCACCTAAATTAGTGCCACTAGTTGAAAATGGAGCTGATTATGAAAGCTGCTTAAAAGCGGTGCAAGAATCATTACTTTCACTAAAAGGCAAAGATTTTGATACCTTAGTTTTGGGCTGTACCCATTATCCAATTATTCGCAAAGAATTTGCTGAAACAGTTAATAAAAATGTGCAAATTGTTGATCCTGCTGATCAAGTCGCTCAATATACATTCAATGTGATGCGTCGTGACGGGTTGTTTAGTGATGATTCTGTTAAACCTGTTCATGCCTATTACACTACTGGGGATGAAAAGAAGGTTGATAAGTTGGGACGTTCATTTTTGAATGACCCATCTTTTATTGCTAAGCATATTGATTCGGAGAAAGATAATGGTTAAGGAACTTTTATTTGCAACTACCAATCGTGGTAAGGCGAAGGAATTAAAAGAAGCTTTCAAACAGGCCGGTATTAACATTGATATTAAAACCGATGCTGATTTAAATAATCCTCCTGAAGTTGCTGAATATGGCCGCACTTTTGAAAAAAATGCTGAATTGAAGGCACATGAAATGGCCCGATTTAGTGGATTTTTAACCGTCGCTGATGATTCTGGCTTGATGGTTGATAAATTAAATGGTGAACCAGGTGTGCGTTCAGCTCGTTATGCAGGAGACCATAATGATGCCAAAAATAATGCAAAGCTTTTGGCTGAACTGGGTGGTGTTCCACTTAAAGAAAGAACTGCTAAATTTAATACAACAATTATAGTTTCAATGCCGGGCCATTTTGATAAAGATTTAATCGTTAACGGTCAGTGTTCAGGTTTGATTTTAGCTGCACCGCGTGGAGAAGATGGATTTGGCTATGACCCATTATTTTATATTCCTGAACAGGATAAAACTTTTGCGCAGATGACCACTGATGAAAAAAATAAAATTTCTCATCGTGGAAAGGCGGTTCGAAAGTTAATTAAAGAATTACCTGGTTGGTTAAAGCAATTTAATTAAAAATAAGCAAAACTTTGAGTTAGTAATCAAACTACTTGCTCAAAGTTTTTTTATTTTAGAATCATTAAATTTGTTTATGTTTGTTGTGTTAGCAAATACAATATTATTTTCTTGTAGGATTTGGATATAACTTGTGAGGTAGAGATTGCGGATAGAGCCTTCTTTACCAGGATTAACCTGAAAGTGAACGGAAAAAGTGACTGCTTTGTCGGTTTGCTTTGTTATGCCAGTAATAGACGGTCCACTGACAATAGCATTCTTCTCTGGTTGAATTATAGAATTTGTTCTTTTGATTAGGTTATTTACCTCTTCAAAATTATTGTTGGCATCTAGTTCAAGGTCGATATTGAGGGCAATACCACCGTGAGCCAGATTCTGGACAACCGAAATATTACGGTTGGGGATGTAGATAATCGATCCGTCTGTACCCTTTAATCTTGTAGTTCTTAGCCCCAACTGAATAACCGTACCTATTTGTTGGTTGATTTGGACAACGTCACCCACGTCGAATTGATCCTCACTGAGAATAAAGAAGCCGTTGACAAGGTCACTAACAAAACCTTGGGCTCCCATACCTATAGCTAGGGAAAAGATCCCAGCACTGGCAAGAAGTGTCCCAATGGGGATGCCTAAAATAGAGAGAACGCCGAATAGGTAAAAGAAAATAACGGTATATTGAAAGATACTGTTAATCAGCGCCGTAATTGTACGTGATCTTTTACTGTGCGGCCTTCTCTTGCTTTTTAGATAATGATTAAGTATTTTTTTACCAAAATGAGAAATAAGGTAAAATACTATGGTAGTGATAACTAGTTGCCACAAAATTGATAATAAATTTTCGCTAATTTTATCCCAATTAATTTCGACAGCTTTTTTATTTATATGTAGTGCTGGTTGCATTTTATTCACCTTTCTTACATGTATTTTACTATATCAGAAGATTATATATAGATTGAGATAAAAGTATTTTCATGCTAAACTTTTTTTAGATGTAGAATTGGAGGTAAAAGATGGTAATTTCTTATGGTGCACTTGCAGGTTTAATTGCTGCGGTTGCATTTCTAATTTTAGTACTCTTTACAATTCCGATGCTTGTACACACGTCAAAGGTTATTAAAGAAACCGATAAGACGGTACAAACTGCTAATGAATCAGTTCAAAAGATATCCAAAGATCTAAATGGTTTGATGGGTCAAACAGGTGATTTATTAGATAAAACTAACACGTTGTTGGCAGATGTTAATGGTAAAATGAAAACATTAGATCCAGTAGTGAAGGCTGCAGCTGATCTTGGAGAAAGTGTTTCTGATGTAAATGCTTCCTCAAGAAAAATGGCTAAACGCTTTAGCGGTGCTCATATTAGGCATGCTGGTATAATTTCTTCAATGCTAGCATCTGCATCATCATTAGCTAGACGCAAGCGTCGCAAGGGTGAGGATTAATAAAGGAGGATTATTTCATTATGAGTAAATTTACAAGTTTCTTAGTTGGTACTGTTGTTGGTGCTGCAGCTGGTTTTGTTGCCGGTTCATTATTAGTTAGTGATGAACAGCTTGAAGATTTAAAAAAGAAAGTTAAAGATAACGATACCATTCAGGATTTAAAGAAAAAATATGATAATGGTACCGAAGTAGTTAAAAATCAATTATCTACATCTGCTAAAAATGTAGAAGATGATTCAGAGTTAAAAGATTTTGATGACATTGTTATTGATGATTCAAAGAATGATGACGTTGCAAAAGATGATAATGCACAAAAATCAGTTGATGATTTAAACAATGCTGAAAAGAATGATGATACTTCTGTTGATCCAGATTCAGAAGCTTAGGCATTAAATTAATAAAATAAAATGCACCTTGAGTGATTTAATCCTCAAGGTGCATTTTTGTTTCTTGTTAAATTAATCTTTTAATGGTAAAGTTCTCAGCTTTTTATCAGTATGAGTAAAGGGTTCAAAACCATCTTTGGTTACAACACCGCAATCTTCAATTCTAACACCTGCAAATCCTGGTATATAGATACCCGGTTCAATGGAAAAACACATTCCTTCTTGAAGTATTAAGTGATTTCCCTGCACTATTGACGGAAATTCATGTGCTTCTTTGCCAATGCCATGCCCTAAACGGTGAATGAAGTATTTTCCGTATCCAGCCTTTTTGATGATATTACGGGCTACGCTATCTAATTCTTCCGCTGTCATGCCAGGTCTAGCAGCGTCAACTGCCTTTTGTTGGGCTTTACGGACAACTTCATAGATTTCTTTTTGCTTATCATTAAGTTGACCATATGCGACCGTTCTGCTAGAATCTGATGCATATCCGTTATGCATTGTGCCTAAATCGAATAAAATAAGTTCGTTAGGCTTAACTTGGTTCATTGTTGGACCAAGATGGGGATTAGCAGCATTGGCACCAGCTTGGACAATAGTTTCGAAGCTTTCGTGCATTACTCCTTTTTGCAATTTTAATTGGTAATCGATTTGACCGGCAATATTTCTTTCTGTTACACCCGTTTTAATTGCATTAAATGCAATTTGAAAGGCAAAGTCGGCTTCTGCTCCAGCAGCCTTTAATTCTTTTATTTCTGCTGGCGTTTTATAAAGTCGAATTTTTTGTATAAATGGGGAGACATCACTAGAAAAGTTAGAGTCAGGGAACTCATTATGTAAATTTTGGTAATGTGCAACTGATAGATTGTTCTTTTCTATTGCCCATTTTTGGTACTCATTACTTCTCTTGCGGATATTTTCGGCGATAATTTGCCATGGATTCTCTGAATCCAAATAGCCGTAAACATCGCCGTCCCATTTGGAATTCTTTGCTTCTTCTACATTAAGGGCTGGTACAAAAATGAAAGGATCCTTGTCTTTGAAAACAATTAAACTGAAAATTCTTTCATGTGGGTCCATTGAATAACCAGTGAAATAAGAAATAGTTGTTGGATTTGAAATGTAAGCTAAGTCGTTGTTAGAAGCTTGTAACCATTGCTGTAATTTATCTAGATTCATATATAATCCTTTCATATAAATAGATTTTAGTAAGCAAATTATAGCATGTTTTAAGTCTGAAAAAATGAAAGAATAACTGTAAACGCTTGCAAATTATTGCAAAGCATGTTAAATTTTATATTGAATATTTTTTAGAACTGGGGAATCAAAGATGCATAAACAAGAAGTAACTATTTATGATGTTGCTCGTAAGGCTAAAGTTTCAATGGCTACGGTTTCACGAGTTGTAAATGGGAATAATAATGTACGGAAAGAAACGCGCGATCGGGTAATGAAGGTCATTAACCGTTTGCATTACCAACCAAATGCTGTGGCACAAGGACTTGCTTCTAAAAGGACTACCACAGTAGGGTTGATTGTGCCTGATCTGACTAATCTATACTTTGCGGAATTGTCAAAGGGAATTGATGATATTGCGCTTCTGTATAAATATAATATTATTATGACCAGCATAGAAAATCGTTTGATGAAAGAAGATCAAGCGATTCAGAGTTTACTTAACAAACAGGTTGATGGCGTAATTTATATGTCTAACCGTTTGCCTAGAGAAGCTGCAGAAGCTTTTAAGCGGACAGATACCCCGGTCGTTTTAGCTGGCACAAAGGATAATAGAGAAGAATTTCCGTCTGTCACTATTGATTATAAGAAAGCCGATACTGAGGCCTTCAATTTAATGTATAACGATGGCAAAAAGAACTTAGCGTTAGTAATCGGTGATCCTAAAGCCGTGGTTAACGATGAAAATAGGATTCCGGCATACAAGCAATTCATGAAAGAACATGATTTAGGTGCTGGGCATGTTTATACTGGCATCAAAGATCATTCGGATGGCTATAATATCTATTCACAACTTGTGAAAGATGGTATCGATGGTGTCGTTGTAACGCGTGATATTACTGCCGTTGGCATTTTAAATTCAGCAATGGATGCTGGTAAGAAGATCCCAGAAGATTTAGAAATAGTAACGGCTAGTGCTACACAAATTGCTTCCGTAGTTCGCCCAGCTTTAACTGCAATTAGACAACCACTGTATGATATGGGGGCTGTTGCAATGAGAATGTTGACTAAACTGATGAATAGTGAAAAAGTCGATAATATCCATATGGAATTACCGTATGAATTGTTAAAGAAGCAGAGTACTTTAAATCATTAATTTTTATTATTGAATACATAAAAAAGCGCGATTCAAATTGAATCACGCTTTTTTGCAATTAAATTAGTAAATTATCTTATTGGTAGATATTATTGAATCTAAACAGGTATTTTCTTTGGGTAATGTCGGTGTTCTGTAGCTTAGCAGTGCTATATTATTGTACCGGCTGACCCGTGGCAACTTGTTATATTCATGGAAGTCATCAGGTGTAAAGAAGCCATAGAATAGAACATCTTTTGCTTTAACCCAACCTAAGTTGGTATAAAGCCACATACTTTTAGGTCCACCATTGAAATTTTGGATCCTAAATAATTTATTTGCAGGCAGCTTTTTAGCAGTTTTTTCTTGATTATCAGGATATCTATAAATAGGCACCTGCACCTTTGGCTTGGCTACAATTTGTTTATATTCATAAGGAGCAATGTCTTTTTTAGTTAGATCTAAATTAACAAATTCAGCCGATATGAAAGACTTTTCAGCAATTTGATAGTAGAGCTGGTTATGAGCTCGAACACCGTACATTATATTTAATTTTTGACCGGGATATACGTATTTTCTTCGCTTGATCCTTACATAAGGATTCATCATAATCGATGCTTTCTTTTTGCCAAAATAAATTCCAGGTTTGTGAATGGTAAACTTATGCGTACCTTCTTCGGCTAATTTATACTTAAAACCAGTAGCAGGGTAATTGGTTACCACGCCATCAATATTGCGATTTATTAGCCAGTGCCAAAGAGCAGGAGATTCATTCATTTCTGCCCATACGTAAACCTGTTTATTTAACCGGTGCAGCCAGTGAATAAGCCAAGCATTTTGTTGAATTACATCTGAAGAGACGTTAATTGCGTTAACTTGGGGTAAAACACTGAAATTAATCCTTTTTAAGCTACCAACAATCAATATAAGGTATGCATCAGGCATTAATTTTCGTAAGCGAAATAAACTGGCAGCTGAGAAAGAGTGGATCATAACCCGTTTTTGCATATGATATTTTTTTATGGTTTCTGCAACTTTGTCTTCTAATTCATAAGAAGGATCTAGATTGTGATCAATTTTTGTTTCTAAGACGAATTTTGTATTTGGCTTATTTTTATAATGTTCAAATAACTGGTCGAGTGACATAACATGTTCACCATTGTCATACTTTAGCTGATTGAGCGATTGAAAAGTATTTTGTGATACAATTGCAGGTGTATGAGTGACTCGTGAAAGGTCCTCGTCATGTGAGATAACTAGGACTCCATCTTCAGATAAATGAAGATCTAGTTCAACATAATCAGCACCGGAATCGAAAGCAGAGTTATCACTCTGAATAGTTTCTTCAGGGTATTTGGTAGGATCGCCCCGGTGGCCGACTACGGTAAAACCGCTAGTTGTTAAAAAGATTAAGCTAAAAAAAAGAGCCAAAAGAAGATGGCTTTTAAATTTCATGTGTACACCTCTATCGCATAATACAATAGCATGGTTGCACATTTTTTTCTATATATTCCAAATTTTTATTTCATTTAGGTGTGATTTAATGAGCGATAAATACGAAGCGTTAGATTTAATTGAAGAAATTACCCGAAACGATGGCAGTAAGTACTTTGAAATTTCTAATATTGACCAAAATGGGATTGCTGAACTCGCGGTTAACCATGGAATGATCAAAAATGTTAAAATTTTACAATTGAATATACCGCGTACCCAAGCTTTATTGACGTATGAAAAGTATATTAATGAGAATTATGACCTTGAAACCCTAACTAATGAGGATGATTGGAAACACCCTAAGTGGGTTGAATGGAAGAAACCTAAAGGAAAAGTTTTAGATGCTTACCACATGATTCTTAAATCCAATCGGATAGGTTAGAAAGCAGAAAGTATAAATGGAAACAATTCGAATTTTACATACAAATGACCTTCATTCACATTTCGAACATTTCCCTAAAATAGGGCGCTATCTTAAAAAAGCACAAGCCGATAAATCTGTAGATCAAGTTTATACTTTTGATGCGGGTGATTTTATGGATCGTTCACACCCGCTTACAGATGCTACAAAAGGCCAAGCTAATGTTAAGTTAATGAATAATTTTAATTACGATGCGGTTACGATTGGAAATAATGAAGGAATTTCTAATTCACATGAAGTTTTAGAACACTTATTTGACCACGCAAATTTTCCAGTGATTTTAGCGAATTTACGTGAGGAAGATGGCTCTATGCCTAAATGGGCCATCAAGGATAAAATTATTAATACCAAAAAGGGTACACGAATTGCCTTAATTGGATTAACAGCCGCTTATCCTATGTCTTATGGGCCTAATCACTGGCATATTATGATGTTAAAAGAAACAATGGATGATTTATTACCCAAATTAAAGGGCAAATACGATGTTTTGATTATGATTACGCATATTGGTTTAAATATGGATCGTTGGCTAGCTAAGAATTATCCTGGAATTGATCTAATCATCGGGGGTCATAGTCATGATTTGCTTAAAAAGGGTGAAGAAGATAATGGCGTCTGGATTACCCAAACAGGTAAATGGGGCAACTATGTTGGTGATATTAAACTTGAAATAAATGATCAACACTGTGTACAAAAAATTAGCCCTACAACTGTTCCTACGGCTTCTATGCCGGCTAAGTCGGGGGATAACGCCATCATTCAAGGTTACCGTGATAAGGGTAAGGAATTATTAAAAGCCCATAAAGTTGCTGATTTACCTGAGAAGTTTGCGGATGATAAGGAAGCTGCAATTCAAGTTTCCTTGGATGCAATCACTGATTTTGCCGGGACTGATATTGCTATGCTCAGTTCAGGTTTGTTTTTAGTACCCTTTAAGAAAGGAATCTTAACTAAATATGATTTGCAAAAGGCATTACCACATTCAATGCATGTAGTGCGCTCTACCCTAAAGGGTAGTGATCTGTGGCGTTTAGTTATGGAAATTGAAAAAAATCGGCATTATCTAGATCATTTTCCCTTAAAAGGTATGAGTTTCAGAGGGAAAATATTTGGACAGATGTATTATAAGGGAATTAAATTTGATCCGCGTACACGAATTGTGTATGTTAATGGTAAAGAAATTGATCCTAATAAGGAATATCAGATAGCTGGATTAGACCATTATATTTTGGTACCGTTTTTCCCCACTCTAGCAATTGTGGGTGAAAATAAATTTTTGTTTCCACAATTCTTACGTGAAGTTGTAGGCAATTACTTAGCTAAAAAGTATCCGGTGAACGCAAGAAGTGAATCAAATGACACAAAATACTAAAAATAAAGACTTAAAGGATAAAAAAGAACCTTCTGCTGATAAGAAGGAAAATCGATTTCAAAAAGAGCAGCCTATTAGACATCCATTGGCTAAAGTTGTCCAAGATGATGATCAATTAAAAATTAATGACCAATTATATAAAATTTTAGTTAATAAAAATGATGCAATTGATGTAGAAACTTTACGTAAAAAATATGATCCTTACTTGGACCAATATGATTTTTTAGTAGGTGATATTTCTAGTGATCACTTGCGTTTAAAAGGCTTTTATAAGGATATTGTGCGCACAGCAATTGATCGCAAAGAACAGGCAATTGCGGATTATTTAACTGAATATTGTAATCCTGGTGGAGCCTATTTTGTTTTGCAATTACTTAGTCCAGAACATCATTACACCGCGCATACACGTAAAGGACGTGAACATACACGTGGACGTCGCAGGCAATATTCTAGAAGAAAAAGCAATTACAATAATAATTTTAAAAAGCGTAAAGTTCATAAAACTAGGTTTAAAAAGAAAAAGACAGTTGCAGTTAAAAAAGAACAGGGACATCATCATTCCTTTGTAATTAAGAAAAGAAAGGGCGGTAATTAGTGAAAGATTACAGCTTATTTTTAATAGACCTTGACGGCACTATTTATCGTGGAAAAGATACTGTTGAGTCTGGAGTTAGGTTTGTTCACCGCCTCGATAAGGCTAATAAAAATTACTTATTTTTAACTAATAACACGACAAGAACACCGCAAATGGTGGTAGATAAATTGCACGGCCATGGTGTAGATACAGATATTGCTCATATCTATACACCAAGTATGGCAACAGCAAGTTATATTCTTGAAAAATCTCATAAAAAGAAGATTGGTATTTATATTATTGGCCAGATAGGATTATGGCGTGAACTGTTAAAACACCCGGAGTTTGAGTTAAATGAAAAGAATCCAGATTACGTTATTGTTGGTATGGATACAGATTTAACTTATCACAAGGTTCGAGTTGCAACTTATGCAATTCGTCATGGTGCGACTTTTATTGGTACTAATGCCGATATGAACCTGCCAACGGGGGATGAATTAATTCCTGGTAATGGTTCCCAATGTGTTATGATCGCCGCTGCTAGTGGCCAAAAACCGCTGTATATTGGTAAACCAGAATCAATTATAGTCAATATGGCTTTAGCTAAAGTAGGTTATACTAAATCTAAATCAGTTTTAGTTGGCGATAATTATGATACAGATATTAAGGCTGGATTTAATAGCCAGGTTGATCAGCTACTTGTATTAACTGGTGTAACTAAAGCAAAGGATATAAAAGGGAAAAGGCAGCCAACTATTTTGGTTAATAATTTGGATGAATTTGAGTTATGAGTAAAAGAAATAACGTTTTTGCTATTATTTATCATTTTATTTTTGCACTTACAAGTAGTGTAGTTGGTGCAATTATTGCTAGTTGGCCATTGCTTGCCGTATTTATTTTAGTTCAGAAGACTAACGAAACGGTTAACATGTCATTGCCCAAAATTATGCATAATTATAACCAGCTAATGTGGTACTTGGTATGGCCATTTAAAAAGAAATTGAAGATGGATAACTTTCCAACTTCTAGCATGGCAGCACAACATTTTGCTGACGTGAAAAAGTTGCTTGTTTTGGCTATCATTGCATTTCTTTGCTGTTTTATTATTTATCTTGTTGCAAAAAGACAAAAAAATAAGAAATTATTAAAATTAGATAAAACATGGGCTTTACTATTTTTACTGTTACCAATAGCAATATTACCGTTTGCTTTAACTAATTTTGATAGTTTCTTTGTTGTATTTCATCATTTGCTTTTTACTAATAGCGATTGGTTGTTTAATCCGGACACTGATCCTATAATTAATGTTTTGACAGAAGGCTTTTTTGCATCCTGTTTTGCAGTAGCTGGTATTATTTACGAATTGTATTTTGCTGAGAAATTATTACAGCGTTAAAAAAGGAATCCCATTAATGGGATTCCTTTTTAGTTTCTATATGCTTTTTCAAAGCAACAATAGCAATTGGAACAATCGATATAAAGATTATAGCTACAATTATAATGGCAAAGTGATCTTTTATAAGAGGGATGTTACCAAAATAAAATCCAATTATAGAGAAAAGCCCTGTCCACAGTAATCCACCGACAATGTTGTACGTAATAAATTTTCCATAATGCATTTTGCTGCTTCCAGAAATAAATGGAACAAATGTCCTGATGAAAGGAACAAACCTTCCAACAACAATGGTAATTGGCCCATGCCGTTCAAAGAATCTTTCTGCAGCTAATCTGTTCTTTTGATTAATCAGTTTATTAAACCAGGCGTGTTTTTCACCCGCTCTGGTAAACCAAGCCCCGATTTCATAATTGACACTATCACCAAGGATAGCGGCAATCGAAACGACTAGATAAATTAGCCAAATGTTTAATTGGTAACGCGGATTAGCTGCCATTGCGCTAGCAACGAAGATTAATGAATCTCCTGGCAAGAATGGGAAAATAACCAGTCCTGTTTCAATAAAGATGATTGCGAAGAGAATTAAGTAGGTCCAGTTGCCAAATTGATTTACAATTGTGACTAAGTGGCCATCAATGTGAAGAATGAAGTCGATTATAGCCATGTTTTCTCCTAAATACTGGTTGAATGGATTGTTAACGTTTTTTCTGGGAAAAGTTTGCGCATAATTGCATTAATTGCAATTTGTGCTTCACCAAAACCTAAACCAATTAAAGGAACGCGGCCTTCGTAATTAATAGCATCGCCTATTGCATAAATTCCGGGGACATTAGTATTCATTTCAGGGCCGACAGTAATATGGGTTCCCTTGAGATTGACTCCCCAATTTCGTACAAAGCGATTATCAGCTCGAAAACCATAAGCAACTATAATTTGGTCAAATTTTTGGTAACTAATTTCTGATGAACCAGTTTTTTTAAGTTCAACAGTAAGCTGATTATCCGATAAAGATATCTTTTTGGGAAGATAAGGAGTTAAAATTTCAACATTTTTTAATTTTCTTAACTTATTGACGCTAGATTCTAGTCCACGAAATTCTTTTCGCCTGTGAATTATTTTGACTTGGCTTCGGTTGGCTAATTCGACTGCCCAATCGAGAGCAGAATCACCTCCACCAAAGACACCCACTGTTTGATTTGCATATTTATTTGGATCATTTATATAGTAGTGAACCTTTTTTTCAATTTCCTGATTCATTTTTAGAGGAAATTTTTTTGGCTTAAAAGAACCTGTTCCTGTGGCAATAATGATAGTTTTAGTTAAAAATTCATTATCAATATGAAAACCATCATCCAATTTTTCAATTTTATTGACCCGGTGATTTAATTTAATTGTGCTTTTATTTAAAATATTGTTTTTGAGACGTTTAATTAATTCGGTACCGGTAATTGTGTTAAAAACTGGTATATCAAGGATTTTTTTAAATGGGTAAAGTAACTCGGGTTGACCACCAATACTTGTTAGTGAGTCGAATATAATGGTTTTTAAGCCGTGTAAGTGTGCAAAATTGGCAGTAAATAAGCCAACTGGACCGGCACCTATGATAGCTAAATCAAATTTTTTAATAATAAAAAACTCCCTTCTAAATACTGATATACCAACTTTAACACGAATTTATGTAATAGGCATTTTTAAAATTTATAA
>ENA-UOOM01001975-UOOM01001975.1-fermentation-metagenome-genome-assembly--contig:-NODE-1975-length-18030-cov-4.739972_pt1 | contig 18030 bp, 19 predicted proteins | sample MGYA00245781_ERZ724031 | MGnify/ENA primary metagenome ERZ724031 (study PRJEB28704, sample SAMN03018317) | fermentation metagenome | biome: anthropogenic terrestrial biome; feature: soil; material... | reverse complement strand
ATTAATGTTTTAGCATTTGCACCGTATACTAAATTCTTTCATAATATGTATAAATTCCACTCTATTCGAATCAGCAGATTTGCATAGTTCTATTTGGCATGCAAAATCATGATGCATAATAATGGAGCGATAACAGGTAATCAGGAGGAGATAAACGTGAAAGAGTTACTGAAAATACTATCTATGGATCTCTTCCGAAGTGTTGTGAACAGTAATAGTCTGAAGCTGTGCCAGTTAAATTCGCTTATCAGCCTGCTGTTCAAAGAAGGAGTTCAATTTAATTTGTCATTTACACCGGCAACAGCTGCAAGTGAAGCGACTGCCACATTAACAATATATGTTAATCCCAAAGTGACCATATCACTGAATATTTCCTTTGATACCGGTGAGCTGCTTGGTATTTTTTAATCACTCCAATATTGATTTTGTTAGATAAATCAAGCTTCTGATGAAATATGCAAAGAATCTCCTATAAGTGCAGGCTATAATAATACTAAACTCCAAAATTGCTAACAATAGCAGGAGAAAGCCATAGCAGGAAGAAAAGCTATAATAACGAAGAAATGAGGATCGCTAATGAAAACTACAGTAGTGGAACAGTATTTCAACAAGATTGTGCAGCACCTGGAAATTCTTAAGAATGAAGAATATGAGAACATCTTAAAAGCAGCAGAAATGTTAAAAGAACAAATCAAACAGGACAAATTAATCTATGCCTACGGACCGGGCGGGCACTCGAATTTAGGCTCACAGGAAATATTTTTCAGAGCAGGCGGACTCATGCATGTGAGTGCTATTTTGGATGAGGGCACTTTGCTGAGCAATGGTGCTTTGCGTTCTATGGCCATAGAAAGAACCCCGGGCTACGGGAAAATAGTAATTGAAGATTATAATTTGCAGAAAGACGATTTACTTATTCTGATCAATGCATATGGAATAAACTCAGCTTTAATCGATGCTGCTCTGGAAGCGAAACGCAGGGGAGCAAAAATTATTGCAGTAACCTCAGTAGAACATGCCAGCAATACACCTCCGGATCACCCTGCCAGACATCCATCCAAGAAAAACCTGTTTGAGCTGGCTGATTTAGTATTGGATAGTAAAGTAGTTGTTGGCGATGCTGTAGTTGAAATTGAAGGTCTGAATCAAAGAGTTGCTGCAATGTCCACATTTGCCAATGCCTTCCTGCTAAACTCCCTTGTAGCGGAGACAGTAAAGGCTTTGGTGGAAGAGGGGATTGTACCTCCGATATGGATGAGTGGAAACGAAACAGGCGGAGATGAAGCCAATGAAAAACTGTATGATCGCTTCATCGGCAGGATTAAGAAACTATAATACAAATAGACTCTATAAATTACGCAACCGAGTTCAGTAAATATTATCTGAAATGAGGGATTCTAAGATAAAAATCAAGGGATGCAAAGGAAATTTCGAACGAGAGCCTTTACTTGCACCTTTTGGATTTAAGGGGCAGTCCATAAGTGAACTGTGGCAAAGCATTGCGTTTCTGGAAAATGAGAACGGAAACCAAGGTCTCGGACTGGGAGTGCAGAGTGTGCTGTGGTCTGACCCCCAGGTGTTAAGTGAGTATGGCAGTGTCGGGGGAGACAGTATAATGTTTCTTCTAACAAGCTATGCTCTAAAAATAATTGAAGGTATGGAATATGATACTCCTATAGATTTGTTAAACCAGGTGCTGCCAGAAGTTTATAAGTTTGCCAAACGTGTTACCGGCATGGATGATCTTAAAGAAACCTTTGTTTTGAATGCATTGGTTCCTGTTGATTTGGCAGCATGGATGTTGTACTACAAGGAGAATAGCTTTCAGAGCTTTGATGACATGATTCCGGATATCTATAAAAGTTCTCTTTCCCAGAAGCAGGATAAACTGGCTGGAATTCCCCTGATCACATATGGAGTTCCCATAGAGGATGTGGCGGAGTTTGCCCATAATGGATACCCCATACTAAAGATTAAAATTGGCTCTGACCCGGATAAGGACAAGGATCCGCGAAAAATGCTGGAATGGGATAAAAATCGAATAACCGAAATTCACCAGGCTGTTAAGGATATTTATACACCTTATACATCTAATGGAAATATTGCTTATTATCTTGATGCTAACGGTCGATACGATAACAAGGATCAGGTAATGGAGCTGCTGGATCACGCAGATAAAATTGGAGCATTGGACAGCATTGTTTTGCTGGAAGAACCTTTTGAACAAGACAAGCACATTGATGTCCGGGATATTCCTGTTAGGCTGGCAGCTGATGAAAGTGCCCACTCAAATCGTGACGTACAAGAGCGGATACAAATGGGCTATCAGGCAATTGCCCTAAAACCTATAGCCAAGACTTTAAGCATGAGCCTTCTGATGGCAAAGACAGCTGTATCTCAAGGAATACCTTGCTTCTGTGCAGATTTAACTGTTAATCCCATTATGGTGGACTGGAACAAAAATGTAGCAGCCCGCTTGGAACCCTTACCAGGTATGAGTATAGGGGTTTTGGAGACTAACGGGTCACAGAATTACACGAATTGGGATGCCATGGAATCCTATCTCCCATATTCACAAGGATCCTGGGTTAAGATGCAAAATGGTTTATTCCAGCTGGATGATGATTTCTACAAGTATAGTGGCGGCACATTTGAAATAAGTGATTATTATATGTCCCGGGTATGACATAGGGATTGACTTCGAGGTATTGTTACGGGTTACGAGTTACGAGTTACGGGTTACGAGTTACGGGATACGGGTTACGGGATACACCAACCGCCTACACAAGGGAGGAAATTCCAATGAAAAAAATTATATTGCTCATGAATGCAAACCAGCGAAAGAAAATTTTCAAAAATGATGATCTGGATCAGCTCAGTAAATTCGGTGAAGTTAGCTGCAATCCGGATGAAAAAGACCCAGACACGGAAAGAGCAAAGGAATTAGTTAAGGATGCCAATATCATTATAACTTCCTGGGGATGTCCTCAACTGAATAAAGAGATACTCGATCAGGCACCTAATGCAAAGCTGATCATTCATGCAGCTGGAAGTGTCAAGGGAATCGTCAGTGATGAAATATGGAAGCGGGGGATTAGGGTTTCCGGATGCGCACAAGCATTAGGAATTGGTGTAGCAGAAACGGCATTGGGCTTTACGATTGCATCCATGAAAAACATGTGGAAATTGGCCCAAAATACCAAGCAGGGTAAATGGGCAGAAGGCAGAAATGATGTCAGGGAAGTATACAGCATCACTGTTGGAGTAATAAGCGCAGGTCGTGCAGGTGCTCATTACATCAAACTTATGAAGAACTTTGATGTCAGAGTTCTTCTTTATGATCCCTTTGTAAACGAGAAAAAGGCTGCAGCCATGGGTGTTGAAAAAACTGACTTAAATGAGTTGCTGAAGGAGTCCGATGTGGTATCCATTCATGCACCATCCATTCCTGAAACCTATCACATGTTCAATTCAGAAACACTTGCCTTGATGAAGGACGATGCAGTTCTTATCAATACAGCTCGAGGCTCACTCATCGATGAGCAGGCCCTGGTGGCTGAGTTGAAAAAGGGAAGGCTGTTCGCCTGCATAGATGTTACAGATCCAGAACCACCAACCGAAGACCACCCTTTCCGAAGCTTACCCAATGTAGTTATGACACCTCATATTGCAGGAGCTGTAACTAATGGATTAAATCGAATTGCCAAGTATGCCGTAAATGAAATTCGTTTGTATCTAAATGGAGAGGCTATGGATGGTGAAGTCCTGCAGTCCGCAATAAGTAACTTGGCGTAAATTTAAGACTCCAATGCAGCCAAGATTTCTCGATAAACTCGGAATGACACAATTAATGTCATCCAGAACGCAGTGAAGGATCTTAATCCAAGATTCCTCGCGAACAAAAAAGGAGTGCTCAAAGTGAAAAAAATAGACATGCACGTGCATACAAGAATGTTTAAAGGAATAACGCGTAAAGGGGCTGATACCACCTATGCATCACCTGAAGAGCTTATAGAGATGTATAAGCCTATAGATGTTGAAAAAGGTGTAATATTGCCCGGTAGTGCAGTAGAATGCGGGTATCAACTCCAATCCAATGAGGAAGTTATGGCTATTGTAGAAAAATATTCAGACAGCTTCGATTGGTTCTGTAACATCCATCCACGAATGGGGGGTAACTCACCGGATTTTGATTTGTCTTACTTTATATCGTATTACAAAGACAGAGGGGCTAAAGGTTTGGGAGAGGTGACAGCAAATCTCTACTTTGACGACCCATTTGCAGAGAACCTGTTCCATCATTGCCAGAAAAATGATATGCCGCTTTTGTTCCACATCGCGCCTCAAGTTGGAGGATACTATGGCCTCGTAGATGATTTGGGCTTACCGAGGCTGGAGAAGGCCCTGGCAAAATTTCCTGATCTAATCTTCATAGGACATTCACAGCCATTCTGGGCAGAAATAGGAAATAATACCACAGAAGAAAACAGAAACAACTATCCAACAGGTAAGATACCAAAAGAGGGCAGACTTATTGAACTGATGCGAAAGTATCCTAACCTGCATGCCGATATGTCAGCTGGAAGCGGTCATAATGCTGTCACCAGGGATCCGGAGTTTGGGTACGACTTCCTCGAAGAGTTCCAGGACAGACTCTATTTCGGCACGGATATATGCGCTCCTGAGAATAAGACTGCGCCCTTCATGCAGCTATCTCATTGGTTGGATGAAGCAGCGGAATCAGGAAAGATTTCTCGAGAAGCACATAAAAAAATAAGCAGGGAGAATGCGGAGAATAACATAGGAATCAGGTGAACGTGAGAAATAAACAACTCAATATCTCCTGCTTTATATTCTCGTCTATTTGAGCATGTTTAAGTGTCAGGTATGTACAACTGAAAGAATACAGAGGATAAAGTGAACCATAAACCATTTTCTCTGGAGGGAATACTTCCAGCATCTTTTCAACGGCAAATAATGGTCCTTTTAGGCCGGAAGTATCGAATCTTACATACCTGTGATTATTTATGGCTTCCTTTATGCTTATCAGCTCATTGGAGAACGCAGTCAACAGGATTATTTTGTTATCCGGCACTCTGCCAATAAAAGAACCAACTTCATCCATATGAACCTTATTTGGTCTCACAAGATAATCCGAGCGCTCATCTTCCATCCTTATAGTCAAGAACAATGGAATATTATAGTCAGCTAATACATGGCATAATTCCTTAAGCTTGCTGTTAGCTAACGAATATCCATGATACCCGGGATAAATTCTTACTCCCTTTATACCAAACTTTTTTATGCCGTCTTTCACATCCTGTACGAACTCGGGCAGCATGGGATTGATGGTGAGAACATGATGGTAGTTGCTGCCCTTTATTATCTCGTGCAAATCTTCATCGCCTTCAAAGGGGTCATTGTAGAAGATGCTGTCCAGGGATGAAACATATCCACTTGTTATGCCATTCGCCTTATGAATTTTTTGTACTTCTTCAAAAGTGTTTTTATATAACTTCCTGAAGGGCCAATGTCCGACCAGGCAATTTACGTCTACAGTGCTCACAGAATTCTCCCCTTTCGATCAAGTATTTTCAATGTGTTTCCCGAATAGACAAGTTGTTTTTCCTCTGAAGTCAGGTCCGCATCTTCAATCTGACCAAAGTTTGTAAAATAGGACCCTGGCATATCTGTTCCAAACACAATCCGATCAGTACCAATCAATTTTTTTGTATAGTCTACATCATCCCGTCGGAATATAGAGCCTGAAATGTCAACCCATACATTGGGACAGCTTCGAATGGATTTTATGCCATTGTATGCATTTCCACCAAGATGAGCCATCAACAGCTTTGCTTCTGGATAACGCCGTGCTAGATTGGTCACGTGGGAACCAATGGATTCATTATCCAGCTGGCCAACGGCTTTATGGAAAGCATGTATAAGAATTGGGATGTTGTAGCCTATACATTTCTCTACCAGCGGAAAGACTTTCGGATCATCGCAGTATGCAGCTACCCACAGCTTCATACCTTCCATATCTTGCTCTTCTATGCCTTTTTTCAGGACATCCAATGCATCTTTGTTGGATGGATTTATATAGCAGAATCCTCCAATGATATCCGGTTGTTCCTTAATAAATTTTGCAACCTCGAAATTTAATTCAGAAATCTCTGCTTCATCGGGATAATAGGATTTCAGTGCGGATACGTAAATTCTATAAATATCGTACAGTTCTGCTGCTTTCATAAGTTCCTGTTTATCCGACTCATATCGGCCTGCCCATATATGAGTATGAATGTCAATAATCATAAGCAAGGGCCTCCCTTTCGTAAGGTCTTTCTTACACCGACATTATATACCAAACCAGCATTGGCTTCCACACTTGTATGCTGTAATACCGTTGAATGAATCAGTGCGTTGAAAGAATCAATTAGCATTGAGATTGTTACAGTTATGTAATATAATTCAACTAGAAACTAATGGTGTAAAATATGGTTCATGGACACATTAAGCAGTTCACTTGGCTCAGCAGCTATTAAACTTTACTGAAAGACAACGGCGGGAGGTATTCAATTGATCGACTATACGAAAAAACTAAGAGAAGAAAAAATGAAGCTGTTTAAGGATAACAAGGTTGTCAACTGGCACGAGCATGTATGGGATGATGATGACGGAAAGTTCGACGCGCAGCAAAGTGACTTGCTTGTAGAATCTGCCCGCAGGGCTTACATGGATGTGCTTGTATGTTCTCTGCCTGTGTCTGGCGGTTCACCTGATCCGGATGTAATACGCCGCAAAAATAACATCATTGCAGAAGCCGTGGACAGGCATCCGAATATCATTAAGGGAATGGCTTTTGTGAACCCTGGCTACAGCAGGGAAGCCGTAGCTGAAATCGAAAGATGCGTAAACGAACTGGGTATGATAGGCATCAAGCTGTATAATCAGTATTTCATTTCGGATCCCGTTCTTCACCCGGTAATAGAAAAATGCATCGAACTGGACATCCCAATTCTGGAGCATGCCGGCAAACAAATGAGCCTGCCCGTTGATCAGCCGTTCATATCCGACGGAACTCATTTTGCGAAAGTGGCTGAAAAATACCCCGAGGCGGTTATCATCATGGCCCATATAGGAGGCGGAGGCGACTGGCAGTGGTCACTGAAAGCAATCTCTGACTGTCCCAACATCTATACCGATATCAGCGGCAGCGTATATGATGAGGGTATCATAGAACAAACCGTATCTTATCTAGGGGCTGAAAGGGTTTTATTCGGCACCGACGGATCCTTTTCCCAGGGTATCGGAAAAATACTGGCAGCGAACATCTCGGAGAAAGATAAAATTGAAATACTCAACAACACCAGATTTTCAAGATACCTGGAAAGGGGTGCATACTAATGTTGATTGATATCAATACCTATATAGGTCATTGGCCTTTCAGACAACTGAGAAACAATACAGCCGTAGGTCTGTTGTCGAAAATGGATGAATACGGAATAGATATGGCAGTTGTCTCCTCCTTGAACGCCGTGTTTTATAAGGACACTCAGGAAGGGAACCGGGAGTTGATAGAAGAAATTCAAAACAATAAGGCTCAGGATCGCTTTATTCCTTTTGCTGTTATAAACCCAAAGTACAGCGCATGGGAAAAGGATTTTATATACTGTGTTGAAAACATGGGTATGAAGGGCTTGGAGCTATATCCATATTACCACCGCTATGCTCTAACAGAACCCGAATCAGTGGAATTGGTCAAGCTCGCAGGGGAGATGAACATTCCTGTGCACCTGCCTTGTTCCATTGTCAATGTAAGACAGCGTCACTGGATGGATACCAATGACAACTTGAAATATGACCAGGTTGAAAAGTTACTAGCTCTATGCCCGGATACTGACTTCATCATAAGCAACGGTCCTTCTCATATGATAGCCCGGCAGCTGAAAAAGGTTTCCAAGGAAAGAAAGGGCAGGGTCTATTATGATTTCGCCCGGTTGGATGTATTCGCACTGAGGGCTCCAACGAGTGCTTTTAATGCCCTAGTTCAGGATGCAGGTATCGATCATATTGTATTTGGCTCAGTTTTGCCCTTCCAGTATGCAGATCCGCAATTTGTCAGGCTGACGTATGCAGGCTTGAGCGAAGAGGACATGGATAAAGTTACATCCGGTAATTTGAAGAAGCTGTTTCAGCTGTAAAACATACGACAATATGCAGCGTACATAGCATTTTTACCATCAAAGCCAACCCTTCCAGGTTGGTTTTTTAGTTGACAAATGCTGTCGTATATTGTAGAATATTAAATGTATATAGGCATAAATTGCTCAACAAGAATTTAAATTGATTGTTTACTGTATTTGCCTATCATTTTATATTGTACAATAGTAAGCAATATGTATGAGCTCGGAAGTAATTGCATCATAGTTTGATATCAGGGTTTATACATAGGAATGGGAATGAGGGGCAAATGGAAGAACTGGATATCAGGGATATTATACATATCATACGAAAACATTTTTGGATCATTGTTCTCACAATTTTATTGTTTGCTTCAGCTTCCGGCATAATCAGTGTCTTCTTTTTAGATGATGTATATGCTTCATCTACTACGCTCATTGTCAGCAAGCAAAATCAAAATTCAAATGTAAACGAGATTCAGCTCAGTGATGTAAACCTGTCCAGAAATCTGGTTGACACCTATAGTGTCATTATAAAAAGCAACCGGGTTTTGGAAAACGTGGTCAGTGATCTTGGTCTGAATATTAGCGTGAACGAATTGAAGTCCAAAATTAACGTAAGTGCAGAAGGCAATACGGAAATTCTGCGCATTACGGTGGAAGATCTCATACCCGAGCAGGCAAGGGACATCGCTGATTCCACAGCTGAAGTATTTATTAGTGAAGTAAATAAACTTCTGAATATGGAAAACGTCCAGGTCATTGATACCGCAAGGGTTTCCCAGATTCCAATACGTCCAACCACAGTGAGAAACTGCATTATTGCAGCATTTCTCGGTCTCATGGTTGGTCTGGGGATTATATTTCTTATAGAATATCTGGACAACACCATCAAAACACAGGAAGATGCTGAGGAGTTCCTGAAACTGCCTGTAATAGGAAGAATCCCCAACTTTGATACTAAAAAATCCAAAAAGAAATCAGCTGACCGTTCTCCAAGGCTGGCAACAGGTGCAGCAACCAGAGCTCCTGTTACGGAAGCCTATAAAACACTGCGCACCAATATCCAGTTTTCCAACGTGGACAATAACTTGAAAGTGTTAATGGTAACCAGTACTTCAAAGGACGAGGGCAAATCCTCAACTGCAGCCAATCTGGCGGTTTCCATAGCCCAGTCCAATAAAAAGGTGCTGCTCATAGACTGTGATCTGCGAAGTTCAATCGTTCACCGGATTTTTCATCTTCTGAATGAAAAAGGGCTGACCAATATCCTGGTGGGAGAGGCTGAACCAAGCTCAATAGTCAATAGTGGAGGTATTTCCAACCTCCATATAATAAGCGCCGGACCCAAACCGCCCAATCCGTCCGAACTTCTTGGCTCCACAAGGATGCAGGCATTTTTGCAGCAGGCAGCTGAAATATATGATATGATTATTCTGGATGCCCCGCCCATAATGCCGGTCTCCGATGCTTTAGTGTTGTCCAAATACACGGATGGTGTGGTATATGTGGTCGGTTATGGTGATATAGCCCGGGAGATGGTCATACGTGCAAAGACAGATCTGGAGAAGGTAGGAGCTAAAATCCTCGGGTCGGTTATTAACGATATTCCTCTTGATACCTTGGTTGGCTATGGGAGTTACTATTACTATTATGGCAGTGACAGCGATGGGAAAGGCAAAAAGAGCAGGAATAAAAAGAGAAGGGCTCAGCATAGTGCTTGATCTTCATTGTCACCTGTTTCCGGATACGGATGACGGTCCTGCAACCATGGATGAAACCTTGTCCATGTTGTACATAGCAAAAGAAGAGAATATTGATGTAATAGCTGCCACTCATCACTATATGGAGGAACGGCAGACTGTAGCAGAATACCTGGCTTTGTGGGAAGAAAAGTATGAGCAGGTGCAGGAATTCATCAAGGCGGAAGATATTGACTTGGATATTGTCATGGGTGCTGAAGTCCTGATAAGCCCTTTCCTTGCTCAATTGGAGGGATTGGAAAGCCTTTGCATCAACGGCAGCCGATATTTATTGGTAGAGCTTCCCATGCTGGATATCCCGCAATATACGGAGGATGTAATATATGCTTTGAGGTTGAAGGGAATTACCCCGATTATTGCCCATCCGGAGCGTAACCATCGTATTATTAAAGACTCCAACCTGCTTCATCCTTTAATTGAAATGGGAGCTTTGGGTCAAGTCAATACCAGCAGTATTACAGGCTTATATGGAAGAAAGATAAGGAAGTGCGTCCGGATTCTGTTGGAGCACAACATGGCTCATCTGATTGCCACAGATGCACACTCACCCAGGACAAGGTCTCCTCGGTTCAAAAAGGCAGTAACTCAACTGGAAAAATGGTTTGGCAGGGAATATTCCAAGGTGTTGCTGGATGAGAACCCGATATCGGTGCTGAATGATGTTTTATTCATCAGAGAGCCGCCAATAAAAATCAGGAGAAAAACCTTGCTGTTTCGGCGCAAGGCTTTTTAGAATGAGGTTATAGATTTACAGCACGTAATATCGCATGTGAGTGGGGTATATGGCGAAGCTGTGTCAGAAAGGGGGCATGATATACATGATGACCACTAAGTTAAGAAGGGCTTTTTTAGCAGTACTGGATGGACTTATTATTTATTTATCTTATTTTGCAGCTGTCCTATTAAGATTTTCAGGAAATATAAATGGTGAAACTTCTGTAAAGTATTTAAACAATCTACAATCAATAATCTGGTTCTATGCTATAATAGGTGTTATATTTTTATTGGGAGCAGGTTTCTATAGAAAATCATCAGCCCAGGCTAATATAGTAGAGCTGGTAGATATCATTATAGCAGTAAGCTTATCTTCAATAGTGCATTTCATCCTTCCATATTTATTTATTGATTTTAGCGGATATTTTTTACCTAGAAGCATTCTTGCTATTGCGTATTTTATTCAAATAATAGCGATTGGCGGTATCCGTCTGGTATGGCGGATATTAACTGATAAAGAACTTAAAAAAAGCATTCTGAGGAAGCAGTATAAAAAAATACCATTCTCACCGCCTGATATTTCTGATGCAGAGATAGAAGAAGTCGTTAAAGCAATGAAATCCGGCTGGATTACAACTGGTCCCAGGACTAAGTTGTTTGAGCAAAAAATAGCAGAATATATTGGTGTAAAGACAGCTGTTTGTTTGAACTCAGCAACATCATCGATGGAGCTTGTGCTTAGGATATTAGGGGTAAGACCCGGGGATGAAGTTATAACATCAGCATATACATATACAGCATCCGCATCCGTGATAGATCACGTTGGTGCAAAAATTGTACTGATGGATGTTGCTCCGGATACATATGAAATAGATTATTCCAAATTAGCAGATGCTATAACAGAGAAAACTAAAGTAATCATTCCTGTAGATATAGCCGGCAGAATGTGTGATTACGAAACAATATATAAAGTTGTAGAAAGTAAGAGGCATCTATTCAAGGCTGATAATGAAATTCAAGAGGTATTTAACAGAGTAGTGGTGATGGCAGATGCTGCACATGCCTTTGGAGCACAGCAGAAAGGTAAAAAATGCGGACAAGTTGCGGACTTCACCTGTTTCTCATTTCATGCAGTCAAAAACCTGACAACTGCTGAGGGCGGTGCTGTCGTTTGGCGTAATGATCTTGGGTTGGATGATGAGTGGTTGTACCAACAGTTCATGTTATACAGCTTGCACGGTCAATCTAAAGATGCCTTGGCTAAAACTAAAATAGGTGCATGGGAATATGACATAGTTCATCTAGGCTATAAATGCAATATGACAGACATTCTCGCCAGCTTTGGGCTGATTCAGCTAAACAGATATGATTGGATGCTTGAAAGACGAAAAGAGGTTACTGAGCTGTACGATAAAATACTGCTGCCATTAGGAGTTGAAAGGCTGCAGCACTATGGTGAGGATTTTTCATCTACCAGGCATTTATATCTGGCAAGGATACCCGGTGCTGGAGAAGCTGAAAGAAATGAGATTATTGTTAAGATGGCAGAAGCAGGCGTGGCTTGCAATGTACACTACAAACCATTACCCATGTTTACAGCTTATAAGAATTTAGGATTTGATATAAAAAACTATCCGAATGCTTATGATATGTATAAAAATGAGATTACACTCCCGCTGCATACTTTATTAAGCGATGAGGATGTGGAGTATGTTTGTATGTGTCTGGCGAGAACTATTAATGATGTTATGAAAGCAGAGTCTGCACTGGAAGAGGTAGCAGCTGTTAAAGTGGGGTGACATGGATTAGATATGAAAAAGTGGGAGGAACTGCCTGTTGAAATGCAGGTTGAAGAAATCAGACCTTATTATGATGTATTGAGCCAGAAGCGATACTCCTTGTTATTCAAACGGGCTTTTGACATAACAGTAAGTTTTTTAATGTTGGTTATTTTGAGTCCTGTGTTTCTTGTCCTCGTTGTGGCAATTAAGCTTGACACTCCCGGACCTGTGTTCTTTAGGCAAGTACGTGTTACTCAATACGGGAAACATTTTAGAATTTTTAAGTTCCGGACAATGGTGAGCAATGCAGAAAAGATTGGTGCACAGCTGACAGCAGGAGACGACAGCAGAGTTACTCGGGTTGGCAGTGCTATTAGGAAATTCAGACTTGATGAGATTGCTCAATTGATTGATGTCTTGCGTGGTACGATGACATTTGTTGGTGTACGTCCAGAGGTCCTCAAGTACGTTGAGAAGTACACACCCGAGATGAGAGCTACATTGCTCTTACCAGCTGGTGTAACTAATCTGACTTCCATCTTCTATAGTGACGAAGCTTCTTTATTAGCTAATACAGAGGACATTGATGGTACATATATGCAAGAGGTGTTACCCGGTAAGATGAAGTGGAACCTGAAAGGTATTATGGGCTTCAGCTTTTGGTCAGACATCAAATTAATGTTTATGACATTCTTTGCTATGTGTGGTAAAAAATACGAAACAGATAAATTTATAGGAGAAAGCGGATATGACGGAAGTAACCAGGACTGCAGAATATAATATTACTATAAAAGAAAATCCGTTATATGAACAGACTATCATTAATCAAATAGTTGATATACATATGAAGACATTTACAGGCTTCTTCTTAACTTTTCTTGGCAAAGGTTTTTTGAAACAGCTGTACAAAGGCTTCAGTTCTCACGAACAGTCTGGATTGATTGTTGCAGAGCAAAAGGATTCAGTTGTTGGTTTTCTTGCTTATTCTGAAGACTTAAGTGCTTTTTATAGGTATTTAATTAAGAAAAGCCTTGTTCCTTTTGCTTGGTACAGCATTGGTGCAACAATCCGAAAACCATCAGCTATGATAAGGTTGGTAAGGGCTTTTCTAAAGCCAGATGAGAGTAAACGAGAAGAAGCATATATCGAGCTGTCTTCCATAGGGGTATTACCACAAATGAAGGGTCATAACATTGGCAGCAGGCTTATCGATGAGTTAAAAGGAAAGTATGACAGCAACAGATTTTCATACATAAAACTAGAAACCGATGCTGATGGTAACGATGGTGTAAATGCTTTTTATGTGAAGAATGGATTTTGCATTACCCATGAGTATAAAACCCCTGAAGGTCGAAAAATGTACGAGTATAGGTGGAGTAAATGAAGCTGTTATTCTTAAATGCATATTTTAATCCAGAAGTGATAGCTTTTTACATCTTGACAATGATTTGAAGTCTTCGTAGTTGCAGGAAGAAATTATCGTTTGGAAGAAAACCTTTGCAAAAAGATTGGTGAAATGATCGGTGAAATCGAAAATAGTGCAGACCGAATCGACTTTGTGCCCGTACACAATGAAACACCTCAAAAAGTGGTAGAGATTTGTGAAAACTCAACGAAAATTAACAAGCTTAAACTTGTCTGGAAGGTGCATTAACATGGAAAGAAAAAATAAAAAGGTGATACTGGTAAACAGTGCAGTTTATTTGCCAGGAGAGGGTGGATATAAGAGAACAGTGTATCTGTTCGACATGATGCACAAACTTGGATATGATCCAATTTTACTTACAAGTGACTTTAATCACTATAATAAACAAACAAGAAATATAAATGAATTCAAAAAAGTGTATCCAGACTATGCTGAGTCAATTGAATTTATTCATGTTCCAGCATATAAGAAAAACATATCATTAAAAAGAATTTTATCTGAAAAAGTATGGACAAAGGCTATAAAGGACTGGTTTGTTAAACACAAAAATGAAGTGGATGCAGTCATGCTTAGCATGCCGGACATGAACACGATATTAGCAATCGAAAACATTTGCCGGAAAAACAACATAGAAATAATTATCGATGTTAGAGATTTGCGTCCAGAAGCATTTAGGGTGCTTGTTAAGAATGATACTCTTTATAAAATTCTACTATATCCAATGAAATGTAAAGCTAATAGAGCTTATTCCTGTGCAGATAAATTATTTGCAGTTTCAAAGGAATATCTCCTAAGAGGATCAAGCGTAAACAAAAGGGCAAAAGTCAGAAAAACTGTTTATATAGGTGCTGCATTGGATAGATTCGATGGTGGTGTAGAAAAGCATTTAGATTCAATTGACAAAATGGATAATGATATTTGGGTTACATACGTTGGAACGCTCGGAGTAAGCTATGATTTAATGACGCTTATTGATTCTGCGAGATTATTAAAGCAGTTAGGATACAGTAATATTAAAATAGTTATTCTTGGACAAGGACCTGATGCCGAAGCATTAAAGCAATATGCTTCTTCAATAGGAGCAGATAACGTAGAGTTTATTGGATTCGTAAATTATGAAAAGGTGGCAGCGTATCTTAAAAAATCTGATATGACCGTTAATGCTATAAAGAAACGCGGTTCTCAAAGCATAATCAATAAAGTTGCAGATTACTTTGCAGCTGGCGTACCGATGTTAAATGGATGCACTTGTAAAGAACAACAGCAAATGGTAGAGGACTATGAAATAGGTTTAAACTATGAAGCTGAAAATCCTATGAGCCTTACTGAAGCAATTATTAAATTAAGAGACAATCCTAATATATGCAAAACTTATGGATTAAATGCAAGAAAACTTGCCGAACAACAGTTTAATCGTGAACACAGTTATATGGAGATAATAAATAGTATTTATGATTGATGGTAGGTGTAACTAACGTGCATCGAGCATACGGAAAAACGAAGTACATAACTCCTTTCGTAGGCGAGCAAGTTGAAATCTGCAAAGCTTTTGGTTTTGAAATTCCGCCGAGGTGTGCGCCAGACTACGTCTCAAAGCAGAAGAACCCGAAGCGTCGTGACCGTCCAAAGCGGAAAATTACTGAATGTGATATATAGTACAAAATAATTCAAAATTCACGAATATAAAATCATAATAGGATAATGTAGACGGGGCTTTTTTTAAGTAAACCTAAAAATCTAACATAGTAGTGAATCATTGAATACCTAAATCATAGCAATACTATTGCTTATGCAAAAAAATATCTGAATAGAGGTATATTAATGAAGATTGTGAAATTAAAAGGTGGGCTAGGAAACCAGATGTTTCAATATGCTTTTGCAAAATTGCTAGAGAAGACTACAAGTGAAATAATTAAACTGGATTATTTTTATTTTCTATCTATATCCAGCGATTTAATTCGCAAACCACGTATTAAGAGATTTAATCTTACACTGCCCGCAGCAAAAAAAGCAGATGTTTTGTCTGCTTGCATGTTTAATCATACGGGAAGTCCTCTATCATTTTGGTATAAAGTAAAAATATTCTTGGAAAGCAATCTAAATAAGAACTATGTACTTGAGACGAACCGAGCGTATATACCGCCCGCTACAATAGAACATAAAACCTATTTTGATGGTTATTGGCAGTCTTGGAGATATGTAGATGAAGTCATTGAAAAATTGAAAGAGGACTTTACACCAAATAGTCCCCTTAGTGAAAAAACATTGATTACACAAGAAATTATGAAAATGCAGAACGCTGTTTTTGTTGGAGTACGTAGGGGTGATTATTCCACTAAAATTAAACATTTTGGAATTTTTGATTCCATGTATTATCAAAACGCAATGGCAAAAATTGATGCCCAAATTGAAAATCCTGTTTATTATATATTCTCAAACGATATTCCTTGGTGCAAAACGAACATTGATTGGGGCAAACATGAGATTATTTATCGTGAGCCTAAAGATCAGACTGATGATTTTGAAGAACTAATGCTTATGGCGAGTTGTCAACATGCGATTATTGTGAATAGCTCTTATCATTGGTGGGGCGCTACAATGATAGAGAATCCCAATAAAATCATATGTTGCCCTAAAAAATGGTGGTTTGACGATGCACCAATAGAAATTATACCTGATGGCTGGACACGAATTGGAGGGAAATGATATGAATGAAGTAATTAACTGCTTGCCTAAAGTGACAGTCATTATTGTAACCTATAATTCGGGAGAAAAACTAAAATCAACAGTAGATTCTGCTTTGTCACAAACATATAGTAATGTTGAAGTGCTAGTAAAAGATGGTCTTTCAAATGATGGAAGTACTTCATTTTTAAGCAATGGAGCGTATACAAGAAATGTTGCATTCTACTCAGAAAAAGATTACGGAATTTATGACGCTATGAACCGTGCAATAGATATTGCATCTGGTGATTACATTATATTCATCAATAGTGGGGATCGATTTCATACCTATTCATCATTAGAAATAACTATGGATTTTATCATACAAGACGAAAGGAAACATGACATTTACTATGGTGACAATTTTACTTGCAATAGAAATGCTGTTACGTATAGTCCAAAAAAATTAACTAATTATATTTGTTTTAGAGGAGTTATAGGGCATCAAACTATGCTCTACTCTGCAAAAGTGTTTGAGACCTTAAAGTATGACCTTCGTTTTCCTATAAGTGCATGTATTACTCACTATATTACTGCATTTAGACGTTATCATATGACTTTTAAATACGTACCAGTTGTTATATCTGATTATGAAGGTGGTGGCATTTCTGATTGCGCTGCAGGAAGAAAAAGATCCATTCAAGATGTTCGCATTTGTTTACATGAGGAATACGGTCTTGCATACTATTGGTATGCTTTTCTCATGGTGATTAGCTTAAGAAGATTGAAACAGTGGCTGAGTACCCTTGAATGGTTTGAGCCTGTTTATCGTAAACTAACCATATTATTTAAGGGAAAAAGACCTAAAAGGGAAAGTTAAAATGAAAAGTCAACCATTTTTCTCTATTATAACTGTTTCTTATAATGCAGAAAAGTATATACGAAGAACTATAGATTCTACATTGTATCAGGATTTTGAGGATTATGAAATAATAGTAAAAGACGGGTTATCTGAAGATGATACACTCATTCAAATACCACAGGACCATAGAATAAAGGTTTATTCAACCGCCGATACTGGAATCTATAATGCGATGAACCAAGCTGTTAGTAATTCAGTAGGTAAGTATTTGATTTTTATGAATTGTGGAGATATATTCAATAGTAATGATGTTCTTGATAAAGTTCATAACTTTATCATAAATGAGGATAAGTATTCAAGCGGTATAGTAATAGGTGATTGCTATAGCAAGAATCTATATAAATGTCAGAATGGATGCGAAAAACGATTCAAACAATATCGTTGCTCTGGATTCGCGCATCAAGCAATGTTTATAAGATCAGATGTATTTTCCGACTTGGGGTTATATGATGAAACATATCTGGTTAATGCTGATTTCGAACTTTTTATGCGTTCACATAAAGCTGGTAAGGGTATAGGCTATATCCCTTATCCAATTTGTGATTATATGGGCGGTGGGTTTTCTGCACGAAAGAAAACA
>ENA-UOOM01001974-UOOM01001974.1-fermentation-metagenome-genome-assembly--contig:-NODE-1974-length-18030-cov-6.117719_pt1 | contig 18030 bp, 16 predicted proteins | sample MGYA00245781_ERZ724031 | MGnify/ENA primary metagenome ERZ724031 (study PRJEB28704, sample SAMN03018317) | fermentation metagenome | biome: anthropogenic terrestrial biome; feature: soil; material... | reverse complement strand
TTGCATAGTCTTTATCTTCCGGTGATAAAGCTATTGTAGGCATTACCAATACTTCCTGAGAGTTACAGATACCTGTCTGATGTGCTTTAGCTCCTCTAACTACAACCCCATCAGGTCTTCTTTCAACTACTCTTAAATATAAGTCCGGATCAGCTTGTTTACTTGGTGAAAGTGCTCTGTCACCTTTCGGGTCTGTCATAGCTCCGTCAACAGTGTAGTCGTTTTCCTGAACAAACTTCATGTAATTTGTAAATCTTTCATGATAGTTAGTTCCATGTGCTTTGTCGATTTCATATGTAGTGCTGAATTCTGCATTAAAAGCATCCAAACCAACGCATCTCTGGAAACATGAAGCAGTCTTTTGTCCCATTAATCTTTGCATTTTAACCTTTTTAATAAGGTCGTCAGTACTTTGATGCAAATGGCAGAAGCGGTTGATTTTTTCACCTGTCAAGCTTGATGTTACAGTCATTAAATCTTCATACTCAGGCATTTGTGCTAAGTCATAAGTTGCCTTCACAGAGTTTAAAGATGGTCTGAGTATTGGATTGTCAACAGGATTCTCTACCTTCTCCCCAAACATGTAAATCTGCATGTTCATCTTTCTGATACTTTCTACATATTGTTCTCCAGTCATTAAAGCCATTATATTAACCTCCAAAAGTTATTTTTATAGATACTCAATATAATGCAATCATCATGCCAAAAAAAAATTTTTAATATAAAAAGTTATTTTTGTCCAATTTTCAACGAATTTAATTGATAAATCATTAACATTATTTTCAGTGCAATAGAAAAAATCAAATACTCGTTGCATTAACGCAACAAGTATTTGATTTTCCGCCAAAAAACACAGTTGCGATTTTGCAACATTGTTGCAAAATCGCAACTCATCTTTATATCTAATATTAACTGCCGAAACAGGAAACGTTAGCAATGTATAATATTCTACAAATATTTTTTTCTTTTCCTTACAAAAGTAGACGGGTCAATACCTAATTCCTTGGCCGCAGCCCTTACATTCCCGTGGCGCTCAAATGCTTTAAGTATCATGTTTTTTTCAAGGCTTTCGACAGCTTCGGAAAGTTTTGCCGGCACACCCGTTTTACCTTTATGCAAATCTACCGCATCGATTACATGATTTGGAATGTCAATCAGCTTAATCTCGTCACTCGGAGTTGTAATAATAATTCTTTCTACTAAATTTCTTAATTCTCTTACATTTCCCGGCCAACAATATTCATACAAATATCTTAATACTTCTTGAGACAGTGTTTTTTGCATACCATATTTTTCATTAAATTTTTTCAAAAAATATTCAACTGTTGGAATTATACTGCTTCTTCTTTTTCTTAAGGGTAAAACTCTAAGAGGAACTACATTTAATCTGTAAAATAAATCTTCTCTGAATGTGCCCTTTTCAACCATTTCTCGCAGATCTCTGTTGGTTGCGGCAATAATTCTTACATCAACCTTAATTGTTTTGTTGCTTCCTACCTTTTCTATTTCTCCGTCCTGCAGTACACGAAGCAGCTTTACCTGCATTGATAATGGCAGCTCTCCAACTTCATCCAAAAGCAAAGTACCATTGTTTGCAGCCTCAAAGGTACCGATCTTACCTCCCTTGGTTGCTCCCGTAAATGCACCGTCGGCATATCCGAAAAATTCTGATTCAATTAAACTTTCCGGTATTGCGCCACAGTTGATTTTTATAAAAGGCTTATCATTTCTAAGGCTGTTATTATAGATATACTTCGCCAATACTTCTTTGCCGGCGCCTGTTTCTCCATATATTATTACGGTAGTATCAACCTGTGCCACTCTCTTGGAAAGCATAAGCAAATTAAGCATTTCTTCATCTTCAGCCACTATAAAGTCGGTGCTAGCAATTTGTTTTTTCAGCTCTTCAATTAAACTTTTATACTTAATATTTTCCGTCTTGCTTTCTTTATACTGCTCTTTTAAGATTTCCAACTCGGTTATATCTCTTACATTTGTAACGACCATCTGTATTGTATCGTTTTCATCAAAGAAAGGAGTTCCCGTTACCAATGCGCTTTTTCCCGTATTAAATGTCTGATGCAGCGTTACAGGCTGTCTTAATTCCAGTACCTTTAATGTAGAAGATTTAGAAATAACCTCGGATTCAACAAGTTCCTTCATATAACGCCCTATAACCTGTTCCCTCTTAAGACCGGTAATTCTTTCATAACTGTTGTTGATTGCTATAGTTTTAGCTTGTCCGTCCGTAATGTATATTCCGTCATAGGATGTCTGAATTATAGCTTCCAGCATTTTTAAACTATTAATTTTTTTAAAAGCATCTACCATATTTATACCTTAATACAACTTGGAATATTGCCCTTTCTAAATTTAAATAACTATTATTATAATATTACTAAATATAATATATCAATAATTATAACATGTCAATGATGCAAAGCGATACGAAAATAATGGCACAAACAACCTTCCCATCTTTTTCTTTGGAGCAATATTTGGCAAGGTTATGGATGCATCCGGAGCAGCAAAGTCTATTGCAAACTTTATAATACTGAAATTAGGCAAGGACAGAGCAATTTTGGCAGTTGTTTTATCGACGGCACTATTAGTTTACGGAGGGGTTTCATTATTTGTAATATCTTTTACCATCTATCCAATCGGTTCTGCCCTGTTTCGCGCTGCGGATGTTCCAAAAAGATTTATGCCTGCCTGCATAGCATTTGGAGCATTTACATTTGCGACTTATGCATTTCCGGGCTCGCCGCAAATTCAAAATGCTCTTCCGATGCAATATTTCGGAACAACATTGTACTCAGCTCCGATACTTGGAAGTATATTAGGAGTAATAGAATTTACATTAGGTATGTGGTGGCTTAATCATGCTTTGAAAAAAGCAAGAAAATCAGGTGAAGGATACGGTATTCATGAAGATTACCTGCACTTTACGGATGATGAAAATATTCCTGGCTTCAAAAAAAGCATTACACCCATTATAGTATTTTTTATTTTCAATTTACTTTTGAGCTATATTATTCTTCCGAGAATAAACGGAGACTTTTTAACCCAAAAGCCTTTCGGTACAACCTTAAGCAAGGTCACAGGCACATGGGCGCTTATAATTTCGCTTACATTTGCCATTATTTCAGGAATAATTATAAACAAAGAAAGATTTAAGGGTAAGCTCATCTCCTGTTTAAACGAGGGAGCTAAGGAGGAGGTATATTCAGACTGCCAAAGATAATCGGACTGCCTAAGGCTTATGAATTATTGTATACAGGCGACAGTATTGCGGCAGATGAAGCATACCGCTTAGGTTTATTGAATAAGACGGTTCCAAAGGGAAGTACCTTGGAAGCAGCTATGACAATGGCAGAAAAAATAGCAAAAAAGGCACCCGAAGCTTTAAGAGTTATTAAAAAAGGTGCCCGCGATATGTGGTTAAAGGATTCCAAGGATAATTACTACACTAATTTAGATTACATAGACCAAATATTCGACAGCTATAACGGCGTGGAAGGTGTAAATGCTTTTTTAGAAAAACGTAAGCCTCAGTTTAAATTTGATTAGACTCTTCCTCAATATAAGCAACCGGGTCACCTACCTTAGCTGAACTTCCGTTTGAACAAGTATTTTTTTCAATATGCCTTTATAGGGAGACCTTGCCGTAATTGTTGCCTTTTCGGTTTCAATATCGAATATGGGCTCCCCCTTTTCCACACTATCTCTCCTTCTTCCTTTTTCCAAAAGGCTAAGGTGGATTTATTCAACATGCTGGTTTTAGGCATTTTAACAATTTTCATAATTTCTCCTGTAAATCTGTGAACATCTTAATATCTTATTTAAGATATCTCCCTTAAACTTATTTTGTCAATGGAAAATTCTACAAGATGCCTTTGCACATACCTTTGTATCCAAATATTAAAGGCTGTCATTATATTATTATTTAATATAGACAGCCTAAATACATTAAAAATTAATTAATTTTATTATTTTATAACCCCATATTCATTAGAGGTATTACTAAGAATAATGTTATAACTGGAACTGCAATCTGTGTAATAAATATATCTAAATAACCTTCTTTGTGTGATAAGTGGCAAAGTGTCAATAAAGTAATTTGTGCACCCTGATGAGGTAATGTATCTAAGGTTCCCGAAGCTATAGCAGCCAAACGATGAACATACTCTAATGGAACACCCATACTAGCATATGTACTGCCTAACGCATCAAAGGCAACACCCATACCGCCGGATGCGCTGCCGCATACGCCTGCTGCAATACTTACTGTTATAGCTACAAACCACAATGGTGAAATATTTATATTTTGTAATCCTGCAATTACTTTTTCAAAACCTACAGTTTGACTTACTACTCCGCCAAAACCAACAACTAAGGCAGTATTGCATATAGCACCGATTGAATTTACGCCTCCCTTGTTGAACAACTTAATAAGTCCAGTTCTCCTGTTTGGTATATGATTATAGAATAAAATTATTGCTGCAACAATTCCTACGAATACAGAAAGTTCAACAGCCATTTTGAAAGCATTAAAACAAATTAGAATTAAAGCAATTGGAATTAGTGCAATATAAGGATTGGGCAAGTCTTCTTCACTTATAGCAGCTTCTGCTTCCATTTCATCTACAGGCAATGGAGTTAACCTTGCATCATTAAAACCACGTCCTTTTTTATTTAGGTTTCTGCTTCTCCACTCTAACCATACAAAAATAGCAACCAATTGGAATATCGAACCTATAACACCCGGTACTAAAGCAGCTGTAGATGGTGTACCTAATGATCTCATAGGTATAATATTTTGAATAGCAGGTGAGCCTGGGCTGTTCATACTAAATGTCCAGCATCCTGCTGATATAGCTGCAGGCAATATTAACCTTGAAATATCATTTTTTCTAAACATTTGCAAAGCAATGGGATATACAACAAAATAAACTACAAATCCACTGATACCACCAAATGTAAGAACCCCTGTAATAAGAGTAATTAATGGAGCTGTAAATTTACCACGTGTGATTTCTGACATCATAAGTGCAATTGATTTAGCTGCCTTTGTGTCTTCATAAATTGAACCAAAAAGTGCTCCAACAAAAAACACTAAAAAGTAATTTTTAAAATATCCTGATGCTGAGGTCATATATGGCCCAAGCATTGTGTCAACACCTGGCAACCGAGCTAAGATAACTAGTATAAGTGATACTAAAGGACCTAGTATAATAGCTGACATACCCTTAAACGCTAAAACCGAGAATAAAACTATGGCTAATATTAAAATAATAACATCAAACATTTCGCATGCCTCCTGATATATTTACGCAGATAAGAGTTAATTATAAGACATATCAATTAGATATTGACATGTCTTATATTAATTAAAAACCAATTATCTGTTTTTAAATATCGCCTTTCTCTTTTCTACAAAAGCATTCATTCCTTCATCTTTGTCTTCAGTAGCGAAGCACAATGCAGATACATCTTTCTCTAATTCTAATCCGTTTTGTAGATCCATTTCCAAACCTTTGTTTATTGCTACTTTAGCAAATCCTACTGCAATGGAAGCATTCTTTAAAATATCATTCATCATTTTTATGGATTCTTCTATCAATACTTCTGGTTCAACTACCTTATTAACAAGGCCAATTGCCAATGCTTCTTCTGATTTAACTTGTCTTCCCGTAAAAATCATTTCTTTTGCCATTCCAGAACCTATTAATCTTGGCAACCTTTGAGTTCCTCCAAAGCATGGAATTATTCCTAATCCTACTTCAGGCTGACCAAAAACAGCTTTTGTTGATGCTATTCTTATATCGCAACTTAATGCTAATTCACTTCCTCCACCTAATGCATAACCATTAACGGCTGCTATAACAGGTTTTTCCAAACCTTCAATTTTATTAAATACACCTTGAGCAAAGTCAGCATAACTTCTGCCTTCTATACTTTTATAAGGCTGCATTTGAACAATATCTGCCCCTGCTACAAAGCCCTTTCCTTCTCCGGTAACTATTACGCCTAATACAGAATCATCTTCCTTTAATGTGTCGAATATACTTACAAGTTCATTTAGAGTATCGCTATTTAAAGCATTTAACGCTTTAGGTCTGTTCATTTTAACTATGGCAATTCTATCTTCAACCTTAACTTCGATATTTTTTAAATTAACAGCTAATTCAATAATTGACATTATTAATCCTCCAAATTTTATTTTTAAATATTCAATTTATTAATTTGCTTTATTATCTGAATAATCCACCACTTACAACTAATTTCTGAATTTCGTTTGTACCTTCATAAATTTGAGTGATTTTTGCATCTCTCATCATTCTTTCAACATGATAATCCTTCATGTATCCATTTCCGCCAAGCATTTGTACAGCTTCATTTGCAACTTCCATGGCTACGTTGGTACATGCATATTTAGCTTTAGCAGCTGATGTAGAATATGGTTTGCCGGCATCCTTATCGCATGCAGCCTTATATAGCAAATATTTAGCTTGTTCAATTTTTATATCTAATTCAGCCATTTTAAATGCAAGGTATTGGTTTCTATACAGTGGTTTTCCAAATTGTTCTCTTGTCATTAAATATTTTCTTGCTATTTCAAATGCACCTTCTGCTATACCTAAACCTTGAGCAGCTACACCCATTCTACCCCCGTCAAGTGCTTTCATAGCTAACATGAAGCCTTTTCCTTCTTCTAAAATCATGTTTTCTTCAGGAACTTCCACATTATCAAATATTACTTCTGAAACTTGAGCTGATCGTATACCCATTTTGTTTTCTATTCTGCCGATTGAAACTCCGGGGTATGATTTTTCAACTATAAATCCTGTCAAACCTTTAGTTTTAAGTTCTGGATTTGTGCTGGCAACAACGAAGTAGTAATCAGCCAAAGGTCCGTTTGTTGAGAAGCATTTTAATCCATTTAATATATACTTATCGCCTTTCTTTTCAGCCTTTGTTATAACTCCTGCTGCATCTGATCCTGCATTTGGTTCTGTTAAGTTAAACGCACCTAATGATTTTCCTGAAAGCACCGGTGGTAAATATTTCTTCTTTTGTTCTTCAGTTCCATAAGTTGCAATTGGTCCGCCATATAATGAAGTAGCAACAGAGTAAGAAATAGCTAATGAAGCATCAACCTTTGCAATTTCTTCTACTGCCAAAACATATTCCAAATAACCAGCATCTGAACCACCATATTCAGATGAATAAGGTAAACCCAACAAACCTAATTGTCCTAATTTTTTGTAGCCATCCAATGGATAAGTGCTTGTTTCATCCCTTTCAATAACACCTAACTTCAAATAATTTTCAGCCAAGTCTCTTGCTTTCTCAATTACATTTAATTGTCTTTCATTAAATTCAAAATTCATAATTTTTCTCCCTTATATTTTATTTTTTTTAAGTTCCATTAATTTATCAATAAATATTGCTTCATCAATTAGTTTAGGTTTTCCATCCATCTTTGGAACGAAATCCATTAAATCTAAAATTTGTGTTTGTAGATCAATTCCCGGAGCAATTTCTGTTAAGTAAACTCCATCGGGTCTTAATTCAAATACTGCACGCTCAGTTATATACATTACCGGTTGTTTAGTTTTTACTGCATATTCACCGCTGAATGTAATTTGCTCAACTTCCTTAATAAACTTTTTTGATTTACCTTCTTGAACAATTACTAGTTTCCCATTTTCAACCTTTGTTTTTAATCCACCTGCAGTAAAAGTTCCACAAAAGAATACTCTTTTGGCATTTTGAGTTATATTAATAAATCCACCACATCCGGCTAATTTAGGTCCAAATTTACTAACATTTATATTTCCGATTTCATCAACTTCTGCCAATCCTAAAAATGCTAAATCAACTCCACCACCATCATAAAAATCAAATTGAACCGGTTGGTCTAAAATACATTCAGGATTTATAGAGGCACCGAATTGAGATCCTCCGGCCGGAACTCCCCCAACAGGGCCTGCTTCGACAGTCAGCGTCATATAATCTCCAATACCTTCTTCATTTGCAACCATAGAAATATATTCTGGGATACCAATTCCTAAATTTACTACAGAGTTTTCCTTTAATTCCATAGCCGCCCTTCTACCAACTAACTTTTTAGCAGATAATGGAGGAATAGGTATTGAATCTAAAGGTATTTGAATATCACCAGTCAATGATGGATCAAATTTATGTCCGAAACATTGTTCGTGATCTTGAGGATCAGCCACTACTATGCCGTCTACATAAATTCTTGGTATCTTTACTAACCTTGGGTCTAAAGTACCTGCTTTAACTATACGTTCAACTTGAACGATAACTTTTCCTCCAGAATTTTTAACTGCCTGAGCTATTGCAGTAACTTCTGTAGGAACTACTTCTCTTTCCATGGATATATTTCCCAATTCATCTGCGTAGCTTCCCCTAATAAATGCAATATCAAGAGGAATAGCTTTATATAACAGTTTTTCTTGCCCTAATATTTCTACTAATTCAACAATGTTTTCTTTCGTTATTTCATTTAATTTGCCACCTTGTTTCCTAGGGTCTATGAAAGTGTTCAATCCTACATGAGTAATTGTTCCAATCTTATGCGCTGCAATATCCCTGCATAGTTGAGATAATGTACCCTGAGGCAGATTGTAGCCTTCGATTTTATTATCAATTACTAACTTTCCTAGGGCAGGAGCTAAATTCCAATGCCCTGCGATAACCCTTTTAGTTAAACCAACATGAGCAAAGTGATCAGCCCCGCTTCCATCTCTATTGCCTTGTGCTGCCGCATAAAACAATGTTAAATTTTTGGGTTCACCTGTTTCAAGAAATCTTTTTTCCAAAGCCTTTGTTAAAGCCTCCGGGCATCCGCTTCCTACGAAACCGCTGGTTGCTATTGTCTGTCCATCCTTAACAAGTTTTGCAGCCTCATCCGCAGTAAAGACAGTCATCTTTTTCATAATAATCTCCTTTCATATAGTCGTTATAATTAAATATTGAAAAATGTTAATCATTAACACCATTGACCGCAAAAGTTCAAAAATAAACAATGATTAACGTTATTCCTTTCGTTTAATTGATAAGCAATTATCATGCCATGCATAAATGTTGAAATTTCAATGGGTCATTGTAACTAAAGTGTCGTTAATATTGACACAACAATAACAATCATCGTGAAAACGTTGTAATTTCACATTAAATATGTGTATGAATTAATGACACGTTAACACAATTCTCATAAAAAAAAACAGCAGTGATACAATAATCTGCTGTATTTTTATAAATAACGTATTAAATATAATGTTATTAAGGGTTTATTATATAATTAAATTAAAAGTTTAATAGCGTATGTTGCTTTACCTTTTATTAACACCTTTCTTTTATCGCCTTAATCATATAAGGGATTACTTCATACAAATCTCCAACTATCCCAAAATGGCATATGTTAAATATCGGTGCGTAAATATCCTTATTTATTGCCACAATATACTTACCTGACATTCCCGCTTGGTGCTGAATTGAGCCTGAAATTCCGCAGGCAAAATAAATATCCGGTTTTACTATATGTTTAGATTGACCAATCCAACGGGAGCTGTCTATCCACCCTGAATCTACAGCAACCCTAGAAGCACCGATTTCACCGCCTAATAATTCAGCTAATTCATTTAGCAGTTTAAACCCATCCGGTCCATCTACTCCTCTGCCGCCTGAAACAACAATTTTAGCTTCGCTGAGGCTTACCCTTTCTTTTTTATTTCTGTTACATTTTATTAAATTTAATTCTGATAATTTGTCAATTAATTTGTATGCCTTTTCTTCTAAGCTCTTTCCTTCAATAATAATATATATCCCTCATTTCGAATGAATTTTAATAAATAGTAAAAACTTTACATAGTTTTTTCTATAGTAAATGTATAGCAATTCCCATGCCATAAATTATTGAGAAGTTATAATTGAATATTATACTTTTTTAACTTTTGATATAAATTAGATCTGTTGATTCCTAAAACTTTAGCAGTTCTGCTTTTATTTCCGTTGCATTCTTTTAAAGTCTTTACTATCATTTCTTTTTCGTAAGTGCCCATTTTATTATTTAGCTTTCCTTTAGAAGCATACATATAATTTAAAACATTATCAGGTAAATTTTCTAATAATATTTCATTGCCTTCAACAAAGTTATATGCTCTTTCGATAACGTTTTCTAATTCTCTAATATTACCGGGCCAATTATAGTCTAGCATACGTGACATTGCTTCATCTGATATCCTTTCAATGTAAATACCAAATTTATCGTTAAACTTTTTAATAAAAAAATCACACAGAACACTTATGTCATCTTTTCTGTCTCTTAACAATGGTAATTCAATATGTACAACATTTAATCTATAATATAAATCTTCTCTGAATTTTCCTTTTTCAATCTTTTCTATAAGGTTTTGATTAGTAGCTGCAATTATTCTCACATCTACCTTTTTAGGATCATTGCCTCCAACCCTTTCTACTACCTTATCCTGTAAAACACGCAAGATTTTAGATTGCATGTCTATACTCATGTCTCCTATTTCATCAAGAAAGATTGTTCCATGATTAGCTAATTCAAACTTTCCAATCTTACCTCCTTTCTTTGATCCTGTAAATGCACCTTCATCATATCCAAATAACTCAGACTCCAAAATATGCTCCGGTATTGCGGCACAATTAATCTTTACAAAATTATTGTCCTTTCTATTGCTGGTTTCATGAATTGCAGTGGCAAAAACCTCTTTGCCGGTACCGCTTTGACCTGTTATTAAAACCGTTGAATCTGAATGAGATACTTTTTTAACAATATCTTTTAATTCTATAATCTTTTTATTATTACCGATAATATTGTCTAAAGCAAAATAATTGCCTTGAATTTTTCTTAATCGTTCTTTATAATTGCTTAATTCTTTGTTTTGTTCTTCTACTCTTTTGTACAATTTATCCAATTCACTAGAATCTTTAAATATTACTTTGCCAATAGCTCCTATGATTTGCCCATCATTGAAGATAGGAATTCTTGATGTAATTGCTTTATGGCCTCTTATCCGCTGAACTTGTCCATACTCAGATTTCCCCGCATTAACCACAATATGCAATCTTGTATTGTCAATTATATTAACCACATGCTTTCCAATAGCATCCTCCTGTCTGATTCCTAAAAAATCTGCATAAGGCTTGTTCATCATTACAATATAACCATTACCGTCTATTATGACAAGAGATTCAGAAGTATCATCAAAAAAAATTCTCAATGCCTGTTCTTCTAAAACATTTTCTAAGTTCAAAACATCCTCCGCAAGTGAAATAATAACAGCAGTAACCTAATATAACGCAACTGTTTATGATAATTATATCACAAAGCCCTTACTTGTACAATTGATTCAATGCTTTTAATTTTCATATGTAACTTATATAACTTTTTTGGAAAGATTAGAAAGTGTTTTGGAATATATATAGCGGGAAATTAATTTGCAAATTAAGTAATATATGTGTGACAGTCAGGTACGTCCCCACTGTCCAACTGTTCTTTTAATCATTGTGTTCGAAGAAAATGAAATATTTTCTTTTTTTTCGGTTGTTATATTAATGCTTACATTGAACTTATCTTTCATTTCTTTTTTTATTTCTTCATGCAAATCAGGGCATTCGTGCAGTAAAAATATTTTTATATCAATACTATCATCTGTTGGAGCAATTGAGTAGTCCAAGATTGATTCATATCGGAAGAAAAATTCATCCAATTCACTCATATGCATATATTTGTTGTTTATAAGTATTTTATTGGCAATTCGTCCCTTAGAGCGCTCCAATGTTTTTAAAAAGGTACCGCATTTGCATCTTTTTGATATGTATAAGCCGTAATCTCCTGTTCTGTATCTGATTAACGGCATTGCCTCTCTGTTGAAGACAGTTATAACAATTTCTCCAATGCTGTCATCCTGCAATGCTATACCGGTTACAGGGTCTACTATTTCCAAATAAATATCATTTTCTCTTATGTGATAACCATCAAGATATTCACATTCCACTGCACATCCGTATCCTGTTTCGGTCAATCCGTAATGAGTGAATACTTTGATATTATATTTTTCTTTAAATCTATTTATCAGATTTTCCGGAGCATAATCTGCACTGAGCATTAATTTTTCAATACTGCTTTTAAAAACATCCTCCCTTAACATGCTTAAATGCATAGCCTGTGCAGGCAAACCAACTATGGAATTTATATTGTTGTTTTTAATGAACCTGCCTGCGTCGTCGCAATCCTTCAGCACTCCGTATATAAAGCTTTTTACATTCATCCTGCCAAGACTTTTTTTAATAATATCGCCAACGCTGCCGTAGGTTTCTCCGTGCATCATAATCATTACCCTGTCATTTTCATTGAGCATCGCCTTAAATCCTTCATAAAAAAAGTTAACGGTTAAATTTAAATCCCTATCCGTAAAAAATACTCTTTTGCCGTCTGCGGCGGTTGTGCCCGAAGTTTTAAGAGTAACAACCCTTGAAACATATTTTTGCGGAACACATAAAAAATCATATGCTCTTTCCACTAATTCCTTGGGATAAGTAAACGGCACTAATGCGAAATCTTTTAGGGTACTAATTTTATCCGCACTTATATCTTTTAATCTCTCCCTGTAAAAACTGCTCTTTTCTTTTGCATATTTAATTGATTCTCTTAATTTCTCGACTTTATATTTATCAAGAGATTCCCTGTCATCTGTTCCGGCTTCATTGATAACCAAATTTTCCAATGGTGATTTCATAATTAGTCCCTGTAAAGAGATTTGCCGCATGTATCGGTAATATTGTATATGCAGAAGGGTATAAGTTTACCTTCTTTGTTAACAATGTGTATGCAGCAATCTTTAATCCTTTCTATATCAACATTATATGCATCCTGAAATGCCATCGCCGATATACTGAATCTTCTGACTTTAATTTCATTAATAAGTTTGTCCCATGAATCGCCTATATTGTACTTTCTTTTCGTTGGACTGCTTAGCTTCCAATTGCTTGCTACAAACTTCTTGGCTTTAACCGCTCCCTCTGCTGCGTCTATAGTGCTGCAGCCGCAAGCTTCTCTTTTTGTTGCAGGCTTTAATTTTTTATTATCATCGTACATAAAACTTCCGTTAAAGGAGCATAAAGAATTTTCACAGCTTGCGGGTTTTAAATTTTCAGCCTTGACTAATCCTTTTGTTTGCTGCTCTATTTCTTCGATTAATTCGGGCAATGTTATTCTGTCCTTGTTTTCGGGTTTAAAGGATGTTCTTCCAAAATAACTTACGGGCTGAAAATGAATACCTCTTACCGTTGGTGTGTTTTTCAAGGCAAAGTCTATCATCTCTCCGATATTATGAACATTTACACCGGGAATAACAACCGGAACTAAAACTACTCCAATATTGTATTTTGCACAACTATTTATTGCATCAATTTTCTCCTTAAATAGTTTTCTTCCTCGTATTTTCTCATATATATCATCCTTTGTTCCGTCAAACTGAAGATAAACGGAGCTTATGCCTGCCTCAGAAAGCTCCTTTAAGTAGCCTTCATCCTGTCCTATTCTTATACCGTTTGTATTAATTTGAATAAATTCAAATCCCTTCTCTTTGCCTATCTTAATTATATCCTTCAAATCATCCCTTATCGTAGGCTCTCCCCCGGAAAGTTGGATATTGCAAATGCCTGACTGTTCCTTTATTCTATTGAAATAAAACTCTATTTCTTTTAAGGACGGCTCATAAAATATTTTATCCTTAGCACTTGCAAAACAAAAGCTGCAATATAAATTGCAGTTATTTGTTACTTCAATCAATGCAGTGCATGTGGTCTGCCTGTGCTCCGGACACAAACCGCAATCATAAGGACATCCGTCTTTTATTTCTGTTGACGGTTTTTTGACAAATGCTCTGTTTTTCTTGGTTATCCAATCCTCTATGTTAATTTTGCCCTTCCACACAACGGTTTTAAATTCACTATGCCGCTTGCAAATCTTTGTCATGTATACCGCATCATTTTCTTCAGTTATATCTGCATCTAAAAGCCGAAGGCATACAGGACAGAGGCTTTTTGTTTTTGATATCAGCTTATTCATTTTCTCTTTCCCCAAATTCATAACCGTTTTCAGTTAATATTTCTATTACCTTTTTAACTTCTACATTGGCCATAAAAATACCACCTTTCTTTATAGATATATTTTTGCTTTAATATGTTTATGACTTAAAATTTCAACAAAAAACACACACGGCTTGTACATTGTGTGTGATACAAAACAGGAAAAATACTAAATGCATATAACGTTATTGTCATAAAGCAAAGAATAACATTCTTTTATAATTGCTTCATTTGGACTTGTGTCTACTCTATTGACACAAGTCCAACTTTATTATAATAATTTATGTCCATATCTAAAGCTCCCTTTTATAAATTTATATATTGATTAGTATATTAAAACTTTATGGAGTTATTATGGAGGACTCAAAGAATTTAAAGTTATCATCCAAATAAGTAGAAGTTTGGATGATAATAATTTATATTACAGGCTTGTTTTTATAGGATTAATTGTAATATCAAATTGTAAAATATAAAAACAGTATTCGATAAATAATTATTGAATACTGTTTTTGATATAGCACTTATCTTAATGATTAAACCAATGCACCAGCCATTTTTCTGCATTCATCTGCACACATACGGCAAGTATCTGCACACTTCTTGCAATGATCATCTTTAAACATAGCGCATTCTTCAGCACATTTATCACAGACTTTAGCACACATCTGACAATGTTCTGTTGTGAAGCTACCACCCATTGACATTGTTGCAGCAGACATTTGACACATCATAGCGCACTCTACTAGCATTTTAACACAGTTCTTTCTTGCATTTAAATCTGGTTCATTTAAACATGCATTAAAGCATTCTAAGCATGCCTGTGCGCATTTATTGCATGCATCTATACATGACTGCATATGGTTATTTGTTACTATACCCATTGAAATTCTCCTTTTTATTTTACATTGAATATAAAGTATTATTTGCAATTTCATGGTTTATATTCTTAATTCTTATTATTTGTAATTGCTAGTTTACTTCAAGCTAATCCGTTTATCACCTACATGCAAAGTAATAACCAAATCCTAAAATTAATCATATACTAAACATAGAAAGCAGGTGAAATTATGTTTAAATTAAACAACTACCCTATACAGCAAAACTCTATACCATTTTATACAAATACTTCTGCAACAGTTAACACTACAAGGGTAAATTATGAAGATTTGTATTACTATAACGTTGCTATATCTAATATTATATACCCCAGCCAAAATATAGACTGGCGACCACATGCTGTCATTCTCGTACCATCTGATATGTGGCAATATGGAACCTGTGCCTCAAGTATTGTCCACTTTCCTGTTAATGCGCCTATTATGTTCACAGAAAGAAATTTTATGCCTCCAATTATCATAAATGAAATATTGAGGTTGAATCCTTCAGGTGAAGATGTTCCTGCTAAAGTTTTAATAGCCGGGCCAATATCAAAGGGAGTAGAAGATTATATAAGAACATTCGGATTGACAACTTATAGAATTACTAGTTTTGAAGATGTGTTTAATGCATGCATTGATATTGCAGACTTTAGGCTTACTATGATACCTCCTACATCAGAAGAAGGAAATAATGACGTAATAGTAATGTCAGGGGAAAATTATGCAGAAGGCATCATTTCAGCCTTTTATGCAGCACATAAAGGCACCCCAATTATTATAGTTAGACGAAATGACATACCTCAACTAGTTCAAGATTTTATTTTAAGAAACCAAAACAAAAATTATTATATAGTAGGTTCTACTTATACAATTAGCGAAATTGTAGAATCTCAAATCAGGAATATGATACAAGGCAATGTGTATAGAATAAACGGCTACGATCCTTATACAATTTCAGTAAACTTTGCTAAATATGAAAGTCCTGTTGATAGTTTTGGATGGAAGCACAACAAGAAAAATGGTTGGGCATTTTCTTACAGTGAACTAAGCAAATGGTACCATATCATCTCAAGTGTACTCTTTGCCCATTTAGGTAAGCATACACCACTGTTACTGGTAAACAGCAACAATCTTCCTGACGTTGTTAGAAACTATGTAATAAGCGTTAATCCTGACAAAGAAATGCCTGACATGCCACCATATATGCATGCCTATATTTTAGGTAGCTTTTATGATATATCCCACGATACTCAAGTTGAAATTGAAAAAATGACTGATATCCAATCTAAAATGGAGCATTAAATATAAGTATAATCTGTATCTTAAACCTAAGCCTATACATTTTAAATGACTCACAAGTTTAAGATAATGAGAATATAACACTTTAACTTATTATACGGAGGAACAATCTTATGTATTATAATACCTTTTATCAAGGTCAACCAGAAAATGGTGAAGAACAAATAAATATGAGCCGAATGGGTATGAGGCAAATGCCTCTAAATAGTGATATTAACTTATTAAATGATGTAGCACAATCTATTATTTTAGAAGCTCATGCTTATAATTTTTATCAAAGATTAGCTGAATTAGCCCCCAATGAACAAGATAGACAAATTATCTTTAGAATACAAAGAGATGAAGCAAAACATTACCACTGGTTTACCATGATTTTACGTAGAATGGGAGGCCAACAACCTCAACTAACAATTGGTGCATTACCACAAGAATTTAAAGAAGGAGTAAGAACAGCAATTTTTAATGAATTAGAAGCAGCTTCTTTTTATCAAGATATTGCATATAGAGCAACAGATCATATGACACAAATGCATTTTATGCATGCATCTCATGATGAACAGCGTCATGCCTCATGGTTTGAATATATGTTAATAAATTTATAATTGTAATTAAAAAAATTAAAGGCTATATGAATAACATAATGAAAAGAGCTTTATTAATTTTTGGGAGTGTAACAAATTACGTGTAAATGGATTTTTTGATTAATAAATATAAATATTAAAGATACAGCATAAACAGGGGCAACGCAGAGGTGCGACCTAAACGCTTGCTGTGCTTTATACGGTGATTGGGCGGTCAAAAATTAATTGCCCAATTTTCTTTTTATCACCGGCAAAGCCAAGCGTAGTAAACCTCTGGGTACGGGGCAGAGCCCCACTATGCCACATTATTGAACCTATCCTCAAAAAATATCATGAGCTGCCCTATTATTGTCCCCCAATTTCGTATTGGCATACTCCATTTCTTTGTAATCTCCTGAATAGAAAGATATACAGATTTTCTTACTGCCTCATCCGTAGGATAAATAGTCTTTGTTTTCGTGTACTTTCTCAACATTCTATGGAAACCTTCTACAGCATTTGTAGTGTATATCAGTGTTCTTACCTCCTGAGGATACTTGAAGTAAGTGGATAACTCCATCCAATTCTCCCTCCAGGACTTTGAAATTTGAGGATATTTTGAATCCCACTTTCAAGAAAATTCCTCTAACCGATATTCCGCATCATCAAGGTTTGGTGCACCATAAACAAGCTTCAAGTCAGCCATAAGTGAGGTACAAGCCAATATAATTCTGTATCATTGTCCTTGAAAGCAAAATAATGTGGCCTTTTTGTCTCTGCATAATTAATTTTTAGAAAAGGATCTTTAACTTTTTCAAAAAAAGCATCTGAAATAAAATATGTACTCCCAATTACAATTTTCATGAAAACCTCCAAAATAATTAAGCCCCCTGTAAAACAGAGAGCTTAATAAAACTTATTCACGGCATATTTATTATTCGCATTGCCGGTAGCGAACTACTTTTGGCAGTTATCTGCCTTACAATATTATTGTATAGTTTAAGCTTAATTATGTCAATGAATTATAATTTATGGATAGTGTCAATTAATTGTTGGAAAAAATTTATTTTATATTTTGAAATACTAACTCCATTGAAAAATAATCAATTGTTATATTTTAAATTTTAAAATTAGGG
>ENA-UOOM01001973-UOOM01001973.1-fermentation-metagenome-genome-assembly--contig:-NODE-1973-length-18055-cov-4.514778_pt1 | contig 18055 bp, 15 predicted proteins | sample MGYA00245781_ERZ724031 | MGnify/ENA primary metagenome ERZ724031 (study PRJEB28704, sample SAMN03018317) | fermentation metagenome | biome: anthropogenic terrestrial biome; feature: soil; material... | reverse complement strand
GGTCCAGCGCTGGTCGGTAGCGGCTACAGGCGAGTGGACCCTGGTTTCCTTCTACTGGGATGACACGCGCTACCAGATCATGGTCATCCCCGGTGAGGACCCTGCTTTGTGCATGGAAGCTGCCCGGGAGGTGATCCGGATATCTGAAGGCCTGGGTTTTGCCAGCATTCAGCGCCCCTGAGGGCCGCCGCTAATCCTGCCCGGCGGGCAGACCCCAACACCCTGAGATTTATTCGGCTTAATTACAATACGGAAGCAGTCTGCCGGGAGAAGGCAGGCTGTTTTATTTAATTTACATTGACTGAGTATTTAAGCTGATTCAGGATTTAACGCATCGATGAGTGCCAGCACTTCAGCATTATCGGGAATGTCAGTCATCGCGTGCCCGTAATGCACATAGCGCAGAACGCCCGCTTCATCAATGAGCATCTGGGCTGGCATCCGCCCGAATTTGAACAAATTCACCTGCTGACCGTATAACTTTAGAACGCTGTGCTTTGGGTCCGGCAGGCCCGTGAAAGGGAAATTCTGCTCAGCCCAGTAACGCTGAAATGCATCAGCATCCTCCGGCCCGATTACCACGATGCGCGTTCCGCGCTTTTCAAATTCCGGGTAGCCATCGCGCAACTGCGCCATGTGTTTCCGGCAGAAGGGTCAGGTAAACCCGCGGTTTAGAACCAGGAGCAGCTTTTGGCCGCGATGGTCTGAAAGCTTGAAGAGCCTGCCGTTCAGGTCTTCCAATTCAAAGTTTGGGGCGGCGGTATTCAGGGCGGCCTTGGGCATGAACTCATTATAGCGAGCGCGAAAGCGCGTCCAGGCCTAGTTTGCCCAACTTCCTTGTACAAAATGCGAATGCCGGACCAAAATGGCTCCTTGAAGCGTCCTGTTTATATCTAACTCTCCTTTCGGGCTTTCGTTCGTAGAGTTAATAGAGATATCTCAGTAAGGAGACTATGGACGAAACGATCGCAATCCAACGCATACGCCAGGGGGACGCCAGCGGCCTGGAGTACCTGGTGCAGAAACACCAGGCAAGGGCTTTGCAAGCCTCCTGGCTGATCCTGCGCGACCAGGCGTTGGCTGAAGATGCTGTATCCCAGGCCTTTTTGAAGGCATTTCAAAAAGTGAGGCAGCTCAGGGAGGACGCTCCTTTTGGCCCCTGGTTTTACCGCATTGTGGTCAACCAATCGCTGGACCTCTACCGCAAAGAACAGCGCCAAACCGCTTTTGGTGAGGAATGGGTGGAAGCGCTGCCCGCGCCTGGTCCGGCGCTGGAAGCCAGCCTGGAGCGTGCCCAAAGCATGGAAGAACTGCACGAGGCCATTGGCCGGCTGCAGCCCGAGCACCGGGCCGCATTGGTAGCGCGCTACTTTCTGGGCCTGGGCGAAAAGGAAACCGCCCGGCGCCTGGATAAGCCGCTCAGTACGGTCAAGTGGTGGCTGCGAACTGCCCGCCAGCAATTACGCCTGGCCCTGGCGCCGAATGAGCGAGAGTTTAGAAAGGAACTTAAAGATGAATAAGGAAAAAATATCCCAGTATCTGGCGCAAAGCGCTGATGCTCAGGAATGGACCCATGATGCCCGGCTTTGGCCGCGCATCGCAGCCCGCCTGCCGGAAGACCGCCGTGGTTTTGCGAACCCTGGCCTGAACCGCGCGCTGACCGCCGCTGCATTGGGCTTTATCGCCCTGGTGCTTTTTGTGGCCATCACTCCGGCGGGAAAGGCTTTGGCCCAGGAGGTGCTGGGCTTTTTTAACAAGGCCCCCCAACCTGTACAGCAGGCGCCTGTGCAGGCCCTGGTGCCGCTTGAACCATCAGCGATCAGCACAATCGCGCCGCTTCCTACCGCCCAGCCGGTGGGCTGCGGAACCATTTTTGACCCGCGCTGCAGCGTACCCGAGGTAGAGGACAAGCTGGGATTTAAGCTTCTAAGCTTTGAACCCCTGCCGGAGGGCCTGAGCTTTGCCGGCGCTACTTTCCAGGATGATACGGCCATTTTGATCTATAGGGCCGATGGCGGCAGCCTGATCCTGCAGGAAAGCCCCCGTGATGACCAAACGCTCAAACCCTGGCTGGTGGGTGAGGATGCGAGCATCCATCAGGTAAATGTGGGGAATTTGCCGGCAGAGTATGTTCAGGGGGCCTGGTGGCCATCTGAGGACGGACAGGTTTGGGAGGCGGATGCCAGGCAGCACAGCCTGCGATGGGAGACGAACGATCTGCGCCTGAGCCTCACAGCGGCAGCAGGTAAAGTTTACGAACCTCTTCAGATTAGCCGGGATGAACTGATCTTGCTGGCAGCAACGCTTACCCAGGTGGAGAGCTGGCCGCCGCATCCTGAAACCGCGCGTTCCATCCAGGAGCTGTCCGCGGCGCACGGGTTTACGCTGCGCCTGCCGCAGGACTTGCCCCAGGGTTTCTACCTGAGCAAGACCCAATACGAACCCGCCACCGGTGCTGTATGCGCCTATTACAACTGGGGGCCTACTGATGATAAAGCATTCTTCATCGCCCAAATGCCCGGGGCATTGCCGGCAGCGCTCTTTGCGGATATGCATACCATGATTGACGGGCAAAGCCTCAGCAGGGCTGTAAGCACCGTGGATTGGCAGCTGCCTGGTGCGGCTGCGAAGTACTTCGACAACCGGGCAGAAGGGGCCTTGCTCTGCCCTGAACCTCATTATTACGTGGGCCATGGCCTTGCCTGGACCAAGGATGGCATCAGTTACGGCATTTTTGGTCTGGGGAGTTACTTTGATAGCTATGCTGATTCCTTCATCACCCAAGCCGATTTGCGCTCCTTTGCGGCACAAATCAATGGCGAGCCCCTGCCGGAACCAGGTTTCGACCCCGAGCGGTTTTACAGCCCCAAGGAGGCTGAAGCCTTGATCGGAAAGCCGATGCCGATGCCCTCCAGGATGCTCGCAGACTTCAATTTTGCCTACATGGGCAAGGAGGAGGACCCGACTTTGCCGGAACCGCGTGCCTTAAAACTGCGGACGGTTTTCCTGGGGCCTGTTAGCGGGTATGAGCAGATCAGCAGTTTGCAGATCGAGCAGGTAGCGGCCTCGGAGGAACTGAGTTTGGCTGAAATCGAAGGATGGGGAGGTTTTGAACCAGCCACCGTATGGGGAGAGGCAGCCCTCATCCGCAGTATCTGCAGCCCGATGGCCGGGTTGGAGGGCGTGAACTTTTGCCGCCTGGACCTGTATTGGTTCAACGCGGGGACGATGTACAGCATGCGTATTCTTGGCGACCGGGAATATGACCATGCCGCGGTGCTGCAAATTGCCGAGAGTATGCAGCCATAAAATATATTTCCAGGTTCTGGGGCCAGCATGTTTGCTGGCCCTTTTGCTTTTCGCCTGCCAGGCTGGCGGTTTATTCTGTTAGAATCGCTTTGCTATGCCAAAAGACGGGAAACTTAAAGCCAGGAAACGCATCCGCAATGCGGTCAAAGCCATCATTTACAGGGATGGCAAACTGTTGGTGATTCGCAAACAGGACACCCAAGGCGCGTTTGCGGCTCTGCCCGGCGGGGGGCAGAAAAAAGGCGAAACACTGGTACAGGTCCTCAAACGGGAGTGTCTGGAGGAGCTTGGCGCCCGCGTGAAAGTGGGCGATCTAGTTTACGTGCGCGACTATATCAGTGCCAACCATGCCCCTTACCACCCGGACATGCCTTTGCACAAGGTGGAGTTCTACTTCCTGTGTAAGATCAAGGGGAAGCTGGACCTTGGCAGCGGCCACCGTCCGGACCCGGCTCAGCAGGATGTGGTTTGGGCAGACCCCAGCCACTTGGAAGCGCTTAATTTCTACCCGCATGTGATGCGCAAGATTCTGACCGATCTCGAGGCAGCTGCCCAAAGCCCGGTTTACCTGGGCGACGTGAATTAGACCCCTGAAAATCTGAGTTTTTGGACCCCCAGCGAAGCCATTTTGTCATGGGCGGTTTGCAGGATTCCGGCGATTTTATCTCTATCCTCTGGGCTGCTATCCAATAGCGGGGAACGCACATGCCCGCCATGGAAACCTTCCATATCGCAGGCAGCCTTGAGCCCGGGCACACCATAAGTTCCGGTGACGGCGGTGTTGACCGGGAAGAGCACCTGGTAGAGCGCCTGGGCTTTCGCGTTTTCACCTGCTTCGTAGAGTTCCTGGACCCTGGCGCAGGCGTCCGGCAGGCAGTTCGCCAGGGCCATGATCGCCCCTTGCACACCTAGGCAAAGCGCCGGGAACCAGGCGCTGGCCGTGCCTACCAGGATCTGAAAGTTGGGATCAGCCACGTTCAGGAAGCTGACCAGTTGGGGAATATCGCCGGTGCTGTCTTTCATGCCGGCAATATTGGGGTGCTTTGAGAGTTCAGCCACAGCATCGGCCTTGATGTTCACATGGGTGAACTTGGGCACGTTGTAGATCAGGATCGGGATCGGGCTGGCATCGGCCAGGGAGGTGAAGAAGCGGATGAGGGCCGTGCTGGTCATCGCCCCGCCATAATAGGAGGGCGTGAGCACCAGGGCGCTTTGGGCTCCGGCATCGGCGCAGGCTTGGGTGAAACGCGTGGTCTCCCGTAGCGATTCGCAGCCCGTACCGGCCATCAGATGGCGGCCGGCTGTCAGGTACTTGGAAGCCAGTTTGACCAGCTGCAGGCGCTCCTCCCAGTTGAGGTAGGCGGCCTCGCTGTTGGAGCCGTTGACCAGCAGGCCAGCCAGGCGCGTATTGTTCCAGCGCTGGATGTTATTGGTGAAGGCAGATTGGTCCAGGTCGCCATCGGCGGTGAAGGGTGTGATCACGGGGGGCAGAACGCCTCTGATTAGCATAGCTCGCGCTCCTGTTTTTTCTTTGAGTATACTGCCTGGTTCCCGAATTTATACTCAGAAATGCATCCGTACCCAGGCCGATTTATAATCAGCGGTACGAAGCGGAGGAAAACCATGCGCCCGGAAATACTTTCGAACGATCAGATTTTGCTAATCCAAAACCACAAGCAGCAGCTGAACCAGGTGCTAAGCGAGTTTAAGGCGCTTAAAGTGCCTTCTGAAAGTTTGGAGGCCTTGGCGGAAGCGATCGCCCAGTTGGATGAACTTTTCCTGATCGTGGTGGTGGGAGAATTTAACGCGGGTAAAAGCGCGCTGGTGAACGCCTTCTTGGGCGAGCGCGTCCTGGCTGAGGGCGTAACCCCAACCACAGCCAAGGTGACCTTGCTGCGCTATGGCGAGACTGCGGAAACCACAGCGGTGGATGAAGGCTTCGCCATCCTGAGTTATCCGCTGGACCTGCTGCGCACGCTGAACATCGTGGATTCCCCCGGCACCAATGCCATCATCCGGGAGCATGAACGCCTGACGGCTGAATTTGTGCCCCGATCGGACCTGGTGCTTTTTATCACCTCGGCGGACCGCCCACTAACTGAAAGCGAGCGCCTCTTCTTGGAGAAGATCCTGCAGTGGGGTAAAAAAGTGGTCATGGTGGTCAATAAGGCCGATATTCTGGACACTCCCGAAGCCAATGCCGAAGTACGCCAGTTTGTGCAGGAAAATAGCGCCCGCATCCTTGGAACCCAGCCTGAACTCTTTTTGGTCTCGGCGCGTTTGGCCCAGAAGGCTGGCCTGACGGAGGACCCGGACAGCAAAACCGCCCTGCGCAAGGTTTCCGGGCTGGATGAACTTGAGCACTACGTGCGGGACACCCTGGATGATGAAGCGCGTTTGGCGCTGAAATTACGCAATCCCTTGGGTGTTGCCCGGCATTTGCAGGTTGAAGCCCAGGCAGCCAACCAGGCCACAGCCGAAGAATTGGCTGCCGATGCGGCCCTTGTAGAGAACATTGAAGCTCTGGTGAGCAATTATGAGAAAGAACTGTCTGCTGAACTCGAACCGCGCCTGGCCCAGGTGGAAGGCGTAGTGCAGCGGTTTGAAGCCCGCGGTCAGGCTTTTTTTGATAACACCTTCAAACTGAGCAATATCTTCACCCTGGCTAAACCCGAGGAAGTACGGGCGAAATTTGAGCAGGAAGTGACCGCGGATTTTGCCGGCGAGATCGACTCCAAGGTGCGCAGCCTGATCGATTGGCTGGTGGATAAGGATTTAAACACCTGGTACCAGGTGGCGGCGGCCCTGGACAGGCGCCAGGCTGCCAGCGCTCATCCGGGACCGGAAACCCAGCTTACGCCGCAAACCAGCCGCCGGGCAGAGTTGATGCAGCAGGTGGACCAAACGATCGATCTGGTGGTGAAAACTTACGACCGTGAGCGTGAGGCCGAAGCGATAACCCAACTGGTTCAGGACTCTGTGGCCCAGACGGCATTGTTTGGCGGCGGAGCGGTAGGGATTGGCGTTTTGGTGGCGACTGTTTTCGCGACGCGGGCACTGGACGTGACAGGGCTGGTAGCGGCCGGAACGATGGCCATCCTGGGGCTTTTTGTAATTCCCTACAAGCGCAATCAGGCTAAACAGGACTTTCAGCAGCGCATGCAGGAGCTGCGGGAAACGCTGATGAAGAGCTTGCGCGGCACCTTCAACCGCGAGACTGAGACGGCGGTAGCCCGGTTGCGCACTGAAGTTGCGCCTTACACAGCCTATGTGCGCGGGGAACTGGAAAAGGTGCAGGCAGCTAAAACTAAGCTGACCGGCATCCAGCAGAGTTTGGATATTCTGGCCGATCGTCTGAATGGCTAGCTTTACACGCTAGCATTAATTTGCGGCGGTTAACGTATTGCTTTGCCTAGATGATGTTCGAGATAATGAATGCCCCGATCAGGTAACAAAATAGGCCAATGAAAAGCATGATATAGGCTTTTTTGGGTGCGCCTTTAAATTCGCCGTAGATCAAGCCCCAGATCTGCGTCCATAACCCGGCTGTGATGCCCAGGGGCCAACTGACAACAGAACTCAAATTGCGCGTCGCGAATGTGTGGATGATATTGCCGCCGTAGTGCGCCAAACCTGAGAGAATCCCAAACTTGTGGATATTAAGGCCGTTTACTTTGAAAACGTGCCATTGTTTCCGCACGGTTAAAGTTGTTCCGCAGATCAGCCAAATCCCAATGAAGGCTCCGGTGGCCAGCATGGCCATGAATGGCATAACGGCAAGCCCTTTTGGCTGCGTAACTGATTTCAGGCCATAAGACAGGGCGGTGGAGTAGGCAGGAACGAACAACGCGCCAATCACCAGGAGGACCAGCGCTTTTTTCATATCCACTTTTGCGGAGCCCGCGGCGGAGGCATCGGCTTGGGCTTTGGTGCGCAGATTACCTGCCTGCATCGTCAAGAGAATGGCAGCAATGAGGAAGGCCGCTGCCAAAATTACACGGCCGGCAGTAAGCCCTTCTGGAACGCCGCCAATCACGGCACTGAGACCAGTGCCGGCGATCAGGTTGATCGAAGCTGAGAGCGGCTGCGACAGAGACAAGCCGATGGTTTTCATGACGCGGATTGAAAACTGCATACCAGAGACATACAAGACGCCGCAGAGCAAAGTAACCAGTACTCGGCTGGGGTCCTCGGCCCAAATTTGTTTTAGATTTCCAATCAGGGCGACGCCGTCCAGGAAAAAGCCTACACCCCAAACCAGGATCAATGAAGTTGTGAATAAAGTGATGTAAAAAGCTTCCAGGGGATAGTCGCCAATGTATTTAAGGCTGATGAACCAGGTGCCCCACATAAAAGCAGCCGCAAGGCTCATAAAAATGGCAATACCACTGGGGATGGTGGGGTCAAAGTTCATCATTTACCTCGCAAAATTCTCTTGCTACCATTATGCCCAATCTATGACTAAGTTAGGTGATCGAAAAGGAGGTAGGATACCAAAAAACGTAGATATAGAGTTTCGACTTGAATAATTATTCTCATAACTTACAATCTGTTTGACTTATCGGATTGAAACTTCCGTTACTAAACTTAGCTAAGCGTGAATTTGGTGGGGTCGGTGCTGAATTCCGTCCAGGCGATAACCGTCTTTGGGATGACCACAAAGAGACCGCCGGTATCCCATTGATTCGCCTTGGGTTTGTAACCTAAATCCGCGTACTTGCGCCGGTACACTTCCGCGATGCGGGCCGTGGGAGCGTTGGCTGCCTGCACAGCCGCGCAGTGCCCGTTGATCACCAGCACCCGCGAACCGCTCTCCAGGTGCACCGCCACTTGCGGGTTCTGCGCGATGTTGCGCAGATGACGGGTAGCTGGGTCGCCATCGAAGTAGAAGCGGTCTTCCACCCACGCGCCCCAAACGGGAGTTACGTGTGGAGCGCCATTTGGGCCAACGGTGGCGATCCAGTAATTCTGCGCCTCGTCCATCCGCTGGCAGATATCCTCCCAACTGAGCATGCCCGGCGGCTCGCTGACATACCCTTTAGGAAAATGAGGGCGGGAAACTTTGATGGCCATTGTTCCTCCGATAATGCGAGGGAAAAATCAGGATTCGTGGGTCACCAGGGTGCCCACAGCGCCGCCCATCAGCGCGCGGATCAACCCGTCCTGATCGTCCATGTCCAGCACCAGGATGGGCATGTCGTTTTCCATGCACAGGGTAACCGCGGTGCTATCCATCACGTTCAGGCGCTGTGATACGGCATCCATGTAGCTCAGCTGATCATAGCGCTTGGCGTTCGGGTTCTTTTTGGGGTCGCTATCGTAAACGCCGTCCACCTTGGTGGCTTTGATGACTACATCCGCGCCAATTTCGGTAGCGCGTAAAGCCGCGGCGGTATCGGTGGTGAAGTAGGGGTTGCCGGTTCCGGCGCCAAAGATGACGACCAGCCCTTTTTCCAGGTGTCGCATGGCCCTGCGGCGGATGTACGGCTCGGCCACAGTGTTCATTTCAACGGCGCTCATCACGCGCACCACAACACCAATACGCTCAAGCGCGTCCATCATTGCCAGCGAGTTCATCATGGTGGCCAACATGCCCATATAGTCCGCCGTTGCCCGGTCCATGCCGGCGTTCTCGCCTGTGGCGCCTCGCCACAGGTTGCCAGCGCCCAGCACCACCGCCACCTCCACGCCGGTGGCATGAACCCGCTTGATCAGGGCGGCAATGTGCTCTGCCTCGTGCGGGTCGATGCCAAAACCGCTCGGTCCGGCTAAGGACTCGCCCGAAAGCTTGAGCAATATGCGTTTGTACTTCAGTTGGGGGTCAGTGGCGGTCATGGATGCTCCTTTCAAGAACGGCGCCTGGCGAGCACGCTTAGAAAGAGAGCCAAGCATTTGCTTGGCTCTCGAATTATACGCTACTCAGCGTTTTCTTCCTTTTCCCGGGTGGTTTCACCCAGTTCCCAACGGATGAAGCGCCGGAGGATCAGGCGTTCGCCCAGGGCGCTTACCTTTTCGTTGATCAGGTCCTGAACGGTAAGATTCTCGTTCTTGATGTACTTCTGGTTCAGCAGGACATTCTCGTCCTTAAAGTTTTTCCAGTAGCCTTCCAGGATCTTATCCAGAATGCGCTCGGGCTTGCCTTCGGCCAGCATGCGTGCCTTCACGGCCGCGCTTTCGGCTTCGATGAACTCGGCCGGGATGTCGGCCTCGGAGATGTACTTGGGGGCCGCGGCAGCGATCTGCAGGGCCAGCTCGTGGGCTAGTTCCCTAAAGGTTTCGCTCTTGCCAACGAAATCGGTTTCACTGTTCAGTTCCAGTACCACCACCAGGCGGCCTTCGCTATGCACGTAGATCTCAATGCGGCCCTCGCTGGCTTCGCGTCCGGCGCGTTTCTCAGCCTTCTCCAGGCCCTTCTCGCGCAGTTCGGCCATGGCTTTTTCCATATCGCCGTTGGCGTTCGTCAGGGCGTTACGGCAGTCCATGATGCCGCAGCCGCTCTTCTCGCGCAGTTCTTTGATCATATCAATGGTGATTTCCATGCTTATCCTTCCTTGGCGGCGGCGGGTTTGGCTTCTTCCGCGGCGGTTTCTTCTTCTGCTTCTTCCTGCTCGGCAGCTTCAGCCGGGGTTTCGATTACGATCTTTGCCCGGGTGGCTTCGCCCAGGAGGTCCTCATCGGCCAGTTCTTCGTCATCATCAATGCGGCGGCTGATGCTGGTGCGGATCTCGGTCTCGGGGGTTTCTTCCTCGATATCCTTGCGCATGCTCTTGCCTTCGATGATCGCGTCGGCCACATGGCCAACCAGGAGCTTGATGGCGCGGATGGCGTCATCGTTGCTGGGGATGATGTAATCGATGCTGCGCGGATCGCAGTTGGTGTCTACCAGGGCAACCACGGGGATTTCCTTGGTGACGGCTTCCCGGATGGCGGTGTCTTCGCGTTCGATGTCAACGACGAAGAGCATGTCCGGCAGTTTCTTCATGTTGCGTAAACCGCTCAGGCGGCTGCGCAGGCGGGCGATATCACGCTCGATGAGCAGGCCTTCTTTTTTGGTCAGCTGGTGGATTTCGCCGGTTTCGAAGAGTTTCTCCAGGCGGGTCAGTTCCACGAGGCGCTGCTGGATGGTGATCCAGTTGGTCAGGGTGCCGCCCAGCCAGCGCTGGTTCACGTAGGGGGCGCCGGCGCGTTCGGCTTCTTCTTCGATTGTTTCCTGGGCCTGGCGTTTGGTGCCCACAAAGAGCACGGTGCCGCCAGCGGCTACCAGATCGCGGATCTTGGTGTAGGCTTCATCGAGCATGCGGGCAGTTTGCTGCAGGTCGATGATATGGATACCATTGCGCTCCGTGAAAATGTAAGGGCGCATGCGCGGATTCCACTTGTTGGTGCGATGTCCGAAGTGGACGCCACTCTCGAGGAGGGCTTTCATTGATACAGCAGGCATGGTTAACTCCTTTGCGTTATGCCTCCGCCTGGTTTTGCGGTACCCCTAACCCTCGCGGGCACGCAGGGGGGCCTGATCCTAGGCGTGTGTAGTAGTCTTCGGCGGTTGCCAAAGCCGGCCTAGTATATCATGTTTTACTCGAGTCAATCCAGTAATCTGAAACCCCGGCCTTCTTCATCAGGGCCAAGGAGTTGCAGTTCGGGCCGAAGCACCGGCGTGCAAGGCAGAGGCGAATCCCAACACCGATCTCCGCTGGCAGGGACGTGAACAATTAATCCGCTATGCGTGACTTCTTCCCTTAGCTCCGCTGCCGGAATTGGGGCGAAGCCGTTTGGACTAAAGCTTAGGTCTTTGAAGTAAAGCAGGCTATAGCCGATGTAATTAACGCTGAGAATTGCCACCAAAAGCAAGGCGGCCCAAAACTCCTGCCGGGGCATTTTCCAGGGCTTTTTCCCTTCCAGGCAGAGCAAGGCCAAACTCATTGGCAGGATGTAAATGTAACCATTCGCAAAGCGCAAATCGGGGGCGGCAATGAACCAAAAAACCAGGGCTGCAAGCGTGATGACGCTCAGGAATAGGCCCGGGGCCTCCAATAGGCTTCGGGTTTTTTGCTTTCGACGTGTAACTGCGGCCAAAACCGCCAGCCCCAGGCTTAACAGCAAAGGATAAGTGAAGGCGGTCAAGTTCTGCACCTGGCGCTGCAGCCAGGGTTTAAACCACGCCCAGTCGGCGTGAGCCTCGAACAGGCTGGTTCCTGGTGCCTGCGCCCAATGTTTAACCCAATCCGCGGAAACCTTGATTTCCGCTTTCGGAATCGCCCAGGGAAAGCCGATGTAGCCGAGCGTTGAGGGGAATAAGGGCGTGCCCGAGCTCAGGTATCCGCGCCAAACCCAGGCAAGGCCAAAAACCGCTGCGATCATGATCACAATCCTCAGCCACTTCCGGCTTGAGCCTATCCGAAGTTCGGTGTAAATGACCCAAAGCGCGGCCAGGCCAGCAAAAACCGCATTGCTGAGTTTGATGGTAAGCATGGTGATCGCCAGGAGCAGGATCGCTGAAGCGAGCGCTTGCCTGATCGCAGCTTCCCGTTGCGATTTGCCCCATTCGTAAATCAGCACGAAGAGACAAATCTGCAAAACCGTGCTGGCCAGGTCTGGCGTAGGTGAGCTGAACCCATCGCTGGTGGCAAAGAGGTGCAGCAAGGCGGCCAGGAGCGGAAGGTACACAACGAGATCCAGGGTGAAAGCCGCTTTCTTATTGACCGAGAAGGCTCCCGCGCCCGTAGAGATTGCCTTCCAACTGGTGAAGGCGAAAGCGGTCATGAAAAGGATATTGTTCGCCAGGCTGCGGGCTTGATTAAAGAAAGGGCTCAGGTTGAGGGCAGCGGCATAGACAAAGAAACTGTTGTTGAAAGCCAGGCGGTCATGCAATAACCCGATCCCCGGCATTGCGGAGGCCTGGTTGGCCCAGCGAATAGCTGTGAAGTGGTAGAGGCCGCTATCGTAGTTATAGGGTTCTGCCATGCCCAGGGCTGCCGCGGCGATGCTGACGCCGAGCAAAACAGCTGCCCAGCCGGCCAGGCTTGGCAGGGAACGCCGATCAACTTGGACTCTGCTCAGCCGGGTGATGCCGAGTATCAGGCCAAGCAGCGGATAGGGGAAGATGACCCAGGCAGTTAGCGGTGTAAAAAAGTTCAGTACCAGAGCATAAAAGACAAAGAGGGAAAAACCGATCAGAACGCCGGCAAAGTTGGAACTGGCGCTTAGGGGATGACCTGGCAGCAACCGCTGAGTAAGGAAAGAACCAAATCCCCAAAAGGCAAATATCCAAAAGAATATGAAAAGGACAATTTGGAGGAGCGGCGGCATCAATCAGTTACGCGGTATTTGAGAAGGGTCCAGAAGGCGATAAAGGCATCCTTCATTTTGATCTTTTTGCCTTCGGAATACGCGCGCGGCGTGAATTGAATGGGCACTTCGTAGATGGGGATGCCCTTTTTGAGCAATTTTGCCGTTAGCTCTGGTTCCAGGTCGAAGCCCCTGGCATGGATTGTGATGTCTTTCAGCAGCTCACGCTTGATGAGTTTGTAACCGGTTTCCATATCCGAAAGGATGTTGTTGTAGAGGATGTTTGTTGTGAACGTCAGTAACTTGTTCGCGAGCATATTCCAAAAAAGGGTTGCCCTGCGTGCTGCCCCCAGAAAACGCGAACCATAAACTACTTCACTCAACCCGTCCTTTACGGGGGCCAGCAATTTGGGGTATTCCCGCGGGTCGTATTCCAAGTCTGCATCCTGGATGAGGATGTATTCGCTGCTGGAATTTTGGATACCGGTCCAAACTGCGGCACCTTTGCCCATATTTTGCGGCTGGAGGATGAGTTTGATCGGCTTCTCTGAGGCGATCTGGCTGAGGATCTCACGGGTACCGTCCGTGGAACCATCGTCAACCACAATGAGCTCGTTTACCAAACCGGTTGATTGGACGCGATCGATGATCTCGCGGATGGTGGCTTTCTCGTTATAAACTGGAATAATGACGCTAAGGCTGACCATTGAACCCCTTTTTTGAGGCCATTATACTGGCAGAGGACCCTGCAAAGCAGGGTCTCTTTTCCTGGTTTGTGTTATTGTGTCAATCATCGAAGAGCCCCCAGAGCAGGCGGCTGCGTCTTTTTTGGTCCTCCAGGACTAAGGCGCGGATGGCCTCAGGCAGGATCTGCCGCTGCCAATCTCGTTCAGCCCGGCCTGCAGCATCGCGCACGGCATCAGCGCTCGCGGCCCGAACCGCTCGGATGGCGTAAACAGCCCCGCCCAGGGCGTGATCGGCCATGTGGGCAACCGAGACCGCGTGCCCGGCAGCACGGGCAGCCTCTCGGGCTGGGCCTTGCGCCTCTCTGGCAGCCGCATGGGCAGCCCAGGCTAACTCCCGCGCTTTTTGCATTTTGATCTCTCCCCTGGCCCAGTCCCGCGCGCCTTGGATGGCCTGCCGGGGGCGGGAATCCTCTGGGCGGTCGGCCTCAAAGTAATGCAGTACCCGCTCGGCGCAATCCGCCGACCATGATGCCAGAAGGCGGTGATGCTCATCCTCCAATGTGCCGCCGCGGCGGATGGTGATCAGGCTGGGGTGACGCTTACTGCTTGGGGGCATAATGCATAAAGCATAACTGAAAAGGCCCGTACTCAGGCGGTATGCCTCATTAAGTAATTCAGAAGCCGGTTAATTGGGAGCAAAATGCCTTCATTTTTCGCCCGCCCGTTACAATTGACCCAGGGGAGAGTCCAATACCCACCATGTCCCATTAAGGAGTTGAGATGCCCAAGAAAAAAGTAACCATTGCAGACCTGGGGGAAGTTTTCTTCCTCAGCCGGCCAGAGTTCAATCCTTCCGGTACGCTTCTTGCCTACGTTCAGGCCCAGGCCGATATCGAGAACAACAAGTATCGCTCGAATATCCGCCTGTTCGACCCGGTGCGCAAGCAGGACCGCCACCTCACGGCGGGAGACGCGGAATCGGCTTACATTTGGCTGGACGATAACACCCTGCTCTTCGGAGCCCAGCGCGCGGAAGAAGACAAAAAGCGCGCCAGCGACAAAGAAGAATTTACGGCGTTCTACAGCATACGCGTGGATGGCGGTGAAGCCCGGAAGCTCTTCGAAATTCCTGCCAAGGTTGGCAAAATTAAGGCCGTAGATGCTGAAACCTTCCTCTTCACCATGCCGATCAACCTCAAGGATAAGGCGCTTTTCAGCCTTAAACCCGAAGAGCAAAAAGCGGAGCTAAAACGACGGAAAGAGGAAGAAGATTACGAAGTCTACGAGGAGATTCCGTATTGGTCCAATGGCGAAGGCATTACCGCTGGCAAGCGCCTGCGCCTCTGCAGTTACAGCCTGAAGACCAGGAAAATCAGCGTCCTCACCTCCGGCAATACCACCGTGAATAACTTCGCGCTCGACCCGGAACGCAAGCAAGCCCTGGTCTTGCTCAATGACTTTAAAGATGTACTGCGCATGGAAAACGAATTACATTTGCTGGACCTGGCCAGCGGAAAGATGCGCAAGGTGGCGGGCGGCAAGGGCCGTTTCTATGGCGCTGAATTCCTGAATGAAAAAGAAGCGCTGGTTGTGGTCAACCGGATGGAAAAGTTTGGGATGAGCGAGAACCCGGGCTTTGAACGCTGCGACCTGAAAACGGGCAAATTCACGGTTATTCCGGGTAAGGCCGATTACTCCGTGGGCAGCTCCGTGGGCAGCGATATGCGCTATGGCGGCGGCGAAGCCCTGGTAGTACAAAACGGAGCTATCTATTACACCGAGACCCGCTATGGCGACGCGGTGCTGCTGCGTAAAACCGGCGATGCTGAACCGGAACTCCTGGTAGAAGGTCCCGGTTCCGTGGATGCCATCACCGTGGCGCCGGATGGCCGTGTGGCCTTTACTGGCTTTGAACCCAACGGGCTTTCTGGTCTGTATTTGGTGGATGCCGGCGGCGATGTCAAGCCGCTTGTGCGCCCCAACCAAAAATTCCTGCGCAGCCGGGATGTTTCTCCCGCGGAGGAACTGAGCGCGAAGGGCGAGGACGGCGAAGAAGTGCAGGGTTGGGTGCTGAAACCAGTGGGTTACACCCCGGGCAAAAAATACCCCGCCATATTCGACATCCACGGCGGCCCCAAAACCGCCTACGGCACGCCCTTCTTCCATGAGATGCAGGTGTGGGCCAGCAAGGGATATTTTGTCTTCTTCTGCAACCCCAAGGGTTCGGATGGAAAAGGCAGCGCCTTTACGGACATCCGCGGGCAATACGGGCAGGTGGACTATCGCAACCTGATGAGCTTTTGCGACAAAGTGCTCAAAACCTACAAGGATATCGATAGCAAGCGCCTGGGTGTTACCGGTGGCTCTTACGGCGGTTTCATGACCAATTGGATCATCGGCCAGACCCAACGCTTTGCCGCAGCCTGCGCCCAGCGCAGCATTTCCAACTGGATTAGCAAGTACGCCACCACCGATATTGGCTATTACTTTGCTCAGGACCAGCTGGCTGCCAATCCCTGGAGCGATATGCAAAAGATGTGGGACCAGAGCCCCCTGCAATTTGCCGATAAGGCCAAAACCCCCACGCTTTTCATCCACAGCGATGAGGACTACCGCTGCTGGATGGCCGAGGCGCTGCAAATGTTTACCGCCCTAAAACTGCACGGCGTGGAAACACGCCTGGTGCTCTTCCATGGCGAAAACCACGAGCTTTCGCGCTCGGGCAAGCCCAAACATCGGGTGCGCCGCTTGCAGGAGATCACCGATTGGTTCGAGAAGTATCTGAAATAGGTTCTGCTGGTTCAATTAAGGCCTGTCTATGGCAGGCCTTAATCTATTATTTTGGCTTCGCGTATCAAAAGATACCCTCCTGGTCAGGGAATCAATTTGAGCTCCCAAATGTGGATGTGCGCAGGAACTTGCCCATCCATTTGTTCCAGGCTAAGTGTTAACTGACGAACAGGCTGGGAACCATCAAAACTTAAGGTTGCAGTCCGTAACAGGTCTGCTTCGGGCACGCTGAGAGAATAGGCTTTCTCCGTGCCGCCGTCCAGACTAAGTTTAGCGGTGATCTGCATCGCCGGAGCGCCAAGGCGCAGCTCCAGGCCTTGCAGGTTTGCTGGTTCGCTGAAGTTTAGGTTGAGCTCAAAGGGGTTTGCCTCCAGCCCGCGCACCAGGCTGTTGGGGTCACCATCGAAGATCAGTTCAATCTCACCGATGTCCAGCCGTGGATAGGTTAGCTCAACTGGCTGCCCCAATATCTGTAAGCTTGCCTGCAGCGGGCGTTGGCGCTCCTCCCTCTCCGCGGCAAAGAGGCCATCGGCCCGGCCGGAGTAAGCCAGGCGCAAAAAGTAAAAGCCGGGCTGGCCGTTGGGATAGGGGATGGTTTTCAGCACTTCCGGCGGGAGGAACTTGGGTTCCTCCATCATGGCGGCGTACTCCTGAGGCGTAACGATTAGAACCGTACCTTCGTCCAGCGGCTCCTGGTTCAGGGTCCAGTATTGGTAGGAATCCAGGCGCAGGAAGCGCCCGTTGGGCAGGCTGTAGCGCGCCAGAATGTCAGTGCCGTTTGCCCAGCTGGGGCTCAGCACCACCTCGTCTTCAGGGAAGGCCTCCTGCCAGGCCTGAGCTTCGCGAAAGACCTTTGGCGCTCCCCATTGCATGCCATAGAGGCCGTAATCCTGGTACCAGGTAGGCCCATTGATCAAGGCATCGTCCAGCATGATCAGGCTGGCGATACTGAGTATGGCCATATAGGTCAGGGCAGCTCCTTTTTGGCTCTGAGCGTTATTGATCTTGCTGATCAGCCCTTCCAAACCTAAGGCGCTAAGCCATACCAGGGGAACGACTACGACGAGGAGACGCGTGATGGCAGGCTGCACCAATGCTGCCCCCACCGGCGCCGCAAGCAAGCCGGCCAGAAGCGTGCGCTGGCCTGGTTGGCGCAGGTTCTTAATTACCAGCCACAGCCCCCAGACCGTAAAGGGTAGGAAGTACACCGGCAAATGCGCGTAAGGGCGCATTGTGTGGCGGGCCAGGTCCTGGCTGCCAGGGAAGAACCAATAGACCGGGTTGAGACCGCTGAGCCAACGCGTGAGCAGATCAAGAAGTTTGGCGGAAAGGGGTTTGGCCTCCAACCAGTACGAGCCCAAAAGGTTGAGTTGAAAGCTAAGCGCTTGCGGGTTTCGGGCGCGGAATACCAGATAAGGGATGGCAAGCAGAAGCAGCACAGCCATGCCGGGCAGCAAATGCCGGCGCTGCTGCCAATGATATGGCCAGTCCAGAAAGAGCAGGAGGAGAAAACACACAACCACTACGGGTTGAAGCGCGGCGTAGCTGTAAAAACAAAGCCCGGCCGCAACGACGGCCCAGGGCAGGGCCTTAGGTTCCTTGAGCCGGTAGTAGAGATATGCGTACAAAGCAGCGGCAAACAGGGCAGCCCCCAGGCTGGTTTCGAATGCGGTACGCGAGTGCAGAAACCAGGATGGTACCGCACTGAACAAAAATGGCATCAGCCACCAGCTGCGCAGTTTAAAGAACTTGCGCATGGCCAGGCCGCTTAATATGGGAGCAACCGAGGTGACCAGAGCCGGAATGGTCCGGGTGAGGTAAACCGAACGTTCGAACGGGGCTGCCAGGAGCTGTAAATAGACTGAAAGCGAGAGGTTGTACTGGCCGGCATTGCTGAAGAAGAGCGGCAAGAAGCGCCCGCCCTGGTCACGGAAACCATTATCGAGCAGGCTTTGGGCGTGCAGGGTTTGCAAGGCCTCATC
>ENA-UOOM01001972-UOOM01001972.1-fermentation-metagenome-genome-assembly--contig:-NODE-1972-length-18087-cov-12.436446_pt1 | contig 18087 bp, 16 predicted proteins | sample MGYA00245781_ERZ724031 | MGnify/ENA primary metagenome ERZ724031 (study PRJEB28704, sample SAMN03018317) | fermentation metagenome | biome: anthropogenic terrestrial biome; feature: soil... | reverse complement strand
CTTATAATAATATATCGGCAAATTGCACAATAAATTCATATATTATAATTATATCTTGATATATAAAAAGCACCCCAATTATACTGAGGTGCTTTTTTGAAAACAAAATCCATGTTATATAAGCTGTTTGCGCTCGTTAAAGAAATTGCGGTACGAAAGATAGCATGCCATAAATGAAGCAATGGCAGTTGTCGATAAAATCATAAAGGTTACCATAATTTGATACCTCACCGCTTGTACAGGGGACGTCCCCGCAAGTATTAAACCCGTCATCATTCCGGGAAGCGACACAACTCCCACTGTTTTTGCAGAATCGATAGTAGGTATCATTCCGGTGCGTATGCTATTCCTAATAATATCTATTGAAGACGGTAATATGTCAGCTCCTAGCGAAAGTTTAGTTTCAACTTCTTCTCTTCTGCTTTTAAACTCTGCTGTAAGCTGCCTGTAACACAAGCCAAGCGCAACCATGGAATTGCTGATAATCATTCCACTTACAGGAATAATCTGTTCAGGCGTGTATTTTATCGCTTTGGAAAGTAGTAAAACAAACAATGTTATTCCTGCGCCGGAAATAATCGACACAAGAGAAATAATAAATCCGTTTTTAATTTCTTTCCCTCTTTTTGATGCATTATAGGATGCATTAATCGTCATAAACAATAAAAACAAAGTTGTGAATATAGGACTTTCAAGCCCGAAAATGTATTGTAGTATATATCCGACAGCAAATAACTGTAAAATTGCCCTAACTACACTTATAATAATTTCTTTTTCAAGCTTGAGCTTTTGAAAATAAGAAAATATTAATGAAATAAATACAAGAGATGATGCTATTACAAGCGAATTTATGCTGATATTTGCTCCGTTCATTTCAGCACCTCCAATGATGTTATTTCTCCGTTATCAATTGTCAAAAGTTTATTTGCATATTTTCTGCTTTGCTCAAGATTATGTGTAACCCACAAAATTGTAACTCCTTCATTGTTTAAATCATTTACTGCATTTTCAACAATCAGCGTATTGTCAACATCCAATGCAGAAGTTACTTCATCTAAAAGCAAGACTTCCGGTCTAAATAAAAGTGTACGTATCAAAGCAATTCTCTGTTTTTCCCCACCTGATAAATTTTTAATTTCTCGGTCAATATATTCAGGTTCCATATTAAAACGAGAAAATAGCATATTTACCCGCTCCATATCCATTGTTTTATTGCGAATTGAATACGGATAATTTATATTTTCCATAACTGTGTCGCCAAATAAAATCGGTGTTTGAAAGCAGTAACTGATTTTCTTTCTTAATTCAATCGGATTATTCTTCATAACGTCATTACCATTTATCAAGATATTTCCTTTAGTCGGACTTATAAGATGACAGCAAAGCTTGAGGAATGTACTTTTTCCGCTTCCTGATGAACCGATAACTGAAACATAATCCCCTTTTTCTACTTTTAGGGATATATTTTTTAAAACAGTTTTATAGAAAACATTTTGAAATTCAATTTGAGACAACTTTACCACTCCCGTTATTTTGTAAAATTATTATATTGATAAACAATTAATCATTATAAAACTTATTTATAAAAAAGTAAAAGGCAATAATATTTTTCTACTTTACATCAGTAAAAAGTAACCGTTTTTTTTCGGTAATTAATTCATATTTATTTAATATCAACAGCATATGAAAACCCCTTAAAATCCCCCTTGACAAATGCTTTAAGATAGAGTAACATAACCACAAATAGATAGACAAATGCAGTGATTGGGAAAAGTAAATTCTCGTTTCGTTCCAGAGAATTGCCGGTTAGATGCGAGGCATAACGAATATGGATTGAAAATCGCCCATAAGCATTCATCTGAAGGGTTTTGACCTGTGTAGGAGCGAACGGATGGCAACCGTTATATTGCCGGGCATTTTTTAATGATGCCTGTTGAGCGGCCGCATTATGCGGCAAGAAGAGTGGTACCACAAAAGTATTTTAAGGCTTTTGTCTCTTTATGAGGCAAAAGCCTTTTTTGTTTGTGTGAATGTTAGGTGTGCTGTTACTGTCTAATCTGTTAATACCATGTGTGGTTCTTAACAAATGTTGTGGTTAATTAATATTTAACATCTATCCCTGAGAACCCCAACTTTAATATAGAACCCCATTTGTTTTGGAGGAAAGAACATGAAACAATTAGAAAAAATCAGTAATTTTGCAGGAAAGTACATGTCCGTCATTGCTCTCGTTGTAGCGGCTGTCGGTCTCTTGTTTCCGCCGTCGTTTACTTGGGCAGTACCTAATATAACACTTCTTTTAGGTATCGTAATGTTCGGAATGGGTCTTACTTTAAAGTTAAGCGATTTTAAAGAAGTTCTTAAAAGGCCAAAAGATGTTTTTGCGGGATTTGTATTGCAGTTTACCATTATGCCTTTGGTTGCATTTGCTCTTGCAAAGGTATTCAACCTGCCGCCTGAACTCTCTGTAGGTGTAATTCTTGTTGGAACATGCCCAGGGGGTACTTCATCAAACGTAATGACATATTTAGCAAAAGGTGACGTTGCACTATCTGTATGTATGACAATGGTTTCAACACTTTTTGCACCTTTCCTCACACCATTAATGACATGGTGGCTTGCCGGAAAATGGGTTTCTGTTTCTTACTCGGCTATGTTCTTATCAATTCTTAAAGTAGTTATACTTCCTATTGTTCTCGGCTTAATTGTACACAAAATATTCGGTGACAAAACCATTAAGCTAAACAAAGTTCTTCCGCTCATTTCCGTTATTGCAATTACGTTAATCATTGGTGCAGTTGTCGGAGCAAATTCACAGAAAATCATGACAACAGGTCTTTTAGTCGGTTCAGTAGTTATTCTTCACAATATGTGTGGTTACGGTCTTGGATTTTTCGCCGCAAAATTACTCGGTATGAATTCTGCAAAACGAAATGCTGTTGCTATTGAAGTAGGTATGCAAAATTCCGGCCTTGCTGTATCGCTTGCTACAGCACATTTTTCGCCAGCCGCCGCAATTCCGGGAGCGATTTTTAGTGTATGGCATAATTTTTCCGGTTCAATTGTTGCCAACATTATGGCAAATTCCGCTCGCAAAGCCGAAGCTAAATAAGCAGGTACAAAATAAAATCAGCCTAAAATATTAGAAATTTTATTAAATAAATAAAATCGGCTTTCCCATTTTATACTTGGGGAAGCCGTTTATATAATAAGATGTTGTTTATTTACCTTTCATAAAATATATTGTTTCATCATCGTTCGTCGCTGATGAATTATAAATATCAGTACACGCTTCATTACGGTAAGCATTATGATACCCTTCAGGTAAATCATATATAACATTTAAACCGCATTTTACCTTAAATGTTTTACTTTCTTCCTGTTTTGTTTTTGGATTAAACACGACTGTAAAATTCCGATTCTTTTTAGCAATAATATCATCAAGTGTTACTTTTGGTGTTAATTTTTCGGGTTTGGATAAATAGTAGAAAATAGTACGGTAAAGTTCTTTTTGCGTTTCATTTAAAAGTAAGCAGTCGGCTTTTTTCTCCTTCATTATTAAGGTGCTTGGATTAACGGTATATGTAATTTTTACAACACCGTCTGAAATACCGTAACTTTTTTTAAAGCCTTCATTTTCTTTGGATAAATCATACCCTGTATGAACGATAATATTGTCACCTGTTTTTTCTATTGACTTTACTTTTTCATATGGAGATGATAAAAATTCACTGCAGTTCATTAAGGATGCTTTTTTATTCTCATAGTGATTATTAAAATATATTTTCCTTGAAAATGTGTTATTATCGCTATTAAAGCGATAAACTTCGCCTGATTGAAACAAAAATATTTCCTGGTTACCAACATAAGCAAAAGAAAAACTACCATTAAGTTTGTCATTATTGTATGAAGCTGCAAGAACTTCAATTAAGCCATCATATTCTTTAACATTTTCGTGCATGATAGATGACTGATAATATTTATTCTGATTTAATATTTCTTCGATTTCATTTGCTTTTTTAATTTCGATAACTATCTCATCTTCAGATAACCCTGATATATCATGTATTTTAAAATGTTTATATTGTTCATTTATGTCATGTTCGGCTTTTGAAGAGTTGTATTCTTTTGAACATCCCATAAATATATTTAAAGATATTATAAAACAAAACAAAACCATAGCCCATTTAATATATCTTGTCCCAGTATTTTCCCTCATAACATCCCCTCTTCTTTCATCGACAAAGGCAAGCAGATAGATGATTCTATCTGCTTACCTTGTAATCTAAATATTAATTTTATGGAATTGTAATTGGATAGCTTAGCATAAAAGGTCCGCGATAATTTTCAATATTATTACCTGTCGCATAACCAGATAAATTAACATTACCCTTAGTACCACTGGCACCTTTTACTCCTGTTGATACATCTGTACTGATTGTTGATGATTGATTTGCAGTCTCAAAAAATGATTTTGTCTTTGTTGTATTATTCATTGTAATAGAAACAGTACCACCCATGCTTGTAAACAGAGGGTTTTGAAATTCATACCACGGTACATATAATTCTATATGAACTTGTACTCCATCATCTTTACTATATGTTGCATACGAATTTACTCTAACATTTGCAATAGATAATAACGTTGCTTGGTTACTATTGCCTATTTTAAAAGCAGGCCCATCATATTGACCTATAATTTGAGTTTCATCAACAGTGTTGTCTGTAGAATCAGCTGGAGATGGTTGTGCTGATGCCTTATTAGCACACTTAATATCAGTAGGCTTATCGCATTGTCCAATAATTTGCGTTTTGTCTATATAATCAGAGGTCTCTGCTGCAAAAGCAGTTGTCCCTACAGACAAGCACATAACTACTGCCATCGCAATAGAAAATAATCCTTTTTTCATAACTTATTACCCCTTTGAATTAAACTTAGAAATTCATTGTTTCACAAATCCACATATCACCACTTTTATCAAGATTATTTCATCCTTGCGCGCGCTGTTTGATGTAAGAATATAATTATATTTCTCTCTTACCATTTAACGGTAACATTTCCAATTATGAAAGTCAACTATTCTTATTCATTGTTAATATATATTTAATAAAATTGTAACAAAAAGGCTTTCCTATTTTAGAACTTTGGGAAGACTTATATAGAAGTTTAAAAGAAAATTTATATTTGGAATTTTTTAAGTATACTGTCGCAGTGATACTTCTTGGTTTATATGTAAACTTTAAAGCCGTATCTCTCATAAACTATCAAACCCCCGTTCGGTTTTATACTGAACGAGGGTTCTGATAAATATAACATTAAAAAATAAAAGAGTTATTATTTTGATTTTATTTTATTGTTTTTGCCATAACGTTTATACGAAGAACCTGAACCATAGCGATTTTTTCCGCTCTTATACCCGCGATTAGAGCCAGATGCATATGACCCGTCTTTTCTCTCAAAATTGCGATTCTGTTTCTTTGCTTTTGCTACCGTTACGTGTACCGTACACTGTTTGATTCGGTATCCATTCATTTTTTTGATAACTAAGTTTGCATCATAAGGTGACATTTCCACAATAGAATAGTCCTTGTATATCTGGATTTTACCGACTGCACCGACAGGTAACCCTGTCGTCTCAACAATCGTGCCGACAATAAAGTCGGATTTTATTTTATCTTTTGTTCCAATGTCGAAATTTAGTTTCACTTTGTCATTTTCGTCATGCATATACTCAGCTTTTCGTATATTTTTTAACGTACTGAGTTTCTTGTTTTTACTGCTGATTGCTTGGCAGAGAGCTGCCGCAATATATTTTGCATCATATCCATTTTCTTCTAATGCTTCAATCAATGGCATCCATTGAGAACCGCTGTTTTCATCAACCAACCGTTTTATTTTTCTCTTGAATTTTTCAAGTTGTTGTTCCTGTATATCTTCAACTTTCGGGAGAGATTCCTCTTTTATTTTTAAGCTCATAAACCTTTCAAGAGAATGCACCCTTTTAAGTTGAGTTCTGCTTGCCGCTAAAGTATAGGATGCGCCCGTCTTGCCTGCACGCCCCGTTCGACCGATTCGGTGGATATAATACTCGTCATCTTCTGGAATATCATAATTAAATACTGCGTCAACATCCTCAACATCAATCCCGCGTGCAGCTACATCTGTTGCAATAAGGATATTGTTTCGGCCGTTTTTAAAGTCGCTCATAACTTGATTTCGTTGATTTTGCTTTAAATCGCCGTGAATACCTGCCGTTTGAAATCCGCTGTAATTTAGCTGCTCACAAAGCTGTTCTACCATTTTTTTAGTATTGCAAAAAATCAATGCTCGCTTAGGACGATGATACTCAAGTAACAGCTTTAAAGCATTTATTTTGTCCATCTGATTAACGTTATAGTAAAACTGTGAAATGTTATCAACTGTTTTTCTGCCTTTATCTACTGCTATTATTTCAGGGTTGGTTTGAAATTGTTTTGTGATTTTCATTATAGCAGCAGGCATTGTTGCGCTAAATAAACCTATCTGTCTTGTTTTTGGTGCCTGCTTTAGGATTGTTTGGATATCCTCTAAAAATCCCATGTTCAGCATTTCATCTGCTTCATCCAAAATAACCGTTTTAAGATTATTCAAAGACAATGTTCTGCGCCGCATATGGTCCATAATGCGCCCCGGAGTGCCTATTATAATCTGTGCTGTGCGCAGCTGGTGAATTTGTAACGACATGGACTGTCCACCACAAACTACTGCAACCTTTATATTCTGCAGATATTTTGCAAATTTACGTACTTCTTCACTTGTTTGCATAGCAAGCTCCCGAGTAGGGCTTAAAATCAGCACTTGTCCACTCACGAGGTCACTTTTAGAAACCATCTGCACTATCGGTATTCCAAATGCCGCTGTCTTTCCTGTACCCGTACTGGAACGTCCAATTATATCTTTTCCTTCCAGTAGTAAGGGAATTGCGCCAATCTGTATGTCAGTTGCATCGGTATAGCCCATTTCTTCAACTGCATGCAAAATTTCAGGAGTTAATTTCAATTCGCTAAATTGCATTATTCTTTTTCCTCAGTCAATCATTATTATTATTATTTTATTATATCACTAAACTATTATAAATAAGTGCTTTGCACACTATTTATTCCAAAATGAATTTTTTGTAGCAATTTGTTTTTTTATAAATTCGATAAAACAATTTTTGTATAATTTGTATATCTAATAAATCTGTTGTTACTTATTTGTTGTTAGCAAACATTATAAAAATATTCATTTTTATGCTTTGCGTTTTTAATTAAAAAATATAACCCCAAAAGCCACATAGCTTAAGGGGATATCATTAGTTACAAAGTCTGCGTTTCGGCAGGTTAAGAGCTTATCCTTCCATTCCGAGAATTACAATACCTGCTGCAGCTATTGCAATTACAATATACTGACTTAAAAGAAGTTTTTCTTTTAATACAATTCTCGCCCATATTAATGAAAAAATACAATAAGAGGATATTAGCGGTGCAGCTACTATAGAGTTGTCGCCAATTGCATAAATATATGAGAATTGTCCTACCGTTTCAAATACTCCCGCAATGATTTTAGGTTTTTCTTTAGAAAGCTCTATTTTTTGTTTCTTTATGAAAACTACGTAAATAAAAGCAAGAACTGCCAATACAAGAAATGTAAATTCATAGGCAATATTTGCCGATTCTTCATTTATATACTTATCGAGTACCAGCGCATCCGCAAATGTTCCGAGTCCGTCTATTAAACAATAAAATATAGGAAAGAAAATTGCAATAAAACCATTTGAATATTTTTTATTTAAATTTCCAGACTTTAAATATTCCTTTTTATCCTGTTTTTTCTCAATTACAGAAAGCAGGAATACTCCTACGCAAACAAGTGCAATACCCACAAATTGAAGTACGCTCATCTGCTGTTTTAAAATTAAAAAGCAAAGAATAGCCGCTACAGCTCCTGATGAATTGCATATAGGAGTAGAAATTGAAAGAACTACATAGCGCAAACCAACATACCCAAGTATCATCGCTAAAATGTATAAAAAAGATACAGGCAAATATGTAAGTACATCTGAAATTCCAAACTCCGCACCTCTTAAAAGTTCAATGGCGGCATGAACACCCATAATTGTTCCTACAGCCATTACCATTTTCCAGTGGCTGAATTTATCTTCTGGTTTTGAGCCTATCTTTGAAAAAAGGTCGCACCCACTCCAGAATAGTATTGTAACAAGGGAAAGCCAAAACCACATACTATATCTCCTTTCGAGGTTAATTCATTTAGTAACCTTTTAGCACATCAATTTTTACAGTAACATATCGATTTTAAACTTTTAGCTCGATTATTGCAAGGTTTATAAGGAGAAAGCTGTATTCCTTGTGTAGGATTACGAATGTGGCTTATAAATAAGAATTTATTAAAGTATTTATAAGGGTTCTATATTTAATGTTGGGATTTTCGCCCTCTGCCACCTCCCACATAATGAATTTAGCAAAAAAACGAGCTGTTGTTTTATGTGGAAGTGGAAAAAGGCGGCGATAGGGACTTAGCCCCTATTGCCGCCTTTTTGATAGTTCCACCCTTTTAATGTCTGTATCTTATTTGTGCAAACCGCTGTGTTAACCTTGCGCATAGGCGGCAAGCATGCCGAGCTGCTCCTTGGAAAGCCCATATCCGGACAAAACAGCAGCCAACTCCGGATCCTTTTCCAGCGTCTTGGACAGGAATTGAATGCCGCCTATGAGCAGCTCGTTCATCGCCTCTCCGGATTCATCTTTGGAAATATCGAGTACTTGGCTCGGCTCCGGTTGGGACTGCATAGATGTGCCGCTGGAAGCGACGCTCATTTTTTCGGTCACCGATACCGACATAATCTCTGGCACAGAAAGCCGGGTGTTGCTATTGAGCTTGTCCCCGTCTGTAACGTTTTCTACTGTTAAAGTTGATTGAGCCAGTTTATTAAAAACTTCCGGCAGGCTCGCCTTCTGTATGTATTTGTCTATTTCATGATCTGGGTCGTACAGAGAAAAGACATATTTTCCGACCATAGCATTGGAGCCCAGAAACGCAACCGTTTTGCAGCCAGAATAATCCACATTCATGCCGATATTTTTGGGTTCCTGCTCACTTTTAATCTTCAGCTGTAATTTTCCGCTTCCGTCGCCTGCTTTTGTATTCGTGAAGGTAAAGCCGTCTTTCTGATTCACAAGGAACTCAACCGCGTATTTTTTGTCGGTAATCAGATAATTCAACCGTGCTTTATCTGTTTTGGCTTGGCTTTCATAAGAATGAGCCAAAAGATCTCCGTTTTGAGAAAGGTAGGAAATTGCTGAAAAAGTTACGCCCTCCTTTTCCAGATCCAGTTTTGCCAAAAGGCTGTCAATGAGTTTGCCGTAGCTCTCCTTTGTGAGCTTTTCCGAAGAATCATGTTCCCCGGAAATTGCCGAAAACAGGCCGTAATTATCGGATACAAAGGCGTAGAGATCATTATCGCTTTTTGCCGCTTCGGCAATTGTTTTCACCATAGCCGCAGTCTGAGCCGCAGTCATGGAAGCCGTCAACTTTTGTCCCTGAACTGTTGTGCCGTCAACGGTGATACTCTGGTGATTCTCCGCTTTCATTTCCGCTGTGGAAAGGGAATTTACATAGATGTCGGCAAGCTTTTCCAAGCTGGTCTGCAGCTTTGCCGAGTCGTATTTAAGATTGGAAAGATTGTACGGATTAATTTTGGGAGCCGCCTGATTCCCAACCAGTAGATATTTTCCCAGAAGCTCCGGAATATGTACATATGTTTTTCCATCATTGTACATCAGCGAATCCACGGTCAGCTTCAATGCAGACGGATCGGTTACGGTGAAGCTGGTTTGCGTGCCATTTTCATCAAAAAATATCTTAGAACTTATTTTCAAGCTGTTAAGATATTTCACCGTCTGCTGAACCGATGCTGATGCCTCCTGTGGCAGTTTCATGTCTTTCAGAAACTGGTCTTCCACTTTGGTATTGAATTGCAAAGTGGAATCCATTGCTTTCTGATTGTTGTAAATTTTGAACATGCCGACGCCTTTGTCCAAGCCGGAAACAATTTGCTTAGCGCTTGATTTCGCCGTTGCAAGCTCAATATTCTGCGCATACTTGGTTTTGCCCTGAATCAGTTCCATAAAGTCACGATTAAAAAAAAGCTTGCTGACTGTAACGACCCCGATCAGTACAATAAAAACCGATACGAGGGAAATCACGACTGTCTTCTGTTTTTTAGGCTTTTTCTGGCCTTTTTTCGATTGGAATAAACCGTCTGCTTCCGCAGAACATTTTTCACATAGAGTTTTGTCGCTTTCTGTAGAATTGCCGCATTTTACACAAGCCATGGAAACACTCCTTCAATATATAAATATAAACCAATTATAATTGACAAACTTGTACCAAAACAACCGGTAAATATTGGAATCTATGGGCAGCCAACAGAAACGGTAGTCTAAACCGGAGATTTTTTCCGATTCAGACTACCTGTGTATGCGACACCACGCGTAAAGTGAAGTGGTAACCTCTAAGTAGACAAAAAGATCACTGTTTACTTAGGGGTTACACAAATGGTTTTACTGAAGGCTGCAACAACAAGATTAAAGTACTTAAAAGAAAAGCGTATGGTTATCGTAACTTCAAAAGATTTCGTAATCTAATTTTACATATATTCTCTTATCAAAAGTCTAAACTAAACAAAGTGACAGCTTAATGCTGCCACTTTTACAATCTTTATTTTATTGGTTTCACCACAACATTTGACATTGAGCCCATTAAATAGTAGGTTTTGCATTTTCAGGACAACGAAAAACCCAGAAGCCACATGGCTACTGGGTTTTCTTTGGTTGCGGAGGCAGGATTTGAACCTACGACCTTCGGGTTATGAGCCCGACGAGCTACCGGACTGCTCCACTCCGCGATATATAATTTTCTGTTCTAACGCTTTTTTGCGGTGCCTCGTTTAGAGCGCTTAATTATAATAACACAAGCCTCTGTTATTGTCAAGATTTTTTTCAATTTAAATTATATATATGTTAAAAATCTAAATCTCGTTTACATATAAAATACATTATTTAATTTATAAATACTAAAAATTAATTCCGATTTGTCAATTTTGTTCAGCCTTACTCCTATATAAGCCATACTAAATTTTTGTTGTTAAATAAAACATACTAAGTATTATTTTTACATTTCCTTTATTCATACCCTTATGTTATAATGGGATAACATTAAATGGTTGTGTTTAGGAAAGGTGACCTCAATGAGTTATTCAATTAATTTAGGGGAATGGAATTCAGTTTTTGCTGTTCCATGCTCGGTTGTAGATAAATATATTAAGCTTGCGGGTTCAGTACAATTAAAAGTGCTGTTATGGGAACTTCGCCATGCCGGAGAAAACTTTACAGAACAAAACATATCAAACGATTTGTGTATAGACAAAGCAGATGTTTCCGACGCTATGTTATATTGGAAAGAAACAGGTTTATTTACCGAGAACGACGGAGAGTTTATACCTGTAAACAGTACTGATGAAATGCAGGATTCCAATTCTTTGAAAGAGAATAAATTTGTTTCAAGCTCTAATTCGGATACTTTTACTTCAAACATTAAAGATGCTGAAAAAGCTAAACCAACTGAACCAATAAATAAGCATAAAATACTTTCACGTCCACATAAACCCGACAATGCTTTTGTTGCTAAAAGAATACAGGAGTCAACGGAAATTGCCTGTTTAATGCAAGAGGCCGAACAAATTTTGGGACGGCTTATATCTAACGGTGACTCTGCAACTTTATTAATGATACATGATGATTTCGGACTTCCTGCCGACGTTATAATTATGCTCCTGCAATATGTTGTCAGCATAGGAAAAGCAAATACACGTTACATAGAAAAAGTAGCCATGAATTGGGCTGATGAAGAAATAGTAACGCACGACAAAGCGGAAGAAAAACTGCGTCAGCTTGACGAAAACCGAAAAGCATGGCGGACAGTTGAACAAGCTGTTGGAATTGTTCATCGCTCACCGACTACTAAAGAACAAAATTTTGCAAACATTTGGGTAAATGAATGGCACTTTGATATTGCACTGATTCATGAAGCTTATGAACGAGGAGTAGACAATACCGGAAAGTTCGCTCCAAGCTATATGAACAAAATATTGGAGCGCTGGGCTAAACAAGGTATTTCTACATTGGAACAAGCTCAGAAAGACAAAGAAGACCGAATTGCTTCTCACAAATCAAAATCAACCAAAAAGACAACTTATGATATTGGATTGTACGAAAACTCCGACGTATTTGATAGTTTTAACAGGAGGTAATTTTATTGGGATACAGCAGAGAAGTTTATGAGAGCGCTGAAAAAATTTTGGCAGAACGTAAAAAAACAGCTGAAGATAAGGCAGAAAAGCGTAAAAATGAATTTTATCAAATTTGCCCCGAAGCAAAAAATATTGAATCTGCTCTTTCCAAGACTGCTATTCTCGCTGCAAAAGCCGTTTTAAGCGGAAAAAGTGCAAAAGAACAGCTTACGAAATTAAAAAACCATAATTTGACTCTGCAAAACAAATTTAATGAATTATTGATTTTTTCAGGATTTGATAAAAATTATCTTGAACCCAATTATACATGTACAAACTGTCATGACACAGGCTATATTGATGGCAGGATGTGCAGCTGTATGAAAAAACTTCTTCGAACTCAAGCCTATAAAAGTTTAAACGCTTTAACTCCGCTTACGCTTTCTACTTTTGAGAGTTTTTATCTTGATTATTACCCCGACACCACTATGAAAAGCGGAAAATCCCCTCGTGAAATAATGGAAAATGTGTTTTACAACTGTAAAAATTATGCAGAAACCTTTTCTATGTCCTCCCCCAGTCTTATAATGCAGGGCGGTACGGGACTTGGTAAGACACATATATCATTAGCTATCGCAAATATTGCTATACAAAAAGGTTTTGGTGTTATATATTGTTCGGTTAACAATATTATATCTAAACTTGAACGTGAACACTTTGGCAGAGAGAACGGAAACACTGAAAAGCTCTTACTGAACTGTGACCTTTTAATACTTGATGACTTGGGTACAGAATTTAAAACTGCATTCTCAAGCTCAGAAATATACAATATAGTAAACACAAGGCTTATGACTCAAAAGCCAACTATAATAAGTACAAATTTATCTATACAGGAATTACAGGAGCGCTACACAGAACGTTTCGCATCGAGAATTATGGGCGATTACGTCCGCGTATCTTTCTGCGGAAAAGACAACAGGCTTCAAAAATTATTTCGCAGGCAATAAAAAAGAACCGCAGGTGCGGTTCTTTTTTATTTTTCTTTTTCATCCAAATTTTCTAAGCTTTGAGCTTTTAAGTAAGCATTAATAAATCCGTCGATATCGCCGTCCATTACAGCTGTAATATTACCTGTTTCGTATCCGGTACGGTGGTCTTTAACAAGTGTATACGGCATAAATACGTAGGAACGAATTTGCGAACCCCATGCAATTTCCTTTTGCACACCTTTAATATCTTCAATCCGTTCCAAATTTTCGCGTTCTTTTATTTCTACCAATTTAGATTTTAACATTCTCATAGCTACATCGCGGTTTTGGTACTGGCTTCTCTCTACCTGACATGAAACCACAATTCCGGTCGGAATATGAGTAAGACGTACAGCGGAAGACGTTTTGTTAACTTTCTGTCCACCGGCGCCGCTTGCACGATAAACATCCATTTTTATATCATCTGGATTAATTTGAACTTCTACATCATCGTCTATTTCCGGCATAACCTCAAGGGATGCAAACGATGTATGGCGTCTTCCTGACGAATCAAAAGGAGATATGCGAACAAGACGGTGAACTCCCACTTCGCTTTTCAAAAAGCCGTATGCGTTTTCACCGGAAATAAGAACACTTGCGCTTTTTAAGCCCGCTTCTTCTCCATCAAGATAGTCAAGAGTTTCAACTTTATATCCATGCCGCTCACCCCAGCGGCTATACATACGATAGAGCATTTCAGCCCAATCCTGTGCTTCTGTACCTCCGGCACCGGCATGAAAAGTTAAAATAGCATTTTTATTATCATATTCACCGCTGAGCAGTGTCGTAAGGCGCTGTGATTCAAGATTATTCTTGAATTTTTCAAATTCTTCCTGTGCTTCCGGCAAAAGCGATAAATCTTCTTCCTCATCAGCAAGTTCAATAAGAGCAAGTATATCTTCGTATAAATTTTTTAATCGTCCATATGCTTCAACTTTATTTTTAAGCATACTCGAACGCTGTAATATTTTCTGAGAGTTTTCCATATCGTCCCAAAATCCCGGCTGGGCAGCTTTTATATCTAATTCAGCTATTTCTTCTCGCATTTTTTCAAGTCCCAAAGAGTCTGCCAAATCTTCCAAATCGGGATAAAGCTCTTGTAACGAAAGCTTAAGTTCTTCAAACTGCAGCATAATATCATCCTTTAAATATTCATAAAATCATATAGTCACAGTTTAAGTATAAATTGTTTTGCCTATATTGTAAAGATAAAATTATTTAAGTAATTCTCTTATATTTTTTACACATCAATATACTATTTGTCAATAAATTGTGAATTAGGTGAAAACTTATTGAATAAATTCTTGAAGTTTGTTTTAAAATTATATACAATAGAATAATACATACATTTTATGTATAACTTTACTTGGAGGATAAACTATGATAGATTACACCGGTTTAAACTGCCCTGTCTGCAACAAGCCTTTTTCAAAAGACGATAATATTGTAGTTTGCCCTGAATGCGGAGCGCCATACCATCGTGAGTGTTATATGCAGGTTGGTAAATGTATATTTTTAGAAAACCACAGCACTCATACCGCATGGGCTGCACCCAAACAGGAACAATCTAATAATACTGACAGCAGTAAAGCTGAAAATAAAACAAAAGTATGTCCGAGATGTGGTAATAAAAACTCGGAAGAAGCGATGTTTTGCAGCCGATGCGGACAGTCTCTTACCGTTAATCAACCGGACTTTAAAGGCGTTGGACAAAATGGTTATCCTAATAAGGGAACGCAGTTTCAACAATCAATGCCATTTATTTTTGACCCTTTGGGCGGAGTAAATCCAGATGAACCAATCGATAATATTCCCGCAGGTGATATTGCAAAACTCGTTCAAAGCAACACACAATATTATTTGCCTATTTTTATGAGGTTAAAGAGATTTAGAAAAAACCGTTTTAATTTCAGTGCATTTTTATTTTCGGGCGGCTGGATGTTATATCGCAAACAATATAAAATAGGAACAATAATCACCGCAATAATGGTGGTTCTTCAATTGCTGTCTACTTATGTTTCTATGTATTTTTCAGTTCCTATGCTTCAAGAGCTTTTACAGCAGCAAGGCTTCGCTCTTGGTTCGTCCGCACCTACATATGAACAGATGTTTGAAGTGTCGGAGCTGTTACTGCAGCTTCCCGCACAGCAGATCTTTTTGTTCTGTGTTCCAAGCATTTTATTATTGATAAAATTTATTATTATGCTTGTTGTGGGTTTTAACGGTAATAAATGGTACTTATACAATTGTATCGAAAAAGTCAATCAAATACAGAAAAATTCATCTGACTCAATTAAAACCTCAATTCAGTTTAAAGAACAGGGCGGAGTAAATACATCTCTTGCGATTTGTATGCTGATTTGTTATTTAATTGTTATGTACCTACCCCAAATTATTTTTTAGGAGTGTTTTTAAATGAAAATTACAAAAGCTGTGATTCCCGCTGCCGGACTGGGAACCCGTGTACTCCCGGCTACGAAATCCATGCCAAAAGAAATGCTTCCGATAGTTGATAAGCCTGCTATTCAATACATTGTTGAAGAAGCGGTTAATTCCGGAATAACTGATATTTTGATTATTACCAACCGAGGTAAGGGATTAATTGAAGACCATTTCGATCGTGTTCCGGAACTTGAGGCAAGACTTACAAGCAGCGGCCCTGAAAAAGAAAAAATTCTTAAAGAAATCGTTGATATATCCCATAGCGCAAACATTTATTTTGTTCGCCAAAAAGAAACCCGCGGTTTGGGACATGCTGTTAACTGTGCCCGCTCTTTTGTAGGTAACGAACCGTTCGCAGTTCTTTACGGCGATGATGTAATAATAGGTGAAGACCCTGCGTGTGGTCAGCTTATTCGTGCTTATGATGAATTTGGCAAGGGCGTTTTGGGAGTTAAAAAGGTCACTAAAGAGGCTATTACAAAGTACAGTTCACTTAAAGTTGAAGCTCTACACGATAATTACTTTAAATGTACGGATATGATAGAAAAGCCTACTCCCGATAAAATTATGTCCCTTTATTCAATTTTAGGGCGTTGTATTTTACCACCTGATATCTTTGATATTCTCGATCAAACCAAGCCCGGTGCCGGCGGAGAAATTCAGCTTACCGACGCTATGTGCGCTTTGGCACGTTCGACCGGAATGGTTGCTGTTGACTTTACCGGTAAACGCTACGATATGGGCAATAAGCTCGGAATTATGAAGGCTCAAGTTGAAGTTGCTTTAAAGCATCCGGATATCGGTAAAGACTTCAAGGAATACTTAAAGGAAGTTTGTAAGAACCTTTAAATATAATTTTCCTTGACTTAATAAATTTTGGCTGATATAATTACTCTGTTAAGCTGTAATTCAGCTATCCTTGCTCCGAATTAATTTCGGGGCCTAAAGTCCAAAAGGAGGTGCAAATAATGTCAAATATAAAAAATTCTTACGAAACCGTTTTTATCGTTTCTACAAAATTAGGTGAAGACGGAATTAAGGCTGCTGTTCAGAAATTCAAAGATTTAATTGAAGCTAATGGTACAGTCGACAGTATTGATGAATGGGGCAAGCGCAGACTTGCTTATGAAATCAATAAAGAAACTGAAGGCTATTACACTTTAATCAACTTTACAAGTGCTCCTGAATTCACAGCAGAACTCGACAGAATCTATAAGATTACTGACGGAATCCTTCGTTCTCTCATCATTAAGAAAGAAAGCTAAGAAGGAAGGGTGATTTGAATGCTCAATGTCGCCGTTTTGATGGGCAGACTTGTTGCCGACCCTGAACTCAGGCATACACCAAACGATATTTCCGTTACCAGTTTTACAGTTGCGGTAGACCGCTCTTATGTTAAATCCGGTGCGGAACGTCAAGCAGATTTTATTGATATTGTCGCATGGCGCGGTACTGCTGAATTTGTGTGTAAATACTTCCACAAAGGTCAGTTGATTGCTGTACAGGGTTCAATCCAGACTCGCAGCTATACCGATAAGGAAGGCAACAAACGTAAGGCATTTGAAATTGTTGCAGACAATGTTCATTTTGCTGAACCTAAGCGTGATGGAACCCATTCCCAGAATGACAATAATTATCATTCCAATACAAATTCTGCTCCTGAACAGCCTGCACCCGCATATTCAAGCGGAGATACAGGTGATTTTGAGGAAATTGACACGGACGACGATTTGCCGTTCTGATACTTCAAGGAAAATATTTTTTATTTATTGATGAGAAAAGGAGGCTTTTTGCCATGGCCGATAGAAATGACCGTCGCGGACGTAGAGGCCGCAGGAAAGTTTGTGCATTCTGTGTAGACAAGGTTGAATCAATTGATTATAAAGATGTTGCAAAGCTCCGCAGATATATTTCTGAAAGAGCTAAAATTTTGCCACGCAGAGTAACAGGAACATGTGCACATCATCAGCGTGAATTAACAATTGCTATTAAACGTGCACGTCATCTTGCATTACTCCCATTCAGCAGTGACTGATTTTAACATTAAATAGTTTTCGAGCGAACGCTAAAAGCGTTCGCTCGTTTTTTATTGACCCAATGGGTGCTGCACACCGGCACGCGCCTACGGCGATTGTCTAAGTAAGCATACCTAAAAATTAAACCCTGCATATCAACTATACAAGGCTGGTTCTCACCCAGTCATATTATAAAATATAAATGACATAAAAAAAGAACCCGATTTAATATCGAATTCTAAATGAAAAATATGGTCGAGGTGACTGGATTCG
>ENA-UOOM01001969-UOOM01001969.1-fermentation-metagenome-genome-assembly--contig:-NODE-1969-length-18150-cov-94.692180_pt1 | contig 18150 bp, 18 predicted proteins | sample MGYA00245781_ERZ724031 | MGnify/ENA primary metagenome ERZ724031 (study PRJEB28704, sample SAMN03018317) | fermentation metagenome | biome: anthropogenic terrestrial biome; feature: soil... | reverse complement strand
TGCCGTAGGGAACGCGGCTTGTCCCGTTCCGCCACCGGTGATTTGAATTTTGTTCGTGGGGAAAGGGATGAGCCTCTTCGCTACAAACCAGCCCTCTCCTGGGAGAGGGTCCGCGAAGCGGGGGTGAGGGAAAAGCAGTCTCAATACAGACCTCATCCACCACTTCGTGGTCCCCCTTCTCCAACGGAGAAGGCTAACTCAACACACCTCCCCACCCACCACCCTGTCATCCTGACCGCAACATTGCCGTAGGGAACGCGGCTTGTCTCGTTCCGCCATCGGTGATTTGAATTTTGTTCGTGCGGAAGGGGTCAAGTTCCTTCCCTACTGAGCCTTAGCTGCGAAGGATCTTATCGATCAACGGGTAAGATCCTTCGTTTCACTCAGGATGACAATTACGCGTTCAGATTAGCCATCATTCCGCAGGCAACGCGATTACGATCTGGGAGCGAATATTTGCGTTGGGAACACGGTCATGATGCTGGGAGCGAAGCGAGAAGTGCCTGGAGAACAAGAAGCGGGGAACAGGAAGCGGACTATCCTGCTCGTTCCGCTCCCGGGGTCTACGAGCTTCTCCAGGATACGTGTTTTGGCGGGGGGTCGCGGCAGTCTGAATTCATCTTTCCGTTTACTGTGTAAAAGTTAAATCCCCGCGCCGCTTTCTCTTGACTCCGGCGCAGGCATAATGCCCACACCGGGAGATCGCGATTTATGATCGTTCGCATGGGCTTTTGATGACAGATTTAAGGGAGGGGTTTGGGTCGCCTGGTTCCCCGCATGGCGAAATATGGCTGAAAGGATTATGTGGCTGAGAGGAAAAATAAAGTCGGCTATTCCTCGGAACCATCCGCGTAGAGAAACCATTCCAGCTTGGAGGAAGGGGCGTGGGTGGGTTCGCCGGGGATGAAGACGATATCGTCCCGATAGCAGTAGTAGACCTGGTCGTAACGCTGGTTGGCACGGGCGAAATTTTTCTTCAGCAGGGCGAGTTGTTTTTCATATTCCCGGTTGTATTGGTCCAGGTGGGAGGACCAGCGGGAATCATTCAGCTCGTTTTGTTTTTCCCATTCGGCGACCAGTCTTTGCTTGCCTATTTGAAGCAATCCTTTTTCTTTATGCCGTCCGAGTAACCAGAGAATCGCGCCGGCGAGCATTGCAAAGAAGACGAGGGAGATCAGGGCGGAAACTGCTATGGCGATGGCTTCATAATCTTCAATTGCGTTGACAAGCAGGCAAGTAGCAGGAACAAAAAAAGCTGCGGCAGCGATCGTGATCGCTTTTCCGAGCCTGGTGAGTTTATGTTTTTCGGTGTTTTCGACCTGTTTATAGTTTGGCAGCGGTTTTTCACCTGGGCGGTATTCGAGAAATTCTTCAGGGTTTCTGGGAGGGGCAAGTCGTTCTGAAAAGGCATCGCCGCGATAATGGATCACGCGGGCTTTTTCGACGCGATCGTTCTTTTTACAGAGGGGACAGCTGCCAAAATCTTCGATTTCTTCCTTGGGAACGCGGTGGCGCTGACCGCAGTAGTCGCAGGTGTAGGTGGCGGCGCTGGCTCTGCGGGTGAGATGACCTCCACAGGAAGGGCAGGAAATGGTGATGAAATCGCTCATTGAAAAAACCTCCCACGGGTTGCTGATAGGCTAATTATAGCAGGAAGCGGGGAACGGGGGAGCGGGAAATGGGGATATATCGTCACCGCGAACCACTGGTAAAGTGGTTCGCGGTGAGCGATAACTTATGAGCTATCAGTTGTCTCGTGTCAACCATTCCCTTTTACTCAGCGGCATTGTCCCAGTAAAAGGTTCGGATGGCAGAGGCAGGTTTTGCGCGGGTGTCGGCGCGGCGGAATTTGACATGAAGACGTCATCCAAATAGACGTTGCTATTCAGGCTCCCGTCAGTAGTGATACTGAATTGGACGGTCTTATTCGCGCCGATATATTTAGACAGGTCCAGGATCTTTTCAACCCAGCCGTAGGTGTTAGTGCTTTCGCAGAGGACTTCGTTGTGGAAGTATTCGCCATTGACACCCACATAGAAGTAATCGTAATTGCAGATATCTTCAGAGGCTTTATAATACCAGAAATGCAGATATGGAGCTGCCGCGGAAATAGTAATTTTTTGCGAGAGAATTGCCATCTCATTGTTATCGCCACCCAGCCAGACAAGATATATTCCAGAATGAGCAAACCCGTCCAGGTTGTAACCGATCAGCCACCAGTCGTTAGCTGAATATTCTGTCCAGTGTGCGGAGCCTTGTTCAAAATCGTGATTGAGAAAGGGATTTGGAGGTGGATTATCGGGCATGCGCTTAAAGATGACGGGCAGGTATTGGCGCGTTATGGCGTCTGGTTCCTGGCTGTCGATATTTGTTGCGGCTACGCTGCCAACCAGGGCGAGGGTGATGATGAACGCCAGAAGGGCTGAGATAAAGGTCTTGAAACTGCTTGGATTCCCCATGGTTCTCCTTTTATCTATGTTGTGTTGTTAACGATTGGGCAATAATAGTATTACGAGGAAAATTATAACAGTATTTACGAAAATGATGGTATTTTCCAGCATGCGGATTGGAAATGTGGAAATAGTTCTTTACCTGGTGATTTTTGGCTGGGTTCCATCCCGCTTTCGGGGGTGTCCTTGTTGTTGACTACATTATGGCACGATGTAGCAGATGGTGTAGAGTTGACAGGAATAGATCGGACAAGTATTTAGATGATAAAAACCTTCGCGCTATTTGGGAAACAGAACAACTGTACTATCGTGGCAGCAATTTTATATGTGACTGGAAGAGGTTATCAATGCAGCAATTCTCAATGTAAATTCGTTTAGGTTTTAGATGCAAAGTGCAGGGTAATCGGACTCCGAAACGGTATAGGTGGGTTCAGGAAGTGAGCAGGCAGCAGGGAACAGGGAGTAGAAGCCGGGTGCGTCTACGAAGAAAACGGCTCGTGCAGGAAACCGCGGCGGAAGGGGCTTGCTCCTTCCGGCGAAGCGGTCTTTCCTTAGGGGACGTTGTCATGATGCTGGGAGGGCAGAGAAGCAATTTGAAATTTTGGCATTCTGGGCTTTTGTTGCGAAGAATCTTGTAGGGCAGTGGGTAAGATCCTTCACTTCGTTCAGGATGACAACCACCAGTACAGCCAAGCCATCTTTTCGCAGGCAGCATGACCATGGTCTCCCTAAATGAAGACTTTCCGCGGGCAACGTGGTCATATTGAGAATTGCTGAGCCTCTCCCACAAAATACAAAAACATCCGTTACCTACCCCCTCATGATAGAATTGACCTACCTGTAGAATAACCAAACTGGAGTCATCATGAGCCTTCATCCACTCGCCGGAAAACCAGCCCCTATCGAGTATCTCGCCAATATTCCGCGCCTAGTCTCCGCTTATTACACCATCCACCCCGAACCAGGTGAACCCAGTCAAAAAGTGGCTTTTGGCACATCGGGTCATCGCGGAAGTTCGCTTGACGGCAGTTTTAATGACGAGCACGTCGCCGCCATCACCCAGGCAATCATCGAATATCGCCGCGGCGAGGGCATAAGCGGTCCGCTCTTTATGGGCATGGACACCCACGCTCTCTCCGAACCAGCACTCTACACAGCCATCGAAGTTTTTGCCGGCAATGGCGTCGATATCCGCATTCACCAGGACCACCAATACACCCCCACACCGGTCATTTCACACGCTATTCTGACGTTTAACCAGGATTATCCGAAAACACCCGCAGATGGTGTGGTAATATCGCCATCGCACAACCCTCCCGAAGACGGCGGCTTCAAGTACAACCCTCCCGATGGCGGTCCTGCTGACACGAAGACAACCAGCTGGATTCAAAACCGGGCTAACGAGATTATTGCCAATGGAATGAAAGACGTTCGTCGGATTCCACTTAACAAAGCCATGTGCTCGGGAACCACCACCGAAGTCGACTTGCTTATTCCTTATCTAAAAGACCTCGAAAATGTCATTGATATGCGAGCAATCGCAGACTCAAAAATTTACATCGGTGCCGATCCCTTGGGCGGCTCTGGTTTGGCATATTGGGAACCGATGGCGGAAATGTATAAACTGAACCTGAAAGTGGTCAATAAGCGTGTTGACCCGACCTTCTCGTTCATGACTCTTGATAAGGATGGAAAAATCCGGATGGACTGCTCGTCGCCCTATGCCATGGCAAGCCTGGTTGCGATGAAGGATGACTTTGATATCGCCATTGGGAACGATGTCGACTTCGACCGCCACGGCATCGTCACACCCAGCGTCGGTTTGATGAACCCCAATCATTACCTTAGTGTCGCCATCTGGTACCTGTTCCAAAATCGCCCTGAGTGGTCTGAAGATGCGGCAATTGGCAAGACGCTGGTATCCAGCTCGATCATCGATAAAGTCGCAGATAAAATCGGACGCCGCCTCTGCGAGGTGCCGGTCGGCTTCAAATGGTTTGTGCCCGGTTTACTGAGTGGAGAGATTGGCTTTGGCGGTGAGGAGAGCGCCGGGGCGTCCTTTTTGCGCAAGAATGGTAATACCTGGACAACCGATAAAGACGGCTTTATTCTCAACCTGCTGGCGGCAGAGATCCTGGCGGTCACTGGTAAGGACCCTGGTTTGCACTATGCAGACCTCGAAGCAGAATTGGGAGGCAGCTGGTACGCCAGGGTTGAGGCGCCTGCGGACGCAAGACAAAAAGCTGTGCTCTCGAACCTGTCCCCCGAACTGGTGAGAGCTGAAAGCATGGCGGGTGATCCTATTATTGAAAAGCTGACCTCCGCGACCTGCAACCATGCTCCAATTGGTGGATTGAAGGTGGTTACGAAGAACGGCTGGTTTGCTGCCCGCCCTTCAGGGACCGAGGATATCTACAAAATTTATGCCGAGAGCCTTAAAAACGCTGAGCACCTGGCGCAAATCCAGTCTGAGGCGAGACAAATCGTGGACGCGGCACTTGCGAAGTAAATAGTTTGATGATAAAAGGCGGATTTTGAGTAAAACCCGCCTTTTCGCGTTGTTGTCAATACTTTTAATTGTTTGTTAATTCAAACTTCCAAATACCAGCCATGTTACCAAACAATGCTTTTACTGCATGGTCAGTCAGCGACGCAAGTACCTTTTCATCCCCAGCAAATACTGAGCTTTCTTTGATTTGATAGCCTTGAAAGCCATCTTCCTGAAAACATTCCAACTCCAAACCAGGAAAATCAGCCTGCATGATTTTTTGAATGTGTTCAATGTTCAACACCTTACAATATTCGCTCTCACTTGGGAAAGCTTCCATGCCTGTGATTATCAGTTGGACCGATCGGCTCAATAAATCTCTCGGAACATTTGCAAAGACCAACCGATCAATCCTGTATGGTGTCTCTTTAAGCCAATCCTTCGAGCATTCATGTTCTTGAGACAATTGCTGCATATCTATTTTACAGGCGGTTCCATCAGAATAATGGAACAAGCCTTCAACCAGGTCAAAACCTGCATACGAATAACTTTGGGAGTCAATTTCAAGAACTGCATCATTAATTTTCCAATCTCTTGGATCTTTCAACTCCCAAAAAACATCTATTATCGCATCATCCCCCGAAAGGCTCATCTTTAAGACTTGCATTGTTAAGTTATCATATTCAGCAATCTTATCGTTGAATAGTACTATCTGAGGCTCGTGCTTCGGCTCTTCGCCTTTCGGGTTAACGTTTGCCATGTCAGCAAGCGGTTGTATTTCTGAAACTTCCGCTTTAGTGCTGCCCATAAATAAGCTTAAAAGATACGCCATTCCAACGATTACAATCGCAGACAATAGAATTGTAACCATTCGTTTTTTTGTTATTTTCATTTCATCCTCAATTGCTCTTCGTCATAAAAATTCCACAATTTGTGTAGACTGGGGCTGGAACCGGACTGGTCGGATTTGCCGTTCCGCATGTGCGGCTGGAATAGTAAGAACTGCCCATCAATGTGTAAACTAATAGTCCAGCGCTCAAAGGCACAGGACTCGAGATTGAATAATCTTGATACATTGTCTCATTCCGATCTAAAGTAGCACCGATGTAATAACTGCTGGCAGTCAACCTCGTTCGTGACCAGAAAGCTTTACAATTCGTCTGATATCTTAATTCAGTTATCCCAACATTATCCGGCAAAAGAATATATCTTGAACTAACAGTTGTTGGATTTACATCGCAGCCCCAATATCCCGGCGGATAACCATCACATCCGCTGCCTGTGCAACTCAACAACATTCGGGAATGATCCATTGCCTATGCCGGTTGTGTTTGAAAACTTACCGCCAAAATCAGGAATATGAACAAAACTGACACTACACTTCTAATTTGATTTGTTATACGAAAGACTGGATATTTATGGTTCATGTTATACCTCCTGTTCAACAATGAAAAACATCCTTAATAACAGTATACCCCCCCCGCTACGTATGTCAAATGCAAATAAAATAATCTGTTTAAATGAGGACTGACACCTTTTCTTAACCAAAGAGTTATTTACACATGTCCCGGCTTATATAAAGTAGCTGTGACACACGGGTTTTCATTTGGTATCGACCAGTGAAGCCAAAGAAAGTAATTAAACAACCAGGGTCATTGTTGGAAAATATTTATAGGACAAAGAATCTGGAAAAATAATAGCCTACTACCAATGCCCAGAGCATTGAATCGAGCCGGTCCAATATACCCCCGTGTCCCGGCAGAAGTTTGCCTGTATCTTTTATCTCTGCGGTGCGTTTGATCAGGCTCATCAGGGCATCTCCAAAAAACGCGAGCAGTCCCATGATCGCCCCCAATACTGTCCCCATCCAGGGAGTAATTTCCGGCAGTTTATCCCGCAAAAACCATCCCAACAGCAATCCTGAGAGCACACCAGTAAATAATCCTCCCAAAAAACCTTCCAGGGTCTTTTTAGGGCTGAGATGCGATAAAATCGCTGTTTTCCCAAAACGTGTGCCAACCAGGTATGCCCCTGCATCCACCAGCCAGATTAAGCCAATGCTCAGCAGCAGCCACCAGTTCCCTCGCAGCCAGCCCTCGTTCAGGCTGATGGCATAGGCGCCCAAAACACCGATGTAAAAAACAGCAAATACATGCAGCGTCAGATTAAGCAGCGCTTTTGCTTTGCCTTGTTCATATTGCCAGATCGCGTACGCTCCAAAAACCAGCAATACGCCCGGAAGCACGACGGGTTCCACTGCGAAACCGTAAAGCCAGCGCTGCATAGTAATAAGCACGATCGCAGCGACCAACAAGGGATAAGAGAGCTGAAATCCAGCCTTGCGCAGCATGCGCACAAATTCAAAGCCGGCAAACGCCAACACCCCGATCCAAAAGAGATTAAAGGCAGCGCCACCGAAATAAGCGAGGATCAATGACAGGGGCACAAAAACCAACGCCGAGAGCACCCGCTGTTTCAGCATCACTTTTTGCTCAAGCCGCCAAAGCGCCGGTCGCGTTTTGCATATTCCTGCAGCACCTGGTGAAGGTCATCTTCATCAAAATTGGGCCAATAGACTTCCGGGAAGAACCATTCGCTATAGACTGTTTGCCAGGTGAGGAAGTTGCTGGTGCGCTTCTCACCGGATGTGCGAATGACCACGTCGGGGTCCGGTATGCCAGCAGTGAACATCGCGGCGCTGAGCCGCTCAACATCGATTTCCTCAACAGGAGTCCCTTCTGCGATCAGTTTTTTCACTGCGCAGATGATCTCGTCGCGACCGCCATAGTTAAACGCGAGAATAACATCAATACGGGTGTTATTCTTTGTCAGTTCAATCGCGTCTTCGACCTTTTTGCGCAGTGAGGGTCCCAATCCTTCCAGGTGACCGATATGCAGCAACCTTGCTCCTTCAAGGTGAAGCTCCTGAAGTTCTGTTTCGATGAATTCTGCCAGGAGGTTCAGCAGCCCCTTCACTTCTTCGTCCGGTCGGTTCCAGTTTTCGGTTGAAAACGCATAAAAAGTGAGGTGCTTAATCCCGGCATCAGCTGCCGCACGGATCACCCGGCGCAGGTTTTTCGTCCCCGCGCGGTGCCCTGCCAGGCGCGGCAGCCCTCTTTCTCTCGCCCAGCGCCCGTTGCCGTCCATAATGATGGCTACGTGCTGCGGGATGTTTCCCTCAGTCTTTTCAGATACCATTAAAACTCCATTATTTCTTCTTCTTTACGTTTCCCGATCACTGCCACTTGTTCCACCATTTCATCGGTCAATTCCTGCAGTTGATTTTCGCCGATATGGAGCTCGTCTTCAGAGATCAATTTTTCTTTTTCGAAATCGCGCAGCTCTTTTAACGAATCCCTGCGAACGTTTCGGATTGACACTCTCGCGTCTTCAAGGCGATTATTGACCATCTTGACCAGATCCCGTCTGCGTTCTTCGGTCAGGGGAGGCAGGTTCAGCCTGATGACCTTGCCATCATTCTGCGGAGTCAGCCCCAGATCAGACGCGAGAATCGCTTTCTCAATTGCTTTTAGGGATGAGTTGTCGAATGGTCTCACCAATAATTGGCGAGATTCAGGCACACTAATGGTAGCAACCTGGATCAGGCTGAGTTCTGACCCGTAATATTGCACCTGCAGTTTCTCGATCAATGCTGGTGAGGCTCTTCCAGTGCGGATGCCGAGCAAGTCTTCAGTGAGCACGTCCAGTGTGTTCTGCATACGTCCTTTGGTGTCTCTAATCAATTCGTTTATCATTGCGTCCTCCTCGTTAACATGTTTTTCTTAAGCATACCCGATTTTTCTTCCGAGCAAGCATTTATATCTTTACGGTTTGCCACTGACACTGCCAATATTTTACATGAAATACGCTTGCATGTCTCTGCTTACTGTGGTATAAGAGGTGCTAACTACAGCCCTTGCGGCGCTCTTATCCAGAGAGGTGGAGGGACCGGCCCTATGAAACCTCGGCAACCAACCTGAAGGTATGGTGCCAACTCCGGCAGAAAGATCTGGAAGATGAGAGGCTTAAGCATGCCAAGCAGAATGCCCCTCACTTGCAGGGGCATTTTTTATAACCTGAGGAGGTATAAATGACAACTTTTATGAAATCACCTAAATATCTGTTTACTTCTGAATCGGTAACCGAAGGTCACCCCGATAAGATATGTGACCAGATTAGCGACGCAATCCTGGATGCCATGATAAAAGATGACAAAACCAGCCGCGTTGCTTGCGAAACCTCAATCAAAACTGGTTTCGTGCTTACTTATGGCGAAGTTACCACCAAAACCTATGTCGACATCGATGCCCTGGTGCGCAAAGTCGTCAATGAAATCGGTTACGACCGCGGTAAAAAAGGTTTCGACGGGAGCACTTGCGGCGTTTTGGTGGCTCTCGCAAACCAATCGCCCGATATCGCCCAGGGTGTTGACCGGAACGGTCAGGCTGAAATTGACACCACGTCGGACGAATATATCGCTGCCGGAGGTGCGGGCGACCAGGGTTTGATGTTTGGTTATGCCTGCGATGAGACCGAAACTCTCATGCCCATGCCCATTTTCTATGCACACAAACTAACCCGACGGATGGCTGAAGTGCGCAAAAATGGCACCCTTGCCTGGATGTATCCAGACGGCAAAAGTCAGGTCACCGTGGAGTATCACTTCGGCAAACCTGTCCGTATTCACACAATAGTAATCTCCAGTCAGCACGCAGACAAATTCGAAAATGATTTTTTGAGCAATGAGCGAATTCGAGACGACATCATTACCCATGTGATCAATCCGACCATCCCGGCAGAACTGATCGACGAAAAGACCAAAATTTATGTAAATCCCACCGGTCGCTTTGTTATTGGCGGACCGATGGGCGATGCCGGTCTGACCGGGCGCAAGATTATCGTTGACACCTATGGGGGTATGGGTCGCCATGGCGGCGGCGCTTTCAGCGGCAAAGATCCCACAAAAGTCGACCGTTCGGCTACCTACGCTGCCCGCTGGGTTGCTAAAAACGTGGTCGCAGCTGGTCTGGCTTCACGCTGCGAAGTTCAGTTCTCTTACGCGATCGGTGTTTCCGAGCCGCTGAGCATCAACGTGGAGACCTTTGGTACCGGAACTGTGGATGACGAAAAAATAGCTGAAGCGATCAGCCGGGTCTTCGACCTGCGCCCGCGTGCCATTATTCGCGACCTCGACCTGCTGCGCCCAATTTATCGTCAACTTGCCAGCTATGGACACTTCGGTCGTGACGACCTTGACCTGACCTGGGAGAAAACTGATAAAGCCGCAGCCCTGCGCGAAGCTGTTGGTTTTTAGAACAAAGCCTGACATCTTCATCAAGCCTGATCATTGATAAGGAGCAGACCTTATGCCTGCTCCTTTTTGTATAAACTCTTTTTCATTCCGGCTTGACATCAGTATATTAAAAAAGCTACTATTCTGTTAAATGGAACAGAAACAAAGACGCCTGGTTGTAGTTTTGAGCCTGCTTTTTGTGCTCTTTGCCGTTTTGACGGCTGCTATTGGCGCGCGGCGTCACTTCGAAGAGAGGCGCCCAATGCTGGAGGCAACCCAGCAGGCAAACCAACTGAGCACGCAAATTGCCAATTTTTATCTAACACCCACCATCCAGCCAAGCCCGACCCCGAGCCTGAACCCCACCAACCAACCAGCATTCCACACTGCCAAACTGCGCATCCCTACCCCCACAAAGACGCCCTCTCCCACACCGAATCCACACGCGGAGGAGCTTGAGCAGGCACTCGCTCTCGTTGATTTCGAATTCAATGCCTGGCAGAGCATAAACCCCCATGTCCAGGCATGGATTCAGAACGATTCAATTAAAGTAAACCATCCCGTGCTTGCATCGCCTGATAACGAATACTATTTGACCCGCGATGTTGATCTTTCAGCGAAGGCGATGGGTTCAATTTTCTTCGATTTTCGGAACAACACCGATTTCAGCGATCGGAATACCATTATTTATGGTCACAATTTTGATAATGGGCTCATGTTCAGCAATCTGGTTTGGTATAAAGACCAGCATTTCTTTGAAAATCACCCTTATTATTATCTTTATACACCAGACCAGGTTTATCGCGTTGATATTGCCGCGGGGATTGTTGTATCCGAAACTGACATCACCTATCTTGATATCGAATTCCAGTCTGATTTGGAATTTCGCAGCTTGCTTCAGAAGATAAAAACTAATTCTGTAATCAACAGTGAAATCGAACTTACCCCCAGCGATAAACTTGTGACGCTTTACACCTGTACCAACGACTGGCAAGGGCAGCGCTTCGTGGTGATCGGAAAGATCACCCCGCTCGGATCTTTTTCTGAAAAATAATTCCAAAACCGAGTTTCCAAATATTAACGAGGGGGCATGTACACACCTTGTACATTTCTTATTAAGTCTGATATTCAAGGCGGTAGAATCGCAGGTGCTTATGATTTCGTTAAGTTATTAGAAAGGCAGCGATATGAAAACGATGATGACTCTTCTGATTGCGGTTCTTTTGGTTGCCACCTTTAGCCAAGTAGACCAGCCTGTAAACGCAGGTCAACAATATCAGCTCAACCTCTCACACATAAAATGTATCGGGAATACTGTTCAAATCCACTTTGTGTTATTGAATACCAAATCAACGGATACAATCTCTAATCTCACTTATACGTATGGAACGATTTCACCTGGTAACCGTACAGGGAACGCTGTCCATTTTACTGACAACAAAGCTCCTGGCTATTACAACATCACCAGTGCTTCTGTAAGGGTTAACAATAGAACCGTTTATCTGCACAACCCTGGTGCATACGCCGGCAATTATTGCCAACAGCCAACAAACACACCCACAAAAACACCAACCAAAACACCAACCAAAACACGGACTAAAACACCAACTAAGACACCGACCAAAACACCTACTAAAACAGCGACTTTTACACCGACCTTTACACCAACCTATACCCCAACTTATACACCGACGAAAACACGGACAAAAACTCCAACCAAAACACCAACTAAAACACCGACTAAAACACCAACTAACACGGCGACGTTTACACCAACTTTTACCCCGACCTATACCCCAACCTTTACACCTACCTATACGCCAACCTACACACCGACCTTTACCCCGACCTATACACCGACCAACACGCCGACGAACACGCCGACCAACACGCCGACCAACACGCCGACTAATACACCAACAAATACGCCGACGAACACGCCGACCAACACACCAACCAACACACCAACCAACACGCCGACCAACACACCAACCAACACACCAACCAACACGCCGACCAACACGCCGACGAACACGGCGACGAATACACCAACCAATACGCCTACTGACCCACCGACCAACACGCCGACGAATACACCAACCTATACGCCTACTGACCCACCGACCAACACGCCGACGAATACACCAACCAATACACCGACTAATCCGCCTCAAATTACACCTATAGACCCAGGTGCTACTCCTACCAGTACGCCTACAGATCCTCCTGAGGTTACCCCTACAGACCCCCCTGAGGTTACACCTACAGACCCCCCTGAGGCTACCCCTACAGACCCTCCTGAAATTACGCCTACAGACCCTCCTGAGGTTACCCCTACAGATCTTCCTGAAGCTACGCCCACTGTACCTATCTCAACTGCCACTTTCTCAGTGCCTAATACAGGCAGCGGTGGTAACTTCTTAGGTCCAGCCGTTGCTATTGCGGGAATGGTTACCCTGGGGTTGGGCATAGCCCTGAACATGACCTTGCGAAAAGCAAAAGTACCTATCAAAAAGCGCAAGTAAGCATAATTTGGTGATAACAAAAACAACCTCTAATGCTCAGAGGTTGTTTACTTTTAAGGTGACGTTGATTGGTTTTGGAAGCAGACAAATGTATCTACATACGTTATACATCCGATAGAAGTTCACATCATTGGGGTAGTACACTTGAATTCCTCTAATTTAGTTTTCTGAAGGTTACAAGAAAGGTTGCACAATGAAAACACTAACGACTATTTTGATTGCTGTCCTGCTGCTTGCGTCTTTAGGTCAGGTAATGGGAGAAGCAGCGTACGCCAATAAAGAGCCAGTATTGACTCTTTCAGGATTGAAGTGCACTGGATACCAAGTGGATGTCACCTTCGTGCTTAGGAATGTCTCAAGCGGTGATAAAGTTTCCGAACTTGTTTACAAATATGGCAAGATCCCACCTGCAAAGAGCGCTCTACCGGGCGATACCTACTATTTTGTTGATGTTCTCGAATCCGGCTATTACGACATAGAAGACGCTTATGTTGTGGTGAACAATGAAAAAATTTATCTCTCCAACCCCGGTGATTTCAAGGGAGATTACACTTGCGGCAAATCATTAATCCCCAGCCCGCGTTTGCCGATTAAACGACCTTTGAGCTCGGAAATCAAACTTATTAAGGCTGATGATTTTGCACTCGCGTTGATCAATCGATAAGAGTTTAGCGCTTCTCGGGAAGAAAAAAACAACCTCTGGTCATAAGAGGTTGTTTTTTTATTTATCGTTTTAGTAATCAAAACAAAGGCTTAAAGTTTGAATTTCAAATACCACCAAATCAAGCCAAATACCACCGAAGCAGCCAAAAGACCGATGCCGATCCTGGTTAGAACAGCACGATCAGTCTCGGCTTCGTCAACCGGCTGAGCGGTCTCTCTAACCTGCCCTTGCGGTTCAGGCGGGCTGGAATCGGGTTTTACCTCCAAAATTGTGCCTAATTTTTCCGGATCAACCCCATAAATTTTGGGGGTTTGCTGACCCCGGGTGAGTGGAGTTGGACTAACAGGCACTTTTGGTGTGGCTTCGATTTCGGAGTCTGATTCCACCTGGGGGGCTTCCATCAGAAGCTCCAAAGGGTCATCTTCGACAGCCTCTCCAGTTGCGGCGCTTTCAACCGCGGCTTCTTCGATGTAAAAATCGTTGGGGTTGACATAAATGTCGATTCTCACGCCGCCAGAATCTGAGATGCTTTCTCCACTACCAATTCCGCCGGCGCCACCACGCCCATAAAAACCATAATCCCAAGTTAACAAAAAAACCGGTTCGGATGCCATCGTTTTGATGCTGGCTTCGTTATTTTCCATCGCAAGCATGGGGGCATCTTCCAGCTGGCTGGCTCCCTCAGGCGCCGCAGGCGCTGTGAGGGATACATTTTGGAAGATAAACTGGCTGCCGAAGATCACCGCTACCAGCAGGGCTGAAATTGTACTTGCCCAGCCGAAAACTGGCTGCAAAAACTTTCCTCGTTTCGCCTTTTCCGCTTCGGCTCGAGTTAATGTGAAATTTTGGGGAGAATGCCGCAAGGGTAAATCAGCCAAAGCTCGTTTTAGCTGCTTTTGCTCTGCCAATAGTGTATTTAATTGCGGAGATTCTGCCAGGCGCTTTTTGAATTCGACTTGTTCCTCTGCGGTCAGGTCATTATCAAGAGAAGCGCAGAGCAGGTCAAGATCTCTCGCGGTTACATTTTGCTGTCTAAACATCATCATCCTCAGAATTTAGACGAAACCTATCAGGAATAAGTTCCCCGAAACCGCGCAAGCATTCCTGCATTTTTAAGCGTGCCCTGAAGAGTCGGCTCTTTACCGTGCCAACCGGGCTTTTGATCACCTCAGCCACAGTTTCATAATCCTGACCGGAGATGTCCACCATCACGATGACCGTCCTGAATTTTGCATCCAGGTTATTCAGGCAATGTTGAATGGCTTCTTCAAGCTGGGTGTTGATCAGGTTTTCTTCAAGCGTTGGGCTTTTATCGGCGATCCATGCTGGTGATTCAATGGGTTCATCTTCATCGGTTAATGGTTCTAACGGGATGGTCGGTCTGCGTTTTTGTTTGCGCAGCTCATCATAGCAAGCGTTGGTGACGATGCGTAAAAACCAGGCTTTGAACGACCCTCCGCGATATGTATCCAGCTTGCGATACATCGAGATAACGGCATCCTGGGTGGCATCTGCTGCCGCGGCATCGTCTGCCATGATGCGGTATGCGAGATTAAAAGCCATCTCCTGGTAGGTCAGGACAAGTTGATTAAATGCATCCAGGTCTCCCCGCATTGCTTTTTCGATCAGAAGCGTTTCTTCCATAAGCTGTTTGTTGCAAGTCTTGCGCCATTTTATTAAGTTATCCATATTCTAATCCATTGGGTTGTTTTTATTTCTTTGGTACTATGTTCACCAATTTCCAGTACCCTTATGATCAATCTGTAGTAAGCTTTGCAAGCAAATGAAAAGGTAAAAATTCTGGATTGGAGGAGAGAGAAATGAAACAATTGCCTGAATACTTATTGGGTCTGACTTACGAGATAGATGGCCGTACTCCTAATCCTAATGAAGTTGAGATCAAAGCTCGCCTGGTTAGGTTTAGAGTAGGATGGGCGGATGCACTAGAGGGTGAAGAATATGAGGCTTCAACGTTAAGTGAGCTAAAATGGTAAAATTATGGTTACAGATTGGGTATGCTCGAGGGCAAAGTAGATCTTGATATTCAGGAGGAATTGTTTGAAATTCTGTTAGAGAGTCAACAGAGACGGCTTAATCAGGAAACGGAAGTATAGGACCTGAGTTTCTGATATTAGTGCCCTGAAAGTTTCTTCAAAACAAATTAAATTGTTACTGGGATTACTGGTTCGGCGGCTAATATATAGGACTGAGAAATAGAACGGAAGGGGCTTGCTTCTTCCGCAAAATGCACGTTCAACATACCGCAAAACCGAACGTTTTCATGACCGTGTTGCCTGCGAAAAGATAGCTTCGCCGGAACGGGACAAGCCGCGTTCCCTAGGGAAAAAATTGCATTATCGACTATCAGTACGGAAGGGGCTTGCTCCTTCCGCAAAATTCATAACAAAAATATCGGAACGAAACGGGGTGATACACTCCCATGACCGTGTTCCATACGATATCACTGATCAAGGCTTCCTGACATCTTGATCAGCATCCCTTAAATGCGGGAATAAGATTACTTCGCGCAAAGTATGCTGCCCGGTTAGCAGCATCACAAAACGATCAACCCCAAGCCCCAGCCCGCCATTGGGCGGCATGCCATACGCCATCGCGCGCAAATAGTCCTCGTCCATTGGATTGCGTTCTTCTTCATCTTCGCTGTAGGTATGCCCCATCTCCAAAAAACGCTGTTCCTGGTCGAGCGGGTCATTCAGCTCGGTGAAGGCATTACACAATTCCATCCCGCCAATATAGCCTTCGAAGCGTTCCACGGTTGTGGGGTCTTCAGGTTTTGCCTTTGCCAGGGGGGAAATATCACGCGGATAGTCATACAAAAACGTCGGCTGAATCAGGATCGGCTCCAGGAAGGTGTCCATAAGGGTATTGATCAATTTACCCCTCGAGATTCCCGGTTTGAAACTGATATTCTTCTCTTTCATCACAGCTTCCAGCGATTCGGCATCAGGGTATCCCTGGATATCAATCCCGGCATGGTCAATCAACCCCTGACGGATTTGCATTCGATTCCAGGGTGGGGTCAGGTCAATTTCCTGTCCGTTGTATTGGATTTTCATCGTACCCAACACTTTTTGGGCAACCTGTGCGACCATTTGCTCGGTAATTTCCATTATTTTCATGTAATCAGCGTAAGCCATATAAAATTCGAGCTGGGTAAATTCGGGATTATGCTTGAAAGATACGCCTTCGTTCCTAAAGTCACGCCCGATCTCATAGACCCGGTCAAAACCACCCACCAGCAGGCGTTTCAGGTAAAGTTCAAAACTTATGCGCAGATAGAGCTGTTGGTGCAATTGATTGTGATAGGTGGTAAACGGTTTCGCAGCAGCTCCGCCATAAATCGGCTGCAAAATTGGTGTTTCGACTTCCAAAAACCCTCTCTCATCCAAAAATTCTCTCAGGGCTTTAATAGTCTGAGCGCGAATTTTGAAGATCTCGCGCACATCGGGGTTGACCGCCAGGTCAACGTACCTCTGGCGATAGCGCGTTTCGGGGTCGGTCAGCTGGGCATGCCGAATTATTTCGCCGTCAACGGTTTCGTCTTTATCAGCCGGCAATTGAAGCAGCGCTTTGGCTAACATCCTGAAATCCTGCACCTGCAGGGTTACTTCACCCCTGCGCGTGCGGAACATCTCGCCCTGGACTTCGATAAAATCGCCCAGGTCATAATAGCGGACAAATTCTTCCAACTTTTCTTCGCCAATTTCGTTGACACGCAGCAGCAGCTGAACTTTCCCGGTTCGGTCTTCGATGTGCGCGAAACTGAGTTTGCCCATATTACGGATTGCCCGCAACCGCCCCGCCAGCACCACTTCCACAGGTTCTTCAAACGAGCCAGCCTCTGCCTTTTCAAAAGCAGCAATAGCTTCTGCGTTGCTGCAGTTTTTGTAGGACCGGGTCGGGAACGGTTCCATTCCATTAGCACGCATCTGCTCCAGCTTATTCAGTCTCTGCATTTCAAGTTCGGAAAATTCATCTCTTAGCATAATAGTGTCCTTTTACAAAAAACGCCCCACCGATTTTTTGGTGGGGCATTTCGAAAGTCTCGTTTAGTCAATCGCGAGGATCTCGACGTTATAAGCCCCGTCGGGTGTTTCCACCTTAACCGTATCACCGACTTTATGATTAATCAACGACCGACCGATTGGCGATTCGTTCGAGATTCTGCTGTCCAGGGGGTCAGCTTCGGCGGGACCGACAATCATATAAGTTTCGGGGTCAGCGCCTTCTTCTTTTATCGTCACAGTAGAACCAACCTTGACGATGCCCTGGGTGTTTTCTTCTTCACCGATGATGTGAGCGTTTGCCAGCAGAATTTCCAGTTCTTTGATACGTCCCTCGGTGAAAGACTGTTCGTTTTTCGCGGCTTCGTATTCGGCGTTTTCGATCAGCTCACCATCTTCCATGGCATCCTGGAGCCTTTCGGCAACTTCCTTACGCTTTTTGGTGCGCAGATATTCCAGTTCCTGTTCGGATTTCTCGTAACCCTCGCGTGTTAAATATGAACTTGGCATTATTCTTTCCTATTAATCAACTTTCTTCCCCACAGGGATAAACACAAAACGCGCCTCGAAAGTCGTGACTTCCCAAACGCTGTCCGGGTATTATACTATGTTTTACATATTGGCAAGTCTGCTTTGTACCAGTTGCAGGTATTCTCAATATGGATGTGTATCGATCTAAAACGCATAATGCAGGGAATAGGGAGC
>ENA-UOOM01001966-UOOM01001966.1-fermentation-metagenome-genome-assembly--contig:-NODE-1966-length-18171-cov-31.266229_pt1 | contig 18171 bp, 13 predicted proteins | sample MGYA00245781_ERZ724031 | MGnify/ENA primary metagenome ERZ724031 (study PRJEB28704, sample SAMN03018317) | fermentation metagenome | biome: anthropogenic terrestrial biome; feature: soil... | reverse complement strand
AAGCCCTTAACCTACATAAAAGATAATGGAGCCGGCTAGCGGACTTGAACCGTTGACCCCCGCTTTACGAGAGCGGTGCTCTACCAACTGAGCTAAGCCGGCACGTTGCATAACTTTCTGCAAAACACGCTCATGTCCTCTTTAGGACATGGAAAGCAGCTATCTACTATACGAATCACCATGCCGCAGCGCAAGCGTCTTTCGTGTCAGATTTAAAAGCACCTTGATATCCTTGCATCTTGTCTGCCTGAGTGTTGCAACTTGTCTGCCTAATCGCAGCAAAACCGTGGCACAGCTTCACCAGCCCGGTCGCCTGTCACAGGACCCGCCCATCTGCTTGACCTTCCGTCCGTCCCCCATGCTCACCCTCCTTGCTCGCTTTGCACTCAAGGTCGCGCTCAGCTGTACCCAGTGCGTCGGAAAAACCATCGAGAGGGTCAAACGGCATAAATATCTTTGCCCTCAGGGAACAAGGCATGCGCTTTCTACCGCCTGGGGGCGCAGGACTTCTCTTCAGCTCTGCTTCCTCGTCCTCCTGCGTGTTGGAGCTGCCTGCGGCGCGCGACTCACCATGCCGCCGAAAGCTCACATCCTGTGACTGGCAGCCCTCCTCCTTGTATGAATCGCCTATTCCTACCATGCACGATGGCCCCCTATCTGCTCGTTACGCTCGCGCGCGTTTGCCTCAGGAAGAAGGTCTATGCCCTTGATCAGGGCGTTTCTGCCGTATCTACGCTTGATGGCCCCCACTGTCTGCTGGCAGCGACACTCGCGCCTCCCAGACAGGCTGACGTCGAAAAACGACAACTGGCGCCCTGGGGCATCGGAGCTCTCGACGTCTCCCAGCACGATGCCTATACGCTTGATGCGCCAGCCAACGGCCGCAGCGTACGGCCAGAGCCGCTTGAGCGTGTCCAATATTACATGCCGAGAGCTAGTCGGCGCCTCAAAGGCCGCCGCAGCATGTGAAAACGTCCCACGTCGCGACGCAAGCCCTGAAGGAGACGCAGCTCCTTCCAGCGCTCGTACCTGCCCCCGCTCGCAAGGTGTGCGACTGCCTGACTCTGGGGCAAAGCCCACCCACACAAGCAATGAACGGGCAACACTTCTGGACTCTACCAGCTGCAGCGCCAGACGCTCCGCCATCTCCTTTGCAAGCAAAAGCCCGCTGTTCGCATCAACCGAGTGGCCCAAGACCTGCGCGTTCGAAAGGGAACGTCCATGAGATCGATAGGCCTTGATCTCAGCCATGCCCACAGGCTCCACACCCCAAGCATGATCGACCAGGATCTCTGCGTCGACGCCAAACTCCCGATAGATGTCCTCGAGTCGGACCGGATCCTCCGAGGCGATCGCTAACTCGCCCATGGTCCTGATGCCCTTGTGCGCGAGACGTCGCGCGATCCCGGGCCCCACGCGCCAGAAATCCGTGATCGGGCGGTGGTTCCACAGCGTAGCGCGGTAGCTGCCCTCATCGAGCTGCCCGAAGAAGTCAGCCCGCCTCTTCGCGACGATATCGAGGGCAACCTTGGCAAGGTAGAGGTTGCTGCCCAGACCACAGGCGGCGGGTATGCCGGTGCGCCTCACGACATCGCCACGAACGCGCTCACCTAGCTCGCGCGCACTGCAGCCGTACAGGTCGAGGTAGCCTGTCACGTCGACAAAGACCTCGTCTATCGAGTAAACATGTATGTCTTGCTTGGCAAACCAATCAAGATAGATGCGATAGATCTCTGCGGACCTGTCGATGTAGCGCTGCATGCGTGGGTGAGCCATGACATAGTCGATACCGCGCGGGATCTCGAACACCCGACAGCGGTTACGGACCCCAAGCGCCTTCATGGCCGGGGAGACGGCGAGGCAGATCGTGGACGCGGTGCGCGCAGGGTCAGCGACGACCAGCCGGGCGGTCATGGGGTCCAGCCCGAGGTCGACGCACTCGACTGACGCATAGAACGACTTCAGGTCAATCGCGAGATACTGCCTGCCTTTTCGCATCGCGCCATCCCCTCTCGGCCGTATGTCTCCTCACGGCTATATTCTAGCATCGGGAGAGCAAAAATGCGTACATATGTTCTGATTTTACGTTTCGCAACGATTTCGTGTGAGCGATTGTGTTGACTCCATAAAGCTAAAGGCAACCCCTCGCAACGAAGGATTTTCCCCGCTAAGATGCTTCTTCGGCAGCTTACTGTATTGATATCAAAAAGAAGGGAGAGCACGCGTGAGGCAGGCAGTACGTAGAAGTCGTAGCCTTGATGTAACACATGGAACCATTTGGAGGCAGCTCCTCGAATTGTGCGTCCCTGTCTTTCTCAGCTCGCTTTTCCAACAAAGTTATTCCCTCGTGAACACCTTCATCGTCGGACGTTTCGCCGGCAAGATGGCATTAGCCGCCATCCAAGCCACAGCCTCTCTCACCGACCTCACCGTCGGCTTTTCGGTCGGCGTCGGCGCTGGCTGCTCGATCGTCGTAAGCCAGTACTTCGGCGCAAACGATGACAAGCAGGTCTTCGCCTCCGTGCATACTGCCATGGGGCTTGCACTTGTAGGCGGCCTTGCGATCTCGCTTCTGGGCATATGCATATCGGGTCCCATGCTCGCGCTCATGGGCACGCCCGCTGACATCTACGCCCAATCCCTCACCTACGTCCACGTCTACATGGCAGCCATGGTGTTTTCGATCGTCTTCAACATGGGAGCGGCGCTACAGCGCGCCGTAGGCGACACGCGCACGCCGTCACTCATCGTGGCCGCAACCTGCCTTGTCAATGTCACGCTTGATCTGGTGCTCGTCGTATGGGCAGGCCTCGGCGTGCTCGGTGCTGCCTTGAGCACAGCCTGCTCCCTGGCCGTCGGCGCGGTGGTAACCGTTGCGATACTCACCCGGGCACAGGGACCGTGGCGCCTTTATCCACGCCGCATCCACATCGACGCCAAGCTGGCCTCTGACATGCTGCGCTGTGGCCTGCCGCTCGGCCTGCAGTCATCGGCTTACTCCGTTTCCAACATCATTTTGCAGAGCTCGATCAATTCGTTTGGCAGCAATGCCATTGCAGCGTGGGGACTCGCTTGCCGTATTGACTCCGTCGTCTGGCTTGTCTCTGACGCACTGGGTACCTCTGTTACAACCTTTGCCGCGCAGAACTTCGGCGCGGGAAACCGCAGACGTATGCGTAAGGGGCTCCATACGTCCCTCGCCCTCACAGCCGCGGTCATCGGCGGCATCTCGGCCACGCTGTTCACCCTTGCGGCGCCGCTTTCCGGACTTTTCATCACAGACACCAACGTCACGTCAATGACAACGCAAATGATCGCCTACATTTCGCCGTTTTACGTGCTCTACTCACTTATGGACAACATATCCGGCACCATCCGCGGCACCGGCGAGAGCCTGCGCCCGATGCTGCTCACCGTGCTCGGCACCTGCGTCTTTCGTATGTTCTGGCTGTTCGCCTTTGTGCCGAGCCACCACAGCATCGACACCGTGCTCACGAGCTACCCCGTGACGTGGCTGTTGACAGGCATTCTCATCTTCATCTACTACCGGTACGGACACTGGGCCGAGCGCTCCAAGGCCCGCGAGCGGGCTCACTTGGCTGGGCATGCGACGGCATAGCATCCGCTGTAACAAAAGCTACCACTTACGTACACGCACCTACACACACTCATCTCAAAGGCTGTAGAGACGTAAAGAAGTCCCTTTGACCCTTGAGCTAGTGAAGCCAGACAATGCCGCTACGCACATGCTTGACGGCATTTTCGCCGCGCAGGCGGCGCACGAGGCAGAGCCCCATGTCAATTGCTGTGCCCATGCCTTGGCTCGTGACAATGTTGTCGTCTTCCACCACGGCGGAGTCTGCCATGACGATCGCGCCACACTCGAAGAGATCCGATTGATAGCCGGGATTTGCCGTGGCACGGCGCCCCTTCAGCAGGCCCCTCTTCGCAAGTATCGCCGGCGCAGCGCAGATAGCTGCCACCTGCTTGCCCTCCGTGCCCTGGCCAGAACCCTCCTGAACGAAGCGACGAACTGCAGCGAGCAGCGGCTCGCATGCGGCGAGGTTAAGCGCACCAGGGATGCCACCGGGAAGAAACAGCACGTCGTAGTCATCAAAGTTGAACTTGGGGTCTGTGATGCTGCAATTGCAAGTCACTCGCACGTCGTGTGAGCTTTTGATCTCAAGGTCATCTGTGATTGACACGAGGTCACAGGGTATGCCTGCGCGAAAAAGAATATCCACCTGCGTCAGGGCCTCGATCTCCTCAAGCCCCTCCGCAACGAAGATGGCCACGCGACGATCGGTCGCTTGCTTGAACTTCGACTTCATGCATTCTCCTTTCTGAGCGAATGTCACTGACAATTCTAACCCGCGAGGAGAGCTGCTCAGCCAAAAAGCGCCATCACCTAGGCATCCACAAACTATCGGACGCCCCTCGGGCACTTATAGAGTATTCATTTGGAGGGATGCGTGATGCTGGCGACTACAAGGCTCCTGTAAGATCCGAGGACAGGCTCGTGCTGCCAATAGTCTCCTTCGCGCGTGCGACAGCATTGTTGACCTCGGAGACATGGCCCTCGGGCATTGCGTCGACTGTGGACTTAGCCTCCTCAAGGGAAGCATTGAGTTCATCGCTCATGTTGGCAAGGGAGCGGGCTGACGAGAGGTTCAGGCCTCCTGCGTCATTGATCGTGCTCACAACAGGCGTCAGCACGTTGTCTGACAGGTCGCCGAGCACAGATGTGAGCGTGCGCGCATTTTGCACGTCAGTGCCAATGTAGGGCAGCTTGCTTGCCAACTGCCAGAGTGTCCCCTCAGTCGTGCTTCTCATGGCATCAGCTGTCGTGGAGATGGAAGAGGCCGTCGCAGCTGCGCCGCTCATGTCGCCCGACTTGAGCTCCTGCTTGAGCGTCGTAACGTCGGCCATCACGTCGTTCGCCTGGGTTTTGAGCTCTTCGGCCTGCTGATAGAAGGTGAAGCCGGCCGCCACACATACCACGACGAACACAAGCAACACGACCAAAATAACCCTCAATACAGCATGGCCTCTCCGTCTGCGTCCCATGTATCCTCCGTGCTTCCCTTCAGCAGAAAATCTTCTCAGGCAGGCAGGCGTAGCGCCTTTTGCCCAAACGCATACAGCTGCCGTCGAAATGACCCCGGTATCGTAGCACGCGCACTAAGGCATCTACCGTATCTCACCGTATCCTCGCATAGTCGTAAGGAAACTGAGGTAGTATGCCTAATGTCAGATAAGTACATATGAGAGGCAGACATGTCACGCGTTCATATTGTTCTACTTTCTGGAGGCTCTGGTACAAGGCTATGGCCTTTATCAACCAATACCCGCCCGAAGCAGTTTCTTAAGGTTTTACGCGATACTGCAGGTCATCATGTTTCAATGGTTCAACGCGTGTTCAGCCAAATTCGTCAGGTGTCAGAAGATCTTGATATCACGGTCGCTACTTCAGTCATGCACCAAGAATACCTGCATGCGCAGCTAACAGGCAGCTATGCGACGGTACTTGAACCTGAAAGACGTGACACTGCCCCTGCAATCATGCTTGCATGTGCGCATCTAGCCCTCAAACAACATGCCGGCGCCGATAACACCGTAGTGGTAATGCCAATTGACACCTATGCAGATCAAAAGTACTACGACCAGATCTCTGCCCTTGACGCCGCTGTGCAAAAGGATATAGCTGATCTTGTCCTACTGGGCGTCAAGCCAACCTATCCTTCTGAAAAATACGGATACATACTCCCAAAATCACAAACCCAAAAAATATGGCCTGTAAAAGAGTTCAAAGAAAAACCCACTGAGGCTAGCGCTCGCGAAATTATCAGCCAAGGTGCTCTTTGGAACTGCGGAGTTTTCGCGTTTCGGCTGAGCTATCTCTCCTCAGTCACTGAGCAGTATTATCACCCTTCTTCTTTCGAAGATCTCCGTGAGCACTATAGTGTGCTTCCAAAGATCTCCTTTGACTACGAAGTTGTTGAGAAGGCCGCCTCAGTGGCAGTGGTGCCCTATGAAGGTGCATGGAAGGATCTCGGAACCTGGAACACCTTGACTGACGAGATGGCTGAAGCGACATCGGGACGCGTAACTTTAGATAGCACAACATGTCACAATGTGCATGTCGTTAATGAAACCAACATTCCTCTCGTTGTTGCCGGCATATCAGACACAGCTGTAGTAGCTACCCCTGATGGAATTTTGGTGACAAGCAAAAAAGAAAGTGCCCATATCAAAGGCCTTGTGCAGAAGGCTCAGCTTTCACGACCAATGTACGAGAAACGCCCATGGGGCGAGTACCATGTACTTTCGGCCCACACAGAACCTGATGGTCGCGAAGTCCTAACGCAAGAGTTAATAGTTGCTGCGTCCAAACGACCTCGCCAATTAGCCCATGATGGGTTTTCAGAGGTGTGGACTGTTATCTCTGGCACAGGTGCGGTAGAGGTAGACGGACGAGAGAGGCCTCTTGCGGCAGGAGATGTCATTCGCATCCCTGCCAGCGCCCATCTTGTCGTGCGAGCGGTTGCAGATCTCCACATCATCGAGGTTCGCATACCGGAGGGGATCAACCCTTTTCTTGATGTCCAAAGCGAGTGGCAGCGTTGGCAAGAACGCGCTACTGCCTGCTTTGAGCTCCTTTCACAACTCAAGCATAACGAAAATGAACTTGCAGATTCTTTCTGCCGCAATTTGAGCTTTGGCACCGGCGGGATTCGAGCCAAAATGGGCGCTGGCCCAAACAGGCTAAATGTTTATACAGTAGCGCGCGCAACGCAAGGCCTTTCTAATTGGCTGCACATGGTCTATCCGGCTGCAAAGGAAAATGAACTTACGGTTGCAATCGCGCGTGACACTCGCCACCACTCTGATAGCTTCGCACGCATTGCAGCTGAGGTTTTTGCTGCCAATAATATCGTTGTGCGTATCTATCGCGAGCCCACGCCTACGCCGACACTTTCTTTTGCCGTAAGAAAGCTCGCTTGCGCTGCAGGGGTCGTCATCACTGCAAGCCATAACCGAGCCGAATACAACGGCTATAAGGTATATAACGCCGACGGCTGCCAAATTACCACAAAAGATGCTCAGGCTATCCAGGCACAAATCGATTCTGTCGACATGTTTGATGATGTGCGCCACCAAGATTTTGAAGCCGAGATGGCAATGGGGCGTATCTCGTGGATCGATAGTGAGGTACTTGACGACTATCAAAAGGCTGTCATCGCTGAGTCTTTAGGAGATACCCACGACGCTAGGAAAGACCTGTCTATCATCTATACACCGTTAAATGGTACAGGTAACCCTTTAGTTCCAGCGGTGCTAAAACAAACGGACTTTATAAAAATAGAGATGGTTCCCCAGCAGTCTAGGCCTGACCCTAGCTTTGCCACTTGCCCCTATCCAAACCCAGAGTCTAGCGAAGCCCTAAGTTGCGGTCTCGACATAGCCCGCCGCAAGCACGCAGACATACTCATTGCAACTGATCCAGATTGCGATCGCATGGGCCTAGCTGTAAATCACGACAAGAGCTGGCAGCGCCTAACTGGAAACGATGTGGGAGTGCTGCTGCTCGATTGGCTCTGCTGCCATGAGAAGGCCGCTGGCCATAGCTTAGCCCAGCGCGTTGTTATCACAACAATCGTGACAACTCCTATGATCGACGAGCTGGCCAAATACTATGGATTTGAGCTTCGACGCACCCTTACGGGCTTTAAATTTATTGGGGAGCAAATTGGACTTCTCGAAGCTCAAAGAGAACAAGACCGCTTCTTGTTTGGCCTTGAGGAAAGCATTGGCTATCTCAAGGGTACCTACGTACGAGACAAAGACGGCGTCATCGCATCACTACTTGCCTGTGAAATGGCCGCGGACTACAAAGCAAAGGGCATAGACCTGATAGACCGTCTAGACCAATTGCATGATAGGTTTGGCCACTTTGCTACTAAGCAGATCTCAGTGCCATTCCAGGGTATCGATGGACCATCCCAAATGCGTAGCATCTTAGCTCACTTGCGCGAGCTAAATCTTAAAGAGCTTGCCAACCTTCCTGTTTTGCATATCACAGACTACATTCACGGAGCCCCAATGCCTACATTGAACAGTGCCTCAAAAAGATCTCAGCAAAAGCTTCCGGCAAGCAACGTCTTACAGTGGGACCTAAGCGGTGGCAGCCGTCTACTTATACGGCCGTCTGGCACTGAGCCAAAGCTCAAAAGCTACCTCTTCGCTCATGGAGCAACTGAGGAAGGCGCTATCATTACCCTCAATCAATTGGAATCCGGACTACATAACTTACTTAAGTAGGAAATCCCAGGAAGGAATTTGTTATGAGCAAAGTTGCGCTTATCACTGGCATAACTGGCCAAGATGGAAGCTATCTTGCTGAGCTGTTACTTTCCAAAGGTTATGAAGTTCATGGAATAATACGACGCTCTGCTGAGCATACAACTAATCGTATAGATCACCTGCTTGCTAACCACAGCATAGAAGTGCATAACGGAGACCTAGCAGACTCAAGCTCTATTATGCGCATCATCAATGAAGTAAAACCTGATGAGATATATAATCTCGCAGCTCAATCTCATGTTGGCATATCGTTTGAGGCTCCAGAATATACTGGTGACGTAGATGCTTTAGGCGTTCTGCGCATTCTTGAAGCTGTCCACATTCTCGGTCTCGAAAAAAAGACCCGCATATATCAAGCATCAACATCTGAGCTTTATGGCAAAGTTGAGGAAGTTCCCCAAAACGAAAATACTCCTTTCCATCCTTTTAGCCCCTATGCTGTTGCCAAGCAGTATGGCTTTTGGATGATGCGTGAGTACCGAGATGCATATGACATGTTTGCAGCAAATGGAATTCTTTTTAACCATGAAAGCCCGCGACGTGGCGAAAACTTTGTTACACGCAAGATAACTCTTGCAGCAGCTCGCATTGCTTGTGGCTTGCAAGACCATCTTGAGCTGGGAAATCTCAGTTCTCGACGCGATTGGGGTTATGCAAAGGACTATGTTGAGTGCATGTGGTTGATTTTGCAGCAAAGCAAACCAGAAGATTTTGTCATTGCGACGGGAGAGCAACACACCGTACGTGAGTTCTGCACATGGTCTTTCAATGAGGTAGGCATCCAGCTGCATTGGGAAGGCAAAGGGCTCGATGAGCGTGGATATGATGCCCAAAGCGGCAAAATGCTTATTTGTGTAAATCCAAAGTTCTATCGCCCGACCGATGTTGTAAATCTATGGGGAGATCCAACCAAGGCAAAGACAACTCTTGGGTGGAATCCAAAAAAAACTAGCTGTGAGCAGCTTTGCCATATCATGGCCGCACATGATCTAAAAATCGCCCAAAAAGAAGCGGCTTGCGCATGAGAGCTCTTATTTTTGGTGCAAATGGATTTGTTGGAGGCCATTTAGCACGAGAACTTACCACACATGGCTACACAGTTTATGGAGCCGATCGGCAGGATAAGGCGCGTTACTCAGAATGTGATAACTATTACTGCGTTGACATTACCAATGCTATAGATGTTATGACGTTATGCCGAAAATTGAGTCCAGATGTAATTATAAATCTTGCTGCAATCTCTTCCGTAGGCGCTTCTTGGAAGCTACCAAAACAGACAATTGAGCTCAACGTTTGCGGAACGATTAACATATTCGAAGCTGCAAAAAAGCTCTGCTCTCAACCAAAGATACTCATAATTGGCTCAAGCGAGGAATATTCACCTTCGGATGCTCCCCTCAAAGAAACTGATCCCATTGATGCAACGAATCCGTATGGCATCTCAAAGATGACGCAAGAGCATTTTGCACAAATGTACACCAAACGTTATGGTCTCAAGATTTATCTCACTCGATCGTTTAATCATATAGGTCCTGGTCAATCCTCTACTTTTGTAGTTTCGAGTTGGTGCAAGCAAGTAGCTGAAATAGATGCGTCCGGTAAACCTGGCATAGTGTCTGTGGGAAATCTTGAGGTTTCTCGCGATTTTACCGATGTTCGCGATATCGTGCGTGCATATCGCTTGCTCATAGAAAGTGATTATTCCGGAGAGATATTTAATATAGGAAGCGGTATAGCAAGGCCCCTAAAAAAAATTCTCTCAACTATTACAAAATTTTCCTCACAACCTATGAAAATTAGTGTAAATCCAGCATTGCTGCGACCATCAGATAATCCAACTATTTGTTGTGATGCAACCAAAGCTCAAAAAAAGCTCGGCTGGGAGCCAAGAATACCTTTTAAAGACACCTTATATGACACCTACAAAACATTTCAAGACAGATTCTAAATCGATGGTTTATAAAAAATCATCATTCTTTTCTGATACTCACTTCGTTTTTCTTATCGGAGCGCTTATCGGAGCTACTCTTTTCTTGTATATATTTGGTATAGACAAACTTGATTGCACCAATATTTCTTGGCTCATGCCAAAAGATAATGGCGATTTGACACAGCATTATTTAGGGTGGATTCATTATCGAAAATCATCATGGCATTTTCCTATAGGACTCATAGACGGTATAGTTTATCCACACCTAATTTCAGTCATTTTTACAGATTCAATTCCTCTTTTTGCAGTTTTTTTTAAACTCCTATCTCCGATACTGCCAGAGAATTTCCAATATTTCGGTTTATTTGGACTTATTTGCTATATATTGCAAGGTGGCTTTTCGGCTATTTTCGTTTACCACTATACTAAAAAGAAAGCTCCTTCAATTATATCGTCAGCCTTCTTTTCTGGCTCACTCCTCATGATGTGGAGGATGTTTTATCATACTGCGCTCGCTGCACATTGGATTATTATTGCCTCACTCTATCTTTGGTTTTGTGTTGATAAAAATTTAACTGCATCTAAAAGTGCCTTCAAATGGTCATTACTTAGTATCATTGCTCTTTTAACAGAGGCTTATTTCCTACCTGTGGTATGGGCATGCTTGCTCTGTGACCTTTTCAGCCAGCTATTATATAAATCTTGGGAAAAACCTTTAACTGTATTAGTTTGCTCAATTGTAAGTACTCTTATCACAGGATGGGTTATTGGCCTATTCTATGGAAACGTTTCCGCAAGCAACCCAATTGGTTTTGGACTGATAAGTTTTAATCTCAATGGTTTTATAAACTCCCAAGGATATTCAATTTTATTTCCAGCTTTACCACTATTGCCCAATGGATTACAGGTCGAAGGTCTCGCCTATTTAGGCGCAGGCATTTTCGGGCTTATTGCATTTAACATATTTATCTATTTGCGTAAGATAAAGTCTCACACAAAAAGAAAAATAAACTTTCGAAAGACATTACCTATTATTATATTTATTGCTGGGCTAACCCTTCTTTCGCTTAGCAACACTATTACGCTAGGCTCATACAGCATTACCATAGCTCTGCCGGCAACTATCACCAATTTATGGTCAATATTTCGTAGCACTGCTCGACTAATATGGCCTGTATATTACCTCATAATGCTTTTCTCCTGCATAGGAGCTATTAATAATGTAAAAAGTAATGAACTTGCTATTATTGTTATTAGCTCAATGCTTGCATTACAGCTCTACGATTTATCGGGAGCCATTACTGAAAAGAAAGCAAATTTCGACTTTAGAAATAGTTCAACTTATGTAAGTGAGTTAAGTGATCCCGAATGGGAAGATATAGTAGCAGACGGTTATAAGCATATTATGTTTTATCCAAGCGTAATTTCACTTTACAACAATCAAATAAGCTATGAATTCCAAGCATTCGCATTAAAAAACAATTTGACTTTAAATTGCATTTACCTTTCACGCAATGTAATAAATACTGTTGACTCAGAGACTTATAATTATTTTTCAGACCTTTCAAATATTGAATCAAATCAGAATACGTTTTATGTATTCCTCGATAAACTGCCAAACCAAAGCTATAATTTATATTTTTATAAATTAAATGGCCTTATTATAGGAACGCCAAGAAAATTAGCTAATCGCACATCGATTCCGGTAGATGAACTAAACTAGACCACTAAATTCATACTCTGATAAATATGGACTTTAGGTTAGGTGCGAAGGAGCAGAAAGGATGCTAGTTGAAAGCTGAAACTTTAGCTGAGGGAATTGATGTAATTCTACTTTCCTACAACGAAGCTGATAATTTAAAAATTCTCCTGCCACAAATTAAGCAAGAGACAGAAAAATGCGAAGAGCCATTTGAAATTCTCGTAGTCGACACGGCTAAGCCAACAGACAACACTTCTGAGGTTTGCAAGGAATTTGGTGCGAGATATATTAACCAAGATGAACCTGCATTTGGCGGAGCTTTTAGAACGGCAATTCGCTATGCTAACCGAAGCAAGTTTCTGATTATGGATAGCGATGGCTCCCATCAACCTAAGTACATTCCTATTATCAATAAGAAGTTTAATGAAGATAAGTGCGACGTAGTTATAGGTTCACGCTATTGTAAAGGAGGCGTCTCAAACGACGCACCTACTTCACAGATAATGAGCCATATGCTGAATTGGGCGTACCGTCATTGCATTGGAATAAAAGCACGGGATTTATCTACTGACTATCGCATGTATCGTACTGTTGATCTTAAAAAAGTCCATCTTGAATGCGAAAATTATGACGTGCTTGAGGAAGTTCTTTTAAAACTAAAATTAAATAAGCCACATCATACGCTCAAGGTTGAAGAGATCCCTATTGTCTTTCAAAAAAGAGTCTATGGGGAATCAAAACGTCAGCTTGGAAAATTCATCAGGAGTTATATTGCCACTCTTTTCAAACTATTAAGATTACGTGTATCTTTCAAGGATGAAGAAAGCTAATAACTTGAGTAAAAACAATAGTCCTTTACACAATTATAAAAACTCCCTTCAACAGCTTATAAAATTCGGAATTGTAGGAATAAGCAACTCAATTGTAAGTTATGGCATTTACATGCTTACTCTCTATATCCTGCAGTTGAACGAATGGTTCCCCACCGTTGATTATATTGTAAGCAACATAGTCTCTTGGTTTATAAGTGTTGCTTGGAGCTTTTATTGGAATCGTAGATTCGTTTTTAAAGCTGTAGACAACAAAGAAGTGCCTTGGAAGCTAGCATTAATTAAAACATACCTATCTTATGCTTTTACTGGGTTGGTTTTGAACAATATTCTTTTAGTAATTTGGATAGAAGTTCTATCTATTAGTAAAGCAATAGCACCCATTATCAACATTGCGATCGGTTTTCCCATTAACTTTCTTCTCAGTAAATTCTGGGCATTCCGTAAAAAGAGTTAATTTGTTATAATGCCAGCATTAATGTTCCAGAAATAGCAACAAAGCAAATAATCGGGACAAACATTGAATAAATCGCACCTCGACGTACCCTTAAAACTCTCTCAGTGCATGTAGTAATTGTACGATTTTGTTTCCACAGTGTATTTAATATTGTATATAAAATAATAATTGCCATTGTTATATATATCGATATGGAAATACTCTGAAGAGATGGTGAGACTCTTTCAAAAACTTCTTTCAACTTTATTAAACCATTGATATTTATATTTTTATTAAGAATGGTTAGCAAGCTATTGCCTACCATATACCCATCAACGTTAGCTGGATATGTCATTATGCAATGTCCAATTAAACCAAATCCTTGAAACATTACATAAAGGCAATACATACTTGGCCTTGGAGCAATAAGAAAACATATACCTACCGCTAAGCCATACAGGGCCGTCCACTGTGGATTCCAAGGTATAGCCAAAACAAAAAGAGTCTCTACACATATAAACACGATTAATATATTAAATAATTTATTTTTAGGTGTCTCTACATAACACCATATGCAGAACAAAAGTATGCCGCCTAAAAAAAAGCTAAAATTACTAGTTGGCCCAATTGGGAGCTGTATAGCATATGGCGCATTTTGTGCATATGGCCATGCAGCCTGAGCGGCTTTCCAAGCTGCTGTCCTTCCATATACTAAGTAAAACGCACCCGTAAAACTAAGACCTTCTAATAAATACTGAAAAATTTTAACTGGTTTTTTTATTGACAATAAGATTAAGGGTACAAAAATTAATAATGGAAAAGATTTCATTGCAATGCCTATACCCATTAAAAAAGAAAACAAATCTAGTTTATCTTCCATAAAATAGCACAATGCCCAAAGTACTACACAGACATAAAAAATATCCAGTTGATTGAAACCAATCGTAACAAAGAGCATGAGAGGGGAAAGACCATACATAAGACAAACAATTTCTGTATTAGTTTTCTCTACTTTTGCTTTCTCTAAAAATTTTTTTAATAACCAAATTGATAAAACATAAAAACAAGAAACTATTACATTCATATACTGTTCGGTTGTTCCACTCTTAATTACATCAATGCCAATAGCCGTCATAATCCAATCAAATGGCTTCACAAATATAGCAACTATAATATACAAAATGATATTATAATTTGGAGTTGCAATACTAGCAGGGTTATCAAGCGCATATTGATAGTAATTTAGTAAATTGCCTTTTTTTACGCAATCCCATATTTGCCTTGATAAATTAACAATGGCACTCATATCCCCTTTTTGTGAAAACGAGAAGGTGACTATACCAATACATATAATTGCTATAACAATATCGAAAGTTGTAATCTTATTTATAAAAGAATTTTTTATAGAATTTAAAATCATAAGAGCAAGCAAACTGAGCAAACTTAAACAAGCTAAAAACAAATAAAAATAATGAGGTGTGTCAGAACCATACAAATTACCAACTAAAGTTACAGAAGACAATTTAGTGTTTCCAAAAGAGAGCGAAGATCCTTCAATATCTGTCTTTGTATAAAAAAATGAAAGTTTATTTGAATCTAATGAGTTCTGAGAATCTGTAACTATAAAAGAATATGTTGCCCCTTTTTCCATACTCAATGTTTTTTCAGGTAAAAGTTCAAAGGTACCATTTCCTTGGTTGTAACTCGTCTCAATTAAGTTTCCAACATTCCAAGAATATAATTGATTATTTCCTCTAACTAAAGTAATGATAATTTTTGAAAGCTGATTACTATCACTAGTATTAAAACGAATAGTAACACCCTTAAATATATCATAGGGCATAATGAAATCTTGTTTATAAGAATTAGCTGAATTCATTTTAATTTGATTACTCTCATCTGAAAGTGATCCATAAAAAGTCGTTCTATAAAGTCCCCGAGTAGAACTACAGACGCTGGCAAGAACTCTTGAAAAAAATATACTACATATAAAAAGCCCTAAGCAAATAAAAAAAATTACAGCAAACTTTAGGCTCTTCCTATTCCTAATATTTTCAAACAAGAGCTTGCCATCCTTTGCGATTAAGACACCTATCCACTTTTATTGAAATGAAATTACAGCCAACAATGCAATACAAAAAAATAATTTAGAACCCTCGATACTTGCAATCATTATTAAATGAAGGACTCATATATGGATCGCCATACTCATAATATTTTGGCCACTTTTTCTCCAAGGAACCTCGCTCACAACGAAATCTAATTCTCTTTTCTTTTGAATCGTGCATGCCTCTTGAGGCAGATTCAAAATGTGTAAGTTTAGCAAAAGGTGTATATACAACGAGTAACCCTCTACTTCTTAACTTGAGACAATAATCAACATCATTGAAATCAACAGCGAAATTTTGCTCGTCTAGCCCTCCTACAAGGTTAAAAGCCTGTCTCTTAGTCAACAGACATGCTCCAGTAACAGCGCTTAAATCTTGTGTTCGGTTAAGCATGTCATAGTATCTACGATCATGGGCTAGAAGAAATTTGCCAAGGTGATCCGGGCCAAATTCCTTTTGCAAGCAAACCCCTGCGTGCTGGAGCGTACCATCAGGATAAATGAGCTTTGAACCAACAGCGCCTACCTCTTTTCTAAGGCATGGCCCAAGCATTTGCTCAATCCAATCAGGCGAAATCACTTCAACATCGTTGTTAAGCATAAAGAGATAATCACCTTTGGCTTCCTTAAAGCCAAAATTTACAACTTTCGAGAAGTTAAAGACACCATTGGTCTCGATTGAAACCACACGAACGTTGTGATATTGGGCTTGCAGTTGTTCATAATATTTAAAAGTTTCATTTTGTTTGCTATTGTTCTCCACAACCAAAATTTCGATGTTTTGATAAGTTGAATTTTTAATTATTGAGTTGATACAGCGTCCAAGAATGTTAACTGAATCATTATTTGGTATGACAATAGAGACAAGAGGACACTCAGCAAAATGATATTCAATCTTATATCCGCTAGGTACATCTGTCACAGTACCGTCTATATGGCATCTATTAAGGTGAGATTGTACGGCTAATATTCCAGCTGTAACCGCATATGGCTTTGCATCTTCTGCAATAGCAGCGGCCGTCGAGCCTTCGTGAACACGCCAATGATACAGCACCCGACGCGCATGATAGACATTTCTCGCAACTTCGCCCACCTTAAATGTCAGATCATGATCTTGTGATCCATCAAACTTTGCACTTGAAAGACCAACTTCATCTAATACGGAACGCCTAACTGTCAAAAGATGACATACGTAGTTGCAACTGCATAAGAGGTCAATATTCCAGTCGGGTTTGAAGAAAACACTCTCGTAGTGGTCTCCGTGCAGTTTATCCTCATCGCAATAAAATAAGTCAGTTGTCGGGTATTGGTTAAGTCCTCGTACATAATTAAATAAGAGGTCCTGCTCTATTACATCATCATGATCAAGGAAACAAACAAAATCTCCTTTAGCAGCCCTAATACCAACATTGGTATTTTCTGTTATTCCTAAATTATGATCTAAACGAATTTCGCGGATACGATTATCCCGATGCGCATAGTTATCAATTAATGCAGCTAGTTTGGTATCCTCGGGAGAGGCGTTAACAACGATAAGCTCAAGTCTTCCGTATGACTGAGAGAGCACGGAATCCGCCATCTCTTTGAAGTACGCAAGCGGAGTATGGAAAGCAGGAATTATAAACGAAAATATAGGTTCAATGGCGAAACGTCTTTGACGTTGCAATTCAAGCTGTTTTGGATCAGCACGCTGGGACAAAAACCAATCTTCATAAAAAGGGTCGGCATCGGCAGAAAGAGTTCTTCTTTTCCATGCATCGCGAAATTCACGAATTGTCCTGCCTTGATACCCTTCGAATCCATTAGCTATTTGATCATTATTAAAGCAAGCAATAAAAATGAGACCTTTTATATCACGCTTAATGCATACAGAAAATATGATAGTACGAATAAATGACCCAGGAAGATCCTCGGGCTCATAAGATGAATCACCCATACTCAACCATGGCTTTGAGGCCACAGAGAAGCCATCACGTGAAAGCACCTGTATATCAACATCACCTGAGATAGATTGCAAACTTGATCCACGTACTGTCACTTCCCCATGTACAATATCTGAAGACTCATCTTTTTGAATGACACGGATAACTTTAACGTCAGGAAAACCCCAAATTTGATTCGCATCACAGTTTCTAATTTTTTCTGTTATGTAGTTTTTTCTGGCAGTGTTTACCTGAGAATGCAGCTTTGCAATAAATGGAGCGATCTCTTTTGAGCACTCCACCTTACTACCATCTGCTAGCAATGCAGTAATCTTAGCTCTCTGATTGACACTAAGAACAGGCAAAACAAGTACCCGACCATCAATTTCTGGTACTTCAATAAGCTTTGTTGGGAGCTCAAGTCCTTGAGTAGTCACGGATGATGCAACTATTTTGACGTCGTCTATCGATTCATCAAATTTTAGATGAATGAAAATTTTCTCATGACCTCGCGTGATCTCTTGAAAAGCAATCTTCATCAAGTTCCCCTTGCTTAGGTCAAACAACATAAAAGCAGAACTTATTTTCTGCACACTCTCATTTACCATATATTACGCCATGCATTAATGATTGGTACTTTGCCCAACACAATAAAACTGTACAAGGAACTTCCAAATTCATGAAAGTTGAAATAATCTAGTCTTATAAAATCATTAAACGCATTTTCTACTTTCATATTGACCACGTGTAACAAAATGAAGGTAGTACGCCTTCCAGTTGTCGCCAAAAGCTTTTTGCAAATCAGGGTTGTAGGCTTTATAAACTTTGACGTTAAACGAGGCGCTCGCCTGTCTTGCTTCTGACATGCCAAAAGTTATGA
>ENA-UOOM01001965-UOOM01001965.1-fermentation-metagenome-genome-assembly--contig:-NODE-1965-length-18174-cov-4.770131_pt1 | contig 18174 bp, 15 predicted proteins | sample MGYA00245781_ERZ724031 | MGnify/ENA primary metagenome ERZ724031 (study PRJEB28704, sample SAMN03018317) | fermentation metagenome | biome: anthropogenic terrestrial biome; feature: soil; material... | reverse complement strand
TATTCTTTTTCTCAGGCGCTATTCGTTCCTACCCCAACTTTTATTATAGAGCCGTTATTTTGTTGTTACCACCATTATAGCAAATGGAGCATAAATTACAACTATCTGATACGGACAAGAAGTTATCTGAATAGCGTATTTTTATCTGATTCAGATAGCAAATCAACACCGATAGTATTGAAAATAACACGAAAATTCTTTTTGGATTTTTCGGAAATTTTTAAGAAGGGACTTTCTACATCATTGGAATGGTACTGTTGGTACTTCACTGGTACTACTGCTGTGTGCCATTCAAAAGATTGTATCTTATCTTGATTGTGTTGCTCGGTAACAGATAGAAAGATAGATATTATATTATTTGTTTTTGGTACTAATGGTACTGTAAATTAAACTATACCCTCTCTCTAAAAACCTTTTATTGCTTGAGGGTATTTAGACTACTCCCTCGGCACTTTGAGCGGGGTATATATCCCCCTCCGGGGGGGTGTACCTGTTGCCGCTGGTGTGAGCTGTTCCCGGCTGGTGTTGGTGTGGTGGGAAAATCAACAGGAAATCAACACGCCCCAATATAAACCCATTCACACCCAGACGAGCCGGAACAGCAAGCCACAACAGGCGATTTACAGCCCAACATATAGAAAAGCCTTGTATTTGCTGTGTTTTCTCGTAACAGAATGAGCCGGAACAGCCCCAAACACCCCGGAATGAAAAAATACTATTGATAATTATAAATAAAAAACATAACAGGCACCGACGCGTTACGTTACGCGGCGGTGCCTGCTATACTATAATCTGCGGAATATGGATATATCCCGCATTAACGTTTGCGGCGGCTTTAAAATTATTTCCCCTTTTGTTTTTTTAACTTAAATGGAGCGGCAGCCGGCTTTAAAAGCGCGCCGTTTAATACTGCCGTCTTCAAAAACAGCGCTGAGAGGCGTTTTTCCTTGAAGATGGCGTTTTGCTATGCTATAATAAATTCGATTATAATTTTGGAGGTATATCCTTTTGGAAGAAGGTTCGTCCGCACTCAGCGGCACAGATATAAATATACGCAGCGGCAGCTTTTATACGGAGCGCGTAGCCGCTATAATGAAGGCGCGCGCCATGGGCGATAAGCCGCTTGCCGTGGTGCACACTTACGGCTGCCAGCAAAACGCCGCCGACGGGGAAAAGATAAAGGGAATGCTTTCGCAGATGGGTTTTTCTTTTACTGACGACAGGGAAAAGGCCGACTTTATCATTTTCAACACGTGCGCGGTGCGCGGACACGCCGAAGACAGGGTTTTCGGCAACGTGGGCGCGCTGAAAAATATAAAGGCAAAGCACCCCTCGCTTATCATAGCCTTGTGCGGCTGCATGATGGAGGAGGAGCAGTCTGCGGAACGGGTAAAAAAAGTTTACCCGTTTGTCAGCATAGTTTTCGGCACCCATGTTATGCACAGGCTCCCGGAGATGCTTTACAGCGCCCTGACGGAAGGCGGGCGTGTCTTTGAGCGCGGCGACGAGTCGCCCGACAAAAACATAGTCGAGGGCATGCCGGTGCTGCGCGACAGTAAATTTAAAGCATGGCTAAGCGTCATGTACGGCTGCGATAATTTCTGCTCATACTGCATAGTGCCGTATGTACGCGGCAGGGAAAGGAGCCGCACGCCTGAAGCGGTTCTTGATGAATTCAAAGGCCTTGTGGGGAAAGGCTATAAGGAGATAACCCTTTTAGGGCAGAACGTAAACTCATACGGTAAAAATTTAAACTGCGGCATAAATTTTTCACATCTCCTGCGCATGCTCGACAGCGTTGAGGGCGACTACCGCATACGCTTTATGACGTCGCACCCGAAAGACGCGACGCAGGAGCTTATAGATACCATCGCTTCGGGAAAGCATATATGCCGCAGCCTGCACCTGCCTTTCCAGTCGGGGAACGACAGAGTGCTGAGAGAGATGAACCGCGGTTATACGCGCGAAAAATACCTGGGGCTTATAAACTACGCAAAAGAAAAAATACCTGACCTATCGCTTACGTCCGACGTCATAGTGGGCTTTCCGGGGGAAACTTACGGGGAGTTTAAGGACACCGTAAGCCTTATAGGCGAAGTCGGCTTTACTTCGCTTTTCACTTTTATCTATTCGCCGCGCAATGGCACGCGCGCCGCAAAAATGCCCGACCCGGTGCCGGCGGATGAAAAAAAGAAATGGCTTAAAGAGCTTTGCGATGCCGAGGATGATGCTTCGCTCAAAATCTGTTCCTCTTATATTGGAAAAACTGAGCGCGTTTTAGTTGAAAACAAAAATGCAAAGTCAGGGGAACTTACCGGCCGCACCGACGGCAACATAGCCGTCGCTTTTGACGGTGATGAAAGCCTTTCCGGCAGTTTTGTAAACGTAAAGATAACCTCGGCGCGCAGTTCGTTTTTAAGCGGAGAAATAGTAAAGTAATTTATTTGCCGTAAAAGGCGGATTCATTAAATATATTAATTTTATTAAGGAGAATCATATGGACATCATAGAGATGGCGAGAAATATAGGCAGGGAAATACAGAAGGACAGCCGTTACGCTGATATGCAGGAAGCTATAAAAAAAACGGACGCTGACGCCGCTTTGCAGGACCTTATAGGGAAATTTAATTTAAAGCGGATGTCTATAGAGGAAGAAGCAAAAAAGCAGGAACACGACAACGATAAAATGCAGGGATACCAAAATGAAATGAACGCCCTTTACGACAAAATAATTAAAAACGAAAATATGGCGGCTTACGGCATGGCAAAGTCGGAACTCGAAAAACTTGTGCAGAGGGTGAACGCCATCATAGTGCAGAGCGCCAACGGCGGCGACCCTGAAACCGCCGACTACACCCCGCCCTCATGCGGCGGCAACTGCTCCTCGTGCGGGGGCTGCCACTAAACGGCAGGACGGCAAAATTTAAGCAAGGCTAAAGTAATTAATGTGGAGGCGGTAAACTTTGGCAACCCTTTCCCCAATGATGGAACAGTATTTTGAAATGAAAAAAAAGTATCCGGATACGATTTTATTTTTCCGCCTCGGCGATTTTTACGAGATGTTTTACGACGACGCGAAGCTTGTGTCAAAGGAGCTTGACCTTACGCTTACGGGGCGCGACTGCGGGCAGCCGGAGCGCGCCCCCATGTGCGGCGTGCCTTTTCACAGCTATGAAACGTACGTGGCAAAGCTTATAGCTAAAGGGCATAAAGTCGCCATATGCGAGCAGATGGAAGACCCCGCGCTTGCGAAGGGCCTTGTAAAGCGTGATATAATACGGGTAATCACGCCGGGCACAGTTCTTGAGAGCAGCATGCTCGACGAAACTAAAAACAATTTCATATGCTCACTCTTTGTTAATGAAGGCAAAGCCGGCATATGCTTTGCGGACGTTTCTACCGGCGAAATGCACGCCGCTTCCCTTTCGGCTGAAAGCGGAGCGGAGCTTGAAAGGCAGACTGAGGACGAGCTTGCGCGCTTTTCGCCGAGCGAAGTACTCATAAACCAAGGCGCCCTTGACTTAGGCGGCCTTGACGGGTTTATTAAAAACCGCCTTAACGCAAGCGTCGAGCTTGCGGGTGACGACGAGTACGCCTGGGATAAATGCCGCGAATGCCTTTTAAACCAGTTCCATAAAAAGAATCTTGACGAGTTCGGCCTGTCCGGCAGGCAGGGCATAGTCTGTGCGGCGGGCGCGCTTTTCGGGTACCTTAAGTCAACCGAAAAAACCGGCCTTGAGCGCATTGGAAGCATAGATATATACAGCGGCAGGCAGTACATGAAGCTTAACCTCACTGCGCGGAGGAACCTTGAGCTGCTCGAAACAATGCGCGGAAAAGAGAAACGCGGCTCGCTCCTGTGGGTGCTTGACAGGACGCAGACGGCTATGGGCAAAAGGCTCATGCGCAGCTGCGTTGAAAGGCCGCTTTTAAGCCCCGCGAGGATAAGCCGCAGGCTCAACGCTGTGGAGGAGCTTTTCGGCGATGCCATCCTCCGCGACGGCATTTCGCACCAGCTGTCGGGCGTGCATGACCTTGAGCGGCTTATGTCGCGCATAGTTTACGGCTCGGCAAACGGCAGGGAGCTTAAAAGCCTTTCGGCTACTGCGGAAAAGCTCCCGCCCCTTAAGGCGGCGCTTAAAGGCGCTAAGTCTGATTTGCTGCGGGAAATATATAACGGTATGGACACGTTAAGCGACATATATAAGCTTATAGAGAGCGCCATAGTCGACGAGCCGCCGTTTTCCGTAAGGGAAGGCGGCATAATAAAACAAGGCTACAGCGCTGAGCTGGACGCCTTAAAGGGCGACATGAGCGACGGCCGCGGGATTATTGCCAAAATAGAAGCCGGGGAGCGTGAAAAGACCGGCATCCCGAAGCTTAAAATAGGTTATAACCGCGTATTCGGTTATTACATAGAGATAAGCAATGCGTATAAGGATAAGGCGCCGGCCGAGTACATACGCAAGCAGACGCTCGTAAACTGCGAAAGGTTTATAACGCCTGAGTTAAAGGAGCTTGAAGGGCGCATACTCGGGGCGCATGAAAAGTCCGTGCAGCTTGAGTACAGGCTTTTCGACGATGTGCGCAGGCAGACGGCCGCTCAGATGGACAGGGTGCAGAAAACGGCGGGCGCTGTTGCAAAGCTCGACGTGCTGCTGTCGTTTGCGCAGGTCGCCGCAGACAGAAACTACGTAAGGCCGGAGATAAACTTAAGCGGAAGGATAGTTTTAAAGGGAAGCCGCCATCCTGTTGTGGAAGCGGTGACAAAGGAGCCTTTCGTACCGAACGACGTGCTTTTGGACAAAAATGAAAACAGGACGCTTATCATAACAGGCCCCAACATGGCGGGCAAATCGACGTATATGCGGCAGACGGCGCTTATAGTCATAATGGCGCAGACAGGCTGTTTTGTACCGGCGGAAAGCGCGGAGATAGGCATTACGGACGCCGTCTTTACGCGTGTGGGCGCTTCGGACGACCTTGTTGCGGGCCATTCGACGTTTATGGTGGAAATGTCGGAGGTAGCAGAGATAGTAAGGGAGGCTACTCCTGACAGCCTGCTTATACTTGACGAGATAGGCCGCGGTACATCCACTTACGACGGCATGAGCATAGCGCGCGCGGTCGTTGAGTATGTTTCTGACAAAAAGCAGCTCGGCGCAAAGACGCTTTTCGCTACGCATTACCATGAACTGACGGAGCTTGAGGACTCCATCGACGGCGTTAAAAATTACAACATAGCGGTAAAAAAGCGCGGCGACGACATAACGTTTCTGCGGCGGATAGTCCGCGGCGGAGCCGACGACAGCTACGGCATAGAGGTAGCTAAGCTTGCCGGCGTGCCTGACAGGATAACTTCGCGCGCTAAGAAGATACTCGCGGGGCTGGAACGTGACGGCGCCGCGCCAAAGCTAAAGGGGCGCAGGAAAAAAGAAGATGCCGCAAACGGGCAGATGTCAATCCTGCCGCCGCAGTACTCGGAAATTATGAGCAGGCTTAAAAGTATAGACATAGACACACTTACCCCTATAGAATGTATGAACGAGCTTTTCAGCCTTGTAAAAATAGCGAAAAGCTGAACTGCTGCCGCTGCCGGCGCAGAGGAGGCGCAAAATGGGAAAAATAAACGTTTTGGACAAGCACGTAGCGGAACTCATAGCCGCTGGGGAAGTTGTGGAACGCCCCGCGTCTGTAATAAAAGAGCTTGCCGAAAATTCCGTAGACGCGGGCGCGTCAGCCGTTACAGTAGAAATACAAAACGGCGGGAAGACCTTTATGCGCGTCAGCGACGACGGCTGCGGCATAGCGCGCGGAGACGTAAAAACAGCGTTTATGCGCCACGCGACGAGCAAGATATTAAAAAAAGACGACCTTGAAAATATCGGCACTTTAGGCTTCAGGGGCGAGGCGCTTGCGTCCGTTGCGGCGGTTTCTCATGTTGGGCTTATAACGCGTACGAAAGACGAGCTTGCCGGCACAAAGTTCAGCATAAGCGGCGGCGAAGCCGGAGAGCTGGGCGACGCGGGCTGCCCGGCTGGCACTACCATAGTTGTGCGCGACATCTTTTACAATACTCCGGCGAGGATGAAGTTCCTTAAAAAAGACGTTACCGAGAGCAACGCCGCCGCGGCGGTAGTAGACAAAACGGCCCTTTCGCACCCTGAGGTTTCGTTCCGGTTTCTGCGCGACGGCCGCGAAACGCTCCATACGCCGGGCGACGGTAAGGCAAAGTCGGCTGTTTTTGCCGTTTACGGCAGGGAATTTACGTCGGGGCTCATACCCGTTGATTACGAGCTTGACGGGGTGCGCGTTTCAGGCTTTGTGTGCAGGCCGTCTGCGGCGCGCCCGAACAGAAGCATGCAGAACTTTTTTATAAACGGGCGTTACGTAAAAAGCAGGACGGCCGCCGTCGCTTTGGAAGAAGCCTACAAGGGCTCGCTGATGGTTGGCAAGGTTCCGTCGTGCGTGCTTTACATAGGCATACCTTACGGTACGGTAGACGTAAACGTACACCCTTCAAAAATGGAAGTGAGGTTCATAAACGAAAGGCCGGTCTTCAGCGCGGTATACCATGCTGTAAGGACTGCGCTTAAAACCGACGAGGCGGAAAAAATGCCCGCCGCGGCGGTAAATAAACCCGTTTTTACGGATGACAGGCGCGATGGGGGCGGCTTTGCGTACAGGCCAAAGGGCATGCCCGACTGTGAAAAACAGCCGCACGTACGGCAGGCGCCGCGCTATGCCGTTTCGGACAGCGCTGCCGGGCCTTTCTTTAGGGAAGCTCCGGAGCGGGAAGAAATTATAAAGGCGGGCGCCTCAGAAACGTCTGCTTCGGAAAACACAAAGCCGCAGGAGGCGGAAGACATGCGGCCGCTCAGCGGGGAAGCGGCGGGCGATGGACCCAATGCCGAATGTATTATTGCCGGCCAAAACGCAAACAGCGTCCCGCAAAGGCTTATAGGTGAAGCGTTCGGCACGTACATTATCCTTGAGAGGGGCGACGAGCTTATACTTATAGACAAGCATGCCGCGCATGAGAGGATACTTTACGAAAAGCTCAAAAAAGAAAGCGGCCGCCAGTTTACCCAAATGCTTTTGGAGCCTGTTACGGTAACACTCGACAAAAACGAGTACTCAGCCGCTTTGGACTCGGCAGATATCTACGCGCAGGCCGGTTTCGAGATAGAGGACTTCGGCAGCGGCACGTTGCTCGTCAGGGGCGCGCCCATGATACTCGGCGGCAGCGACATCGGCGCCGCCGTAATGGAGATAGCGGGCTACCTTGCAGAGAACAAAAACGATGTAACAACGTCTAAAGTAGAGTGGATATACCATAATGTGGCTTGCCGCGCCGCCGTGAAAGCCGGTGACAAGCTGTCGCCGGAGGAACTTTCAGCCATAGCCGGCAGAGTGGAAGACGACGGCGTCAGGTACTGCCCGCACGGGCGCCCCGTGCGTCTCATTTTCCGCAGGAGCGACATAGAACGCCGTTTCGGGAGAGTACAGTAATGGGCGGCATACCTGTTGCCGCGGTGGTAGGGCCGACTGCCTCGGACAAAAGCAAACTTGCCGCCGTAACAACAGGCAGATATATAAAGGCATGGACATAGGCACGGCAAAGCCGTCAAAAGAAGAGATGCTCGGCGTGCCCCACCACCTTATAGGCTTTCTTGAGCCTGGGGAGCCTTTCAGCGCGGCTGATTATGTGGAAGCGGCGTCAAAAACCATAAGGGAGATCTGCGCGCGGGGTCATCTGCCGGTTATAGCGGGCGGCACAGGGCTGTATGTGCGCTCATTGCTTTATAATATATCTTTTCCGCCGGAAAGCCGTGACCCCGGGCTGCGTGCCGCACTTTACGAAAAAGCGGAGAAAGAGGGCGCTAAAGCCCTCTGGGACGAGCTGAGGTCTTTCGACCCGGAGGCCGCTGCGAAAATACATCCTAACAATTTGGGCAGGACCGTAAGGGCCATAGAAATTTACCGCGTTACCGGCGTCACTATGACGGAGCACGTAAGGCGCTCAAGGGAAGCGCCAACCCCTTACGATGTGTGCGCTATAGGCCTTACTTTTTCCGACAGGGCAGCGCTCTACGGGCGTATAAACGTGCGCGTGGACAAAATGGTGGCGGACGGCCTGCCTGAGGAAGCGCGGAAAATCGCCGGACTTAAAAACGCGCCTACCGCCATGCAGGCCATAGGGTACAAGGAATTTATACCATACTTTGAGGGCAGATGCACCCTTGGTGACTCGGTGGAACAGATAAAACGTGAAACCCGCAGGTACGCAAAACGGCAGCTGACATGGTTCAGGCGCGGCGCCGGAATACACTGGATAACCGTTGACGCATGCGCTGACTTCGCCGAAGAATACGGCAGGGCCGCCGAATTTATAGAAGCAAAGGGGTGGCCGCGATGGACAGCCGCAGATCAAAAAGACTGATGTCCGCCGTTATAGCTTTGCTGCTGCTCGTGTACGTAGGCTACCAGTTTTACAGGACGCACCATACGGACTATAAAACCGAAACGGCATCCTACTTTACGGCTTCCGACTCGCTGTCGGTTTCAGGCGTGGCAATAAGGAAGGAAACGTACGTTGACTACAGCGGAGGCGGTGTTGTTGACTATATGGTTTCGACGGGCGACCATATAGAAAAGGGCGGGCAGGTGGCGAGGGTGTACGCAACCGAGGCGCAGGCGACGGCGCAGCGAAACCTTGAAAGCACCGAAAGCGAAATCGAAAAGCTTAAGAGCCTCGAGTCTGCGGGCGTAGCCTATGCTTCGGACATAGACACGGTAACCGGCCGCATAAACGAAACGCTGACAGGCATACTTTCAAATACGCTGAGCGGCGACTTTACGGGCGCTTCGGAAAAACGCGACAATATCCTTTACCTTATTAATGAAAAACAGATGATAGCGGGTAAAGTAAACAACTTCGACCAGCGCATAAAAACGCTTGAGTCAAGGCGAGACACTTACAAAAGCGCCGCCGGCAGCCCTGAGAAAAAGCTGGTTTCGCCTGCGGCCGGCTACTTCGTTAAGGATACTGACGGGCTTGAAACCGCGGCTGACTATGCTGATGCGGCAAATATAACGGCTGCGCAGGTAAAGGCGCTGCAAAGTACGGCACATGCCGCCAAATCAAGTGCCGCTGGGAAAATATGCGGGGAGTATGACTGGTACTTCGTGTGCAATGTTTCAGCGGACAAAGGCGATACGCTCGGCCGCCTTATTTCAGGCAGCGGGGTCCAGCTTAATTTTCCGTTTGTCTCATCGGGTACGGTTCCGGCCTCCGCCGTCGCTGTAAACAAGAGCGGTTCCGAAAGCGCCGTTGTTTTAGAGTGCGACCGCATGGATAAGGCGCTTGTCTCCATCAGGAACGAAACGGCGCAGATAATACTCGGTAAATACAGCGGCATAAGGGTAAGCAAAGACGCTGTGCATTTTGCCGAAGTAACGGCGCCTGCTAAGGGAAAAGACGGAAAAACTAAGGAAGTTAAAAAAAATGTAATGGGCGTCTACGTCCTTAACGGCAGCAACATAGCATTTAGGCAGATATTACCGCTTTTCAGCACGGACAGTTACGTTATCTGCGAACAGAACCCGGGTAAAGATGAAGTGCTTACCGGCTCGACGGTGAGCCTTAACGATGAAGTCATAACGGAAGGGACTGATTTGTACGATGGAAAAGTCGTCAAGTGATTTTGAGGAACGTTTCAGGGACGTTGAGGAAAATTTCAAGGTAATAACGGGCAATATAGCAAAAGCGGCTGCCGAGTCGGGGCGGAGGCCTGAGGATATAACGCTTTTGGCGGCTACAAAGACCGTTCCGGCCGAGGTAATAAACCACAGCATAGCCCTTGGGGTAAAGTGCATAGGCGAAAACAAGGTACAGGAGCTTTCCGCCAAATACGACCGGTACGACCTTGCCGACTGCAGCCTGCATTTTATAGGGCATCTGCAGAAAAATAAGGTGAAGTACCTCATAGGGCGCGTCTCGATGATACAGTCCGTCGACAGCGAAAAGCTTGCTCAGGAGATTTCGCGCCTGAGTGTTAATAAAAATATTACAACCGATATCCTTATAGAAGTCAATATAGGCGAAGAGCCGAACAAGTCGGGCGTTTTGCCCCAAAACCTCTGCGGCCTCGCTGAAAAGGCCGCCGCCCTGCCGGCAGTGCGGGTGCGCGGGCTTATGGCCATACCGCCTGCGAACGCGGGATATGACGAAACAAACGGGTATTTTTTAAGGATGAGGCAATATTTTATTGACATCGGCAAGAAAAAAATAGATAATATATCTATGGATTATTTATCTATGGGCATGTCGGCGGATTATATGCAGGCCATAAGGGCCGGCGCCAACATGGTACGGATAGGAACGGCGCTGTACGGCCCAAGGGCGCGTACGGTTTAAAGCTTTTAATTTTTTTCAAAATTATGCCGGTTAGGCCTTAACCGGTAAAAGGAGGAACTGGGTTATGCCGGGATTTGTGGAAAAATTCAAGGATATGTGGAATCCGCCTGACGACGAATATGATTACGAGGATGAGGTGGGTGAAGAACCAATGCAGGACGAACGTCAAAGCTATGACCAGGACCAGGTAAGGCGCGACGCCGCGCGCCGCATGCAGGCGGCGGAGCAGGACAACAAAGTCGTAAATATACATGCCACGGCTCAGCTCCAGGTCGTTTTGTTCAAGCCGGAGCGCTTTGGGGAAGAAACGTGCGCCATTGCCGACGAGCTTCTCAAAATGCATACGGTAGTGCTTAACCTCGAAAATACAAACAAGGATATTTCACGCAGGATAGTGGACTTTTTGAGCGGAGTCGCTTACGCAAACGGCGGCAAGATAAAGAAAGTCGCCACGAGTACGTTTATCATCACGCCGTACAATGTGGACCTTACAGGCGACGACGTGCTGGACGAACTCGAAAACAACGGAGTTTATTTTTAACTGCTGCCGGCCGCCGATGTTAAATATGCGGCCGGAACTCTTTTATGTGGCGAAGGCAACGTTTTGCCGCCCGATTTTGGGTATAATTTACCAGGGGGGATATTATTGCTGTCTTTAAATGACATCATTAACGTAAGCTTTAGGAAATCCGGCGCGCTTAAAGGCAAAGGCTACAACGCCGACGACGTTGACAGCTTTATAGAGCACGTAAGGGAATCTTTCGAAGAACTTAACAAGCAGGTAGTTGACCAGGGCGAACAGATAGAAAAACTAACCGGCGAGAAACGCCAGGCATATGAAAAAGTAAAGGTACTTGCCGACAAGACCGAGGAGTACCGCGCACAGGAGGACGAAATTAAAAACGCCCTCATCAGCGCGCAGAAGCTCGGTGATGCTTCCGTACGCGAAGCAAGGCATAAGGCCGAGATAATAGTCAAGGACGCCGGCATAAAAGCACAGCGCATGGCCGATGACTACGACAGGCAGCTTGCGGGCAAAAAAGATGAGCTGAGAAAGCTGCAGAAAGAAGTTTCGGACTTTAAAGCAAAGCTTTTAAGTATTTACAAAGAACATCTTACGGCCATAGACGCCATACCATCGTACAAACCGGAGCCTGAGCCTGTACCGGAAAAAGAACCGGTGCCGCACGCCGGAGAAAGCCGTCCGGACGCGCAGCCGGTGAACGCGGAAAAAGAAGAAAGCGCGTCCGCCGTTGACAAAGGGCACGACCCGCTCAGCGCGGAAATTTCGTATTTCGACGACGGCGGGGCAGAGGGGTAAACCGCTTTGGGAAGCTTGCGGCCGGCGCTTTCCGGAGTGAAATTTCAGGGCATTAATTAAATATCTTAGAGGAGAGAATAGACCGATGGATTATAAAAGCACCTTAAACCTTCCAAAAACAAAGTTTTCCATGCAGGCGGGGCTTCCTAAACGCGAGCCTTTAATGCAGAAGGCTTGGCAGGAAGACGGAATATATGAAAAACTTATGGAGAAGAACGAGGGAAGGCCCCTTTACGTTTTGCACGACGGACCGCCGTACGCAAACGGGGATATCCATTTGGGTACAGCTCTCAATAAGGTTTTGAAGGATATCATAGTAAGGTATAAAAATATGTCCGGCTTCAAGGCGCCGTACGTACCCGGCTGGGACACGCACGGCCTGCCTACGGAGCTTAAAGCGAGGAAAAAAGCCGGTGTTGAAAACTCGACGACCATTTCCGACGTGGAGCTGCGCAATATATGCCGGGAGTTTGCCAAGAAGTATATTGACGGGCAGCGTCAGGAGTTTATGCGGCTCGGCGGCATAGGCGACTGGTACCACCCTTATGTAACGCTTACGCATGACTACGAGGCAAAGCAGATAGAGATATTTGCCGAGATGGCCTCCAAAGGATATATTTACAAGGGGCTTAAGCCGGTTTACTGGTGCCCCTCGTGTGAAACCGCGCTTGCCGAAGCGGAGATAGAGTACAGCGAAGACCAGTGCGACTCTATTTACGTTAAGTTCAGGGTTACCGACGACAAAGGGCTTTTCACGGCTAAGGGAGCGGACCTGCAAAAGACATATTTTGTCATATGGACTACTACTACGTGGACCATACCGGCTAATACGGCCATATGCCTCGGCCCTGACTTTGACTATTCGCTTATAAAATGCGGCGGAGAATACTACGTCATGGCGTCCGCGCTTTATAAAAACGTAATGGAAGAGGCCGGCAAAACCGGCTGTGAAGTCATAGGCGAGTTTAAGGGCAAAGACCTTGAGCTTATGGAGACCGCACACCCGTTCCTCGACAGGAAGTCGCTTGTTATAGTAGGCGACCACGTAACGCTTGAGAGCGGCACCGGCTGCGTACACACGGCTCCGGGGCACGGCGTTGAAGACTACGACGTCTGCCATGACCATTACCCGCAGATACCTGTCATAGTTCCGGTTGACAGCCACGGCAGGATGACGGCAGAAGCAGGGGAAATGTTTGAGGGGCTTACGACTTCAGAAGCAAATAAGGCCATACTCAAGCACCTGCAGGATATAGGCGCCCTGTTTGCGGTTAAACGCATAATCCACCAGTACCCGCACTGCTGGCGCTGCAAAAATCCGGTTTTGTTCCGCGCGACGGAACAGTGGTTCTGCTCGGTTGATGCCATAAAGGATAAAGCAGTCGAAGAAATAAACAAAGTTGAGTGGATACCCGGCTGGGGGCGCGACAGGATAACATCTATGGTTCGTGAGAGGAACGACTGGTGCATTTCGCGCCAGCGCCGCTGGGGCGTGCCGCTGCCTATCTTTTACTGCAAAGAGTGCGGCGAGCCGCTTATGTCAAAGGACGTTATGATGGGGGTTTCGAGGCTGTTTGCCAAAGAAGGCTCCGATGCGTGGTATACGAAAGAAGCATCTGAAATGCTGCCGAAAGGGACTAAATGCCCAAAATGCGGCTGCACAGAATTTATAAAAGAGCACGACATTATGGACGTGTGGTTCGACTCCGGTGTTTCACACGCGGCCGTAGCGGACGTACGTCCGGAGCTGCACTGGCCTGCAGACCTGTACCTTGAGGGCGCCGACCAGTACCGCGGGTGGTTCCAGTCGTCGCTCCTGACGTCTGTGGCATGGAGGGGCAAAGCCCCTTACAAGGCCGTTGTCACGCACGGGTGGGTAGTTGACGGCGAAGGAAGGAAAATGTCTAAGTCGCTCGGCAACGGGATGGCGCCCGACGACGTAATAGACAAGTACGGCGCCGATATACTGAGGCTGTGGGTCGCCTCGAGCGATTACCACGCTGATATACGCATATCTAAAGAAATACTGAAGCAGCTTTCTGATGCATACAGGAAAATAAGGAATACGGCAAGGTTCCTTATAGGCAACCTCAGCGACTTTGACCCTGACAGGGACATGGCCGCGGCGGACAAGCTCCGCCCGATAGACAAGTGGGCGCTCCAGCGCTTTAACAGGCTTATAAAGCAGACGGATGAAGGCTACCGCACGTTCGAGTTCCACAACGCGTACCATGCCATACACAACTTCTGCGTTGTCGATATGTCGAACTTTTACCTCGATGTGCTCAAGGACAGGCTGTACGTTGAAAAGGCCGACAGCGACGGCCGCCGCGCCGCGCAGACCGTCATGTTTATCATACTTGACGGCATGACTAAGATGATAGCGCCTATACTCGCTTTTACGTCAAATGAGATATGGACGAGCATGCCGCATTTGGACTCGGAAAACAAAGACTATGTTATACTAAACGATATGCCAAAGCCAGTCGAAGTCGACGCCGACGATGAATTTATGGCAAAGTGGGATAAGATACACCTTATACGCAACGACGTTAAAAAAGCCCTTGAGGCTGCGCGTAAAAGTAAGGTCATAGGTTCTTCGCTCGACGCTAAAGTTGAGCTTTTCTGCGGCGGAACCGTATATGATTTTGCTGAAAGCATAAAGGATGCTTTGCCTGAGCTGCTCATAGTTTCACAGGTGGATGTCGTTAAGGGCGGCACGGGCGAGTTCACAGGCGACGAAGTGCCTGGCATGTCAGTTACGGTTACCCATGCCGAAGGCGAAAAGTGCGCGCGCTGCTGGATTTACAGCGACACTGTAGGCAGTGACCCAGAACACCCGGATATTTGCGGAAGATGTGCCGGAGTGCTTAAGCAAATTTAATAATACAAAAATAAAGGAGGTAATGCCTCCTTTATTTTGAGTTTGGGATATTACGTTTAGGGGATGATACTTTGGCAGCCATAGTCCTCCTTTTGGCGGCAGCGTTTACGGCGGCCGACCAGTGCCTGAAGCTGCTGGCCGTCAGGTTCTTAAAAGACGGCGGCGGGCGTACGTTTGCAGGCGGATACTTAAGGCTTGTATATACGGAAAACCGCGGCGCGGCTTTCAGCATCCTTCAAAACAAAAGATGGTTTTTCGTTACCGTAACGTTTGTCATATGCGTCCTGATTATAATAGCGCTGTTTAAGTACGAGGGGCACGGTTTTTTTTCTTATGCGGCGACGGCGCTTATCTTGGGCGGAGGCATAGGCAACATGATAGACAGGGTGCTGAACGGTTATGTGGTTGACTATATATATGTAACTTTTTTCCCGGCTGTTTTCAATTTCAGCGACTGCTGCGTTACGGTTGGTACGGTGTTCCTCATTATACACATGCTGTTTTTCTCGGAGAGAGATACCGGCGGGGAAAAGGTGCTTAGAACGAGAAGATGATGCGGACATATGATATACCCGTGGGACCCGACTGCGACGGGGTACGGCTCGACAAGTTTTTAAGCCTTAAGGTACCCGGCCTTACGCGTTCGGCGGCTGAAAAGCTTATAGCGGGTGGCAACGCGTCGTCAGGCGGAAAAGTGCTTGGCAAAAGCTATGCCTGCCGCGGCGGCAGCCGGATACTGCTTATAATGCCGGAGCCTGCCGCGCTTGACGTTGAGGCCGAGGATATACCGCTTGATATACCTTACGAAGACGACGACCTGCTCGTTGTAAACAAACCGAAGGGCATGGTTGTGCATCCGGCCGCAGGGCACCCTGACAAGACACTTGTAAACGCGCTTTTGGCGCACTGCGGAGATTCGCTTTCAGGTATAAACGGCGTTATGCGGCCGGGCATAGTGCATAGGATAGACAAAGACACGAGCGGCCTCCTCATAGTGGCAAAAAACGACTTCGCGCACAGGAGCCTCGCGAAACAGATAAAGGAACACAGCTTTACAAGGGTATATGAGGCTGTTGTATACGGCGGTTTTAAGGACGGCGGAGGAACGGTAGATGCCCCCATAGGCAGGAGCACAGCCGATAGGAAGAAAATGGCCGTAACTTGTAAAAACTCAAGGAACGCTGTGACACATTACAAAGTTTTGGAGAGGCTTGGCGGCTTTACTTATGTACGCCTTAAGCTTGAAACCGGCCGCACGCACCAGATACGCGTCCATATGGCGTCAATAGGCCACCCTGTTGCGGGCGACACGGTTTACGGCCCTAAAAAGCCTGTCGGCGGCCTTAACGGCCAGTGCCTGCACGCGCGGGTAATAGGCTTCAAGCATCCGCGGGACGGCCGGTATATTGAGATTACAAGCGAACTGCCGGAGTATTTTACGGATTTTCTCAACAGGCTGCGCGCGCATGAAAACAAATGACATGGGCTTCAACGGCTATGCCTTAAAGTTTGCGGGTGACTTTTATTGGATACCGAAGCACAGCATATAAAATACCTCATAATAGTTACGGCGATGCTCTGCGCCGTGATTATAGGTTACAGCGCTTTTTATGTGCCGGACGCAAAGATGTCTGAGGTAATAGTTAAAACGGACACGGACGCAGCGCCGCCCGCTTCCGGCGAGGAGTATACGCCGGCCCAGCCTGACTGGAGTACAGGCGGCGCAAGCCATAGCACGGATGTGTTGAGCAGCCGCTCAACCACGGCCGGAGCATCCTTTGGCGAGGCCGCCGGAACGGCAAAGCGGAAAGTAAACATAAATACAGCCGGGGAAAATGAGCTTGCTTCTTCGCTTGACGGTGTGGGTGAAGTTTTGGCCGGCCGTATTGTTGAGTACCGTGAAAAAAACGGGAAATTTAAAAGTATAGAAGATATAAAGAAAGTTTCGGGCATGGGTGATAAAAAATTTGAAAATATAAAAGACAACATAACAGTGGGGTAACCTTTAAAAAGTACGGTTTCAGGCTAAACGGGATACGGGCACGTATATTAAGCAAATGCTAAATATACGTGCCCGAATACCCGGAAGAGCAAAAACCTAATCTTGTTTGCCTTTTTTGTTTTTACCGAAAGCATCCGCGGCGGCTTTCCGCGCGATATCTACGGCGGCTTTGCCTTCGTACCCGCTGCTGCAGAGGCCGCGCGGCACTTCGCCGTACACTTCGGCGACCATGGAGCGCATCCACAGCCCTGGGGTTATGCGCATGGAGTAACCGCAGCCGTCAGCTGCCATCCAGTCGTAAAAATCGGCCTTTGGAAGCCCGTATGCAGACAGTATGGACATTATCACTCCGCCGTGTGTTACTACGACGGCAGACTGCGTCCCTGAGCGCAGCATCCCTTCGACAAGCTTTTCAAAAGACGAGCATACCCTGTACATAAACTGCGCCCCGCTTTCGCCGCCGGGAGGCGTGACAGGCTCGCCTACGCCGGAGGCCCATTTGCCGAAATTTTCGTCGCAGGCGGCAATTTCGGCGGCCGTTTTCCCTTCCCAGTCCCCAAAGTCGCATTCGCTGAAGCCGTCGATGATGACTGCGTTTTCTCCGGGGTACAGCAGCTTAAGCGTCTGCGTGCAGCGTTTAAGCGGGCTGCTTACGTACAGCGCTGCCATTGGGTACTCGCCTTCGCTGCGCAGTTTGGCAAGCGCGGCGGCGCCTTCCTGCGAAAGCGGCAGGTCGGTGCGCCCTATGTAGCGGCCTTCTGTGTTCCCTTTTGTCAAGCCGTGCCTGATTAAGTGTATGGTGTAAGATTTCATGTAAACCCCTTCTGAAGTGCGGCACAAGCACATCAATCCTCTTATGCCGATACCTGTATTATGTGCATTTAATATATGCCTGATACGATATGTAGAGCCTTTACAAAGCGTTATATCGGTAGTATACTTTACATAGCGTTTATTCGCTATAATCCGACAGGAGAAACGATAATGAACAGCAATTTTTCAAGGATAATAACCCTTTTGCGCAAAGAGCGCGGTTACAGTCAAAAAAAAGTTGCGTCAGACCTCGGCATATCCCAGGCCCTGCTTTCACATTACGAAAAGGGCATCAGGGAGTGCGGGCTTGACTTTATGGTGAAAATAGCCGATTATTACAACGTTTCCTGTGATTACCTTTTAGGGCGCACGCCGCACCGCAGCGGAGCGACTATATCTGTTGAGGATATACCGGAACCGGATGCCGCCGGCAGGGAAAATGTTTTGAAAAACGGCGGAAGCCTGCTTCCTGTTTTAAATAAGAAACTTATTGCCAATTCTTTAAACGTAATTTACGGCATACTCCAGAAATGCGGCAACAAGCAGCTTACAAATGAATTATCGGCATATTTAAACATAAGCATTTACAAGGCTTTCAGGCTGCTGTACACGGTAAACCCAAAGAACCCCCAGGGGATGTTTTCGGTGCCGGTAAAGCTGAGCTCAGGCCGCGCCACCGCAGCACAGGAGATAGCGCTGTCAAACGCCGCGTGCCTTGCCTCCGGTGAGAACCT
>ENA-UOOM01001964-UOOM01001964.1-fermentation-metagenome-genome-assembly--contig:-NODE-1964-length-18179-cov-53.943942_pt1 | contig 18179 bp, 14 predicted proteins | sample MGYA00245781_ERZ724031 | MGnify/ENA primary metagenome ERZ724031 (study PRJEB28704, sample SAMN03018317) | fermentation metagenome | biome: anthropogenic terrestrial biome; feature: soil... | reverse complement strand
AAACTCAAATATGTATATGAAGGGAACTGCTAAAGATGCCCTAACCCTATTTTTCTAGTCTTTTTTTTGACTGCGTTCAATTTTTTATTGCTAAAATAGCCATATTTACATATAATTAAACAAGAATATATTTACTCAAGGTGTGTGAGATGAATTTTACGTCGGGATTTTTAAAGGGTTTGGCATTAGGTGTTGCGGCTATCGCCCCCGGAGTCAGCGGGGGAGCATTGGCTGTAATATTCGGTTTGTACGATAAAATAACATATTTTATTGCACATTTTACTAAGAATTTTAAAGAGAATGTACTGTACTTCATGCCTGTTGGCGTTGGGGGAGTTGTTGGTGTTTTAATTTTCAGCAGAATTATTGAATACCTGTTCCATTTTCACGAAGTCGAAGTAAAATATGCTTTCATAGGATTGATGTTTGGCACCATACCTTTGGTAGTGCAGGAAGCAAATAAAAAAGGTTATAAACAAAAATATTTAATACCTTTTATAATAACCCTAAGCATTACTTTAGCTGCTGCATATTTTGAAAACAATGCAGTAAATATTATAATAGACGCAGGCACCGCTCCGCTGAACCTGATAATATATGGCATCATAATCGGATTTGGAACAATTATACCCGGTGTCAGTTCATCAATATTACTTATGTATATGGGTGCTTATGAAATAGTAATAAGTGCAATTTCCAACATTCAAATATTTATGCTTTTTTTTCTCGGTGCAGGCTTTGTGTTTAGTATATTGTTATTTGCAAAAATAATATGCATGCTTTTTGAAAGGGCATACGGAATTACATACTATGCAATATTAGGTCTCGTTTTAGGCTCCGTTATTTCCATATTTCCCGGTTTTCATTTGAATTTGGATTATTTATTAAACGTGATAATACTGTTTGCATGCTGTTTATTATCATATTCATTGTCAACGATTAAAAAAGGGAAGGCTAAATGATGGTGAAAATTGTTACAAAAACTTATCATTGAAAAATAAACAATATTTGTGTACGAACTTGACTGAATAACAGCTTAGTGATACAATTAAAGAGTAATAAATGGGAGGTGAAAAAAGGGAGATTCAACAAAAAATAGTACTTAACAAAAAGTAGTACTCAACACAATTTTTTCTTTATTTTTATTTTTTACATATTATTTTATTATATTAAAGGAGGTTTGTTTTTATGGTTACTTTTTTGATTGGTATCATAATTCTTGTTGGTGGCGGATATCTTTACGGCAGTTATTGTGAAAAGGTTTTCGGGCCTGATGACAGAGAAACCCCGGCAATTACTAAGGCAGACGGAGTAGACTTCGTAGTAATGAAAAAATGGAAAAACTCCCTGATTAATTTACTTAACATAGCAGGAACAGGACCTGTATTGGGACCAATACAAGGTATTTTGTTCGGACCTGTGGCATTTATAACTATTCCGTTGGGCTGCGTTCTTGCAGGCTCAATGCATGATTATTTCTCAGGCATGATTTCTATGCGTAACGGCGGAGCACAAATGCCTAAATTAATTAAAAAGTTTTTAGGCGGAAAAGTATTTGGTTTTTACAATGTAGTTATCTGGATACTGATGCTTTTAGTTGGTGTAGTTTTCGTTTATACACCGGGAGACTTGATTGTAGCTGAACTGTTGAAACAAGAAGCTGTTGCTGCAAATCCAACAACTTGGATTGTTTATGCAGGCATTTTCCTATACTATATTGTTGCAACAATATTCCCTATAGATACTATAATAGGAAGGATTTATCCAGTATTCGGTGCATTCCTGATTATATCAGCAGTTGGTATTTTCTTCGGAATTTTATTCGGAGGCGGAGCATATTTACAGAACTTATCATTTGCCGGTATGTTTAGTCAGCATCCGAAAGGATTACCGTTTATACCTGTATTCTTTATAACGGTTGCCTGCGGTATACTGTCAGGATTCCATGCAACTCAGAACACCTTGATTGCAAGAACCGTTTCAAGTGAAAAAGAAGGAAAAATGACGTTCTACAATATGATGCTTGTTGAAGGCTTCATTGCAATGTGCTGGGCAGGCGGTGCAATGGTACTGTTCGGTAAGGGGACAGATATGGCTACCGGTGCTACATTGATGGTAGGACTTGTATCAAGAGACTTCTTAGGAAACATCGGAGCAATTTTTGCAATAATCGGTGTTATAGTTCTTCCTATAACTTCAGGAGACACAGCATTCAGAGGACTGAGATTAATGGTTGCCGAGCAGTTTAATATAGACCAGACCTCTACTCAAAAGAGAGTAAGCTTAAGTATTGCATTCTTCATACCTGCAGCTGTTATTCTTTATATTGCTAAAACAAATCCTGCAGGATTCTCAATATTATGGAGATACTTTGCATTTACAAATCAATTTGTTGCAACATTTGCATTGGCGACAATATCGATTTATCTGTATATAAACGGCAAGAATTACCTGGTATCATTGATTCCCGGAACATTCTATTTCTTCGTTACATTAAGCTTCATATTTAATGCACAAATCGGTTTCAACCTGCCATGGTCTATAGCATATATATTGGGAGCTTTATGCTGTGTAGGCTATGTATGGTTTGTAAGACAAAGAGCAACAGTTCAAAAAGATCAAATTGTTCAAAACGTATTATCATAGATGCCCTAACCCTATTTTTTCAAGCCAAAGCTAATTGCGGGTTATCATCTTTTAAAGTATATTTCAGGGCTGCCTCCGGCAGCCTTTTTTAGATTTTGAGCTCCTTTTCTGCCTAAGCAACAGAGGTATCCCCTATAGATTGCCCAAAACTGGTATATTTTGACTTATTGACGATTTTTGTCGAATGTGATAACATAAAACTCTAAACTAGATTTGTAGGTTTAGAATATTTCACTTCTTAGGAGGACACATGGCAACTTTTTTAATTGGAATTATTATTCTTATTGTCGGTGGTTATCTTTACGGTTTATACTGTGAAAAAGTCTTTGGTCCTGATGACAGAGAAACACCGGCTGTTACTAAAGCCGACGGAGTAGACTTCGTAGTAATGAAAAAATGGAAAAACTCCCTGATTAATTTACTAAACATAGCAGGGACTGGACCTGTATTGGGACCAATACAGGGTATCTTGTTTGGACCTGTGGCATTTATAACTATTCCGTTGGGATGCGTTCTTGCAGGGTCAATGCATGATTATTTCTCCGGCATGATATCCATGCGTAACGGAGGAGCACAAATGCCTAAATTGATTAAAAAGTATTTGGGCGGGAAAGTATTTGGTGTATACAATGTTATTATCTGGATACTTATGCTTTTGGTTGGTGTAGTTTTCGTTTATACACCGGGAGACTTGATTGTTTCTGAATTGATAAAACAGCAGCCTGTTGCTGCAAACCCGACAACTTGGATTGTTTATGCCGGCATTTTCTTATACTATATTGTTGCAACAATATTCCCGATAGATGCAATAATCGGCAGAATCTATCCTGTATTCGGTGCATTCCTGATTATATCAGCAGTTGGAATCTTCTTTGGAATTTTATTCGGAGGCGGACAATATCTGACTAACTTATCATTTAACGGAATGTTCAGTCAGCATCCGGGCGGACTGCCGTTTATCCCTGTATTCTTTATAACAGTTGCCTGCGGTATACTGTCAGGATTCCATGCAACTCAAAATACTTTGATTGCGAGAACTGTTTCAAGCGAGAAGGAAGGAAAAACCACATTCTTTAACATGATGCTTGTTGAAGGTTTTATAGCAATGTGCTGGGCAGGCGGAGCAATGGTATTGTTCGGTAAAGGAACAGATATGGCTACCGGCGCAACATTGATGGTAGGACTTGTATCAAGAGACTTTTTAGGAAACATCGGAGCAATCTTTGCTATAATCGGTGTTATAGTTCTTCCTATAACTTCAGGAGACACAGCATTCAGAGGACTGAGATTAATGGTTGCCGAGCAGTTTAATATAGACCAGACCTCTACTCAAAAGAGAGTAAGCTTAAGTATTGCATTCTTCATACCTGCAGCTGTTATTCTTTATATTGCTAAAACAAATCCTGCAGGATTCTCAATATTATGGAGATACTTTGCATTTACAAATCAATTTGTTGCAACATTTGCATTAGCAACAATATCAATTTATCTTTATATTAACGGCAAGAATTATCTTGTATCATTGATTCCCGGAACATTCTATTTCTTCGTAACATTAAGCTTTATATTGAACGCACAAATCGGTTTCAGATTACCGTGGAATGTATCATATATATTGGCAGCAGTATTATCTACGGCATATATATGGTTTGTAAGACAAAGAGCAACAACTCAAAAAGATCAAATCGTACAAAACGTATTATCATAAAGATGCCCTAACCCTGTTTTTTCAAGCCAAAGCGCAGAAAAAACAGCGGTAGGTCATTCGCAACGAGTTCCCAATGTATGAGACCAGAGGAAGCAAATACATTGGTGAATGAGACTGCGAGATGCCCTAACCCTGTTTTTTCAAGCCAAAGCGCAGAAAAAACAGCGGTAGGTCATTCGCAACGAATTCCCAATGTATGCGACATTATAGGTATGGGGACACACCTCTACTACCATGCAAGTCTTCGCGGGTAAGAGGAATGTCCCCAAATAGAGTATATTGGTGAATGAGACTGCGAGATGCTTAATCAACAAAGGCTGCCTCCGGCAGCCTTATTATTTTGCAAGGGGGTGGACAATGATAAAATTCATTTACAAATACTTCAATATTTGATACAATTTACGTAATATATAAAGAAAAGGGCAGCTTTATGGAAAAAATTATTAGCTTTTTGTTAAGCAGAGTCACCTTGGTTACATTGGCACTTTTGGCTCAAATAATAACATTGGCATTGATGATATACAGATTCAGCAATTACTTCTTAATATTTGATATTATTTTCATGGTTATCAGCGTGATGGTTGTATTATACATATTAAATCGAAAAAGCGACCCCACGTATAAAATAGCATGGATTATTCCAATTATGCTTTTTCCGGTGTTTGGCGGATTATTTTATTTGATGTTCGGCGGGACAGGATTATCAAGCAAAATGAAAGACAAAATGCATACAATTATAGATAAAATGAAAGAATGCCTTTATCAACATCCTGTTACCTTGGCTAATCTTAGGAAAGAAGACACAATTGCGTTCAATCAGGCTAAATACATAGAGCAATATTCATCCTGTCCTGTTTACGATAATTCAGCAACAAAATTTCTCCCCTCGGGGGAAGAATTTTTTAAATGTTTGACAGAAGAATTAAAAAAAGCCGAAAAGTATATATTTATAGAATTTTTTATAATTGAAAAAGGAATAATGTGGAATACAATTTTAAAAATTCTAAAAGAAAAAGCAAAACATGGCTTGGACGTAAGAGTTGTTTATGATGACTTCGGATGTGTGACAAGACTTCCCCATAACTATAATAAAATACTTGAGGGATATGGAATTAAATGCAGTGTTTTCAATCCCTACATACCAATTTTATCATTTCGCCTGAATAACAGAAACCACAGGAAAATAGCGGTAATAGACGGGAAAACCGCTTATACGGGAGGAATAAACCTAGCCGATGAATATATTAATGCCGTTGAAAAATTCGGGCACTGGAGAGACAATTGTGTTGAAATAAAAGGTGATGCAGTGTGGAGCTTGACGGTAATGTTTTTGTCCATGTGGGGTTATCTCAGGAAAAACGATGAAAACTACCAAAAATTCAGACCCGAGACTTACGACCAAAGCGGGGAATGCCACGGATACGTCCAGCCCTTTGATGACAGCCCCTTGGACAATGAACATGTCAGTGAAACCGTATATTTAAATTTAATCAATCAGGCAGAGAAATATATATATATAGAAACGCCATATCTCATTATTGATAATAAAATGATGGTTGCATTGACCACGGCATCCAAAAGAGGAGTTGATGTAAGGATACTTACTCCCTTCATACCTGACAAATGGTATGCATTTGCCGTAACCCAGTCTAATTACGGGGAATTGCTGGAAGCAGGAGTTTCCGTTTACCAATATACGCCCGGTTTTAATCACGGCAAGACATTTGTTGTTGATGATGAATATGCGGTGGTAGGTACCATAAATTTAGATTTCAGAAGCCTTTACCTACATTTTGAATGCGGAGTTTGGATGTATAACACAGACAGCGTCCAACAGGTGAAAGAAAGCACATTGGAGGCTTTAAAAATAAGCAGGCAAGTAGTAATGGAAGATATAAAAAACACCCCAAGGATTAAAAAAATGGCAAGAACTGTACTCAGAATATTCGCCCCATTGATGTAGATGCCCTAACCCTATTTTTTCAAGCCAAAGCGCAGAAAAAATAGCGGTAGGTCATTCGCAACGAGCGCCAATTTTATGCGACACAAGGAGCAAATAAAATTGTGCAGCGAGACTGCGAGATGCCCTAACCCGAACCAAAATAAAGTTTGCGGCAGGACTGCGAGAATAAATCATTTAATCGGAGACTTATATGAAAAAAAACATTAAATTTTACTGGAAATTATTTTTATCAACATTTACAATAAGTGCTTTTACAATCGGAGGAGGATACGTTATAGTACCTCTTATGAGAAAAAAGTTTGTTGAAGAGCTTAAATGGATAGATGAAGAAGAAATGCTTAACGTAGTTGCCATATCACAGTCGGCACCGGGACCTATAGCAGTGAATACATCCATAATGGTCGGCTATAGGCTGGCAGGAATATGGGGCGCCTTTGTAACAACTATAGGAACTGTTCTTCCCCCTTTAATAATAATTACTGTAATAGCGAAATTTTATATATCTTTTAAAGAAAACCGGATTATAAGCTCACTTTTATTGGGAATGCGTGCAGGTGTGGCTGCTGTAATAATAGATGTAATAATAAAGATGACAAAAGATATTATAAAAAGCAAAAATTATGTTTCCGTTGCAATTATGGTTATCGCTTTAATTGCTGCCGTAATTTTTGATATAAATGCTGCCTTAATAATAATACTTAGCGGGGCTTTTGGAGGATTTTATTATAACTTCGTTAAAAAGGCAGGTGAAATTTAATGATATATTTAGAAATATTTTTAAGCTTTTTCCAAATAGGATTATTCAGCTTTGGCGGAGGCTATGCAGCCCTTCCTTTGATAGAAGCTCAAGTTTTGGAAATACATAATTGGCTTACCGTGGAAGAATTTGCTGACCTGCTTACCATATCCCAAATGACGCCGGGACCTATAGCAATAAATGCTTCAACATTTGTCGGTACAAAGATTGCAGGCTTGCCGGGTGCCGTAATAGCAACAATCGGCTGCGTGACACCATCCTGTATCATAGTATTGATTCTTTCATATTATTATTTTAAATACAAAAATTTATCATCAATCCAAGGAATATTAAAAGGCCTGAGACCGGCGGTAGTATCATTGATAGCTTCTGCAGGACTTTCTATTCTAATGCTGACTGTATTCAAAACAGAAGGAACAACCCTGTTAAACATGAAATTAAGCGATATTAATTTTGTTGGAATAATAATAGTGGCGATGAGCGTTTTTATACTTAGGAAGTTCAAACCTGACCCTATAAAAGTAATGCTTGGAACAGGAGTAATAGGAGTTTTAATTTATGGAATATTCTAAATTTACACATCTTCATTTGCATACGGAATACAGCCTTCTTGATGGAGCCTGCAGAATTAAAGAATTGATTAAAAGAGCCAAGGAATTAAATATGGATTCCTTAGCCATAACCGACCACGGCAGCATGTACGGAGTAGTGGAGTTTTATAAACAGGCAAAAAAAGAAGGAATTAAACCAATACTTGGTTTTGAAGCATATGTTTCTCCCCGCAATATGACTGATAAGGATCCTCAAAACGACAAGGCTCAGTATCATTTAGTGCTTTTGGCAGAAAATCAGGAGGGTTGGCAAAATCTAATCAAGCTTTGCTCCATAGGATTTGTGGATGGTTACTATTACAAACCAAGAATAGACCATGAAACATTAAGGGAGTACAAAAGCGGAATCATTGCATTAAGCGCATGTCTTGCAGGGGAAGTACAGACATATTTATTGGAAGATAATTATGATGAAGCTGTTAAGACAGCTTTATTGTATAGGGATATATTTGGAGAAAACAACTATTTTCTTGAATTGCAGGATCACGGCATGGAAGAGCAAAAATCCGTGAATGATTCATTGTTGAAAATAAGCAGGGAAACAGGCATAAAGTTGGTTGCGACAAATGATGTTCATTATATAAACAAGGAGGACGCTTACTTTCATGATGTGCTGCTTTGCATTCAAATCCAGAAAACAATAATGGATGAAGACCGGATGAAATTCCCATCAGACGAATTTTATCTTAAATCCTATGAGGAAATGTCTGAATTATTTCCGGCGGAAGCCCTGGGTAATACTGCGAAAATTGCAGAAAGATGCAATGTAGAGCTTGATTTTAACACTGTGCATCTGCCGGAATTTAAAGTTCCGAAAGGGTATGAAAAATCAGAATATTTCAGTAAAATATGCAAAGAGGGATTAAAGGAAAGATACAAAAATATAACTGTAGAAATTCAGCAAAGATTGGATTATGAGCTCGGTGTAATTCAGCAGATGGGATATGTGGATTATTTTCTCATAGTTTGGGATTTTATCAAATATGCCAAAGACAACAATATTATGGTGGGACCCGGAAGAGGCTCCGCCGCTGGCAGCTTGGTAGCATATTCCATGAAAATTACAAATATTGACCCCTTAAAATACAATTTGATTTTTGAAAGATTTTTAAATCCGGAGCGTATCAGCATGCCGGATATTGACGTTGATTTTTGCTATGAGCGCCGTGAAGAGGTTATTGACTATGTTAAAGAAAAGTATGGGCAGGAAAGAGTTGCTCAGATAATAACATTCGGCACCATGGCAGCAAGAGGCTCCATAAGAGATGTGGGTAGAGCTCTCAATATGCCATACGGAGAAGTGGATTTCATTGCTAAAAAAATACCCATGTCAATAGGGATGACAATAAGCTCTGCCTTGGAGGTAAACAAGGAGCTGAAGGAGCTGTATGACAGCGACACAAAAGTAAATAAACTGATTAATTTAGCTATGAATGTAGAGGGGCTTCCCCGGCATTCTTCAACCCATGCGGCAGGCGTTCTTATATCAAAGGAAGAAGTAACAAGGTATGTTCCACTTTCAAGGAACAAGGATGTTATAACAACCCAGTTTAATATGATTGAGCTTGAAGAGTTAGGCCTTTTAAAGATGGACTTCTTAGGTTTAAGAACTCTCACGGTAATACGTGATGCCATAGAATTAATCGAGCGCAATCACAATGTAAAGATAGATTTCAGCAGCTGTAATTATGATGATAAGGAAGTTTACAAACTTTTTGCAAATGCTGATACATTGGGTATCTTCCAGTTTGAAAGCTCGGGCATGAGAGCATTTTTAAGCGAGCTTAAACCCTCGGAATTTGAAAACCTGTCAGCGGCCAATGCACTTTACAGACCGGGTCCCATGGGGCAGATACCCGTATATATTAAAAATAAGTTAGCTCCTGACAGAGTTACCTATCTCCACCCGAAACTTGAACCCATACTGAATGTAACCTACGGCTGCATGGTATATCAGGAACAGGTTATGCAGATAGTAAGAGATATCGGCGGATTTACAATGGGACGCTCCGACCTATTAAGACGTGCCATGGGCAAGAAAAAAATGGACGTCATGCTGAAGGAAAGACAAAACTTCATTTACGGGAAAAAGGAAGAAAACGGGGAACCTGAAATAGCAGGAGCTGTTAAAAACGGTGTTGATGAAAAAACAGCCAATGAAATATATGATTTAATGGTTGAATTCGCAAAATATGCATTTCCAAAGGCACATTCCGTGGCTTATGCCGCACTTGCCTATGAAACTGCATGGCTTAAAACCTATTATCCGGTTGAATTTATGGCGGCGCTCATATCAAGCATTATGGGAAGCACCGGTACCGTATCTCTATACATCAGGGAATGCAAAAGACTTGGAATAGAAATACTTCCGCCGGATATTAATGAAAGCATGGGAAAATTTACAGTGGAAAACAAAAAAATTCGCTTTGGTTTAGCTGCTGTTAAAAATGTAGGAACAAATGTAATACAAGATATTGTTAAGACAAGAGAAAATAAAGGCAAGTTTACAAGCTTCGCTGATTTTTGCACAAAGGTTGACCCGGTTGTATTAAACAAAAGGCAAATTGAATCATTGATAAAATGTGGCGCCTTTGACTTTTTAAAAGTAAGACGCTCACAGCTTATGGCAATTTATGAGAGAACAATCGATTCAGTGGTCGCTCAAAAGAAAAGAAATATTGAAGGTCAATTTTCTCTTTTTGATTCATTGGAAACAGAAGCAGACATTGCGGATGAACTGCCGGAACTGCCTGAATATAACGAAAAAGCCCTTTTATCCATGGAAAAGGAAATGGTTGGAGTATATTTAAGCGGACATCCTCTTTCTGAATACGAAAATATATTGGAAAAGTATGCTACAACAAATTCCAATGAAATATCCGAAATAAGAGATGCTAATGAAGAAACAGTGCTGTATGACGGGAGCAGGGTTGTTATAGGCGGAATAATTATAAAAAAACAAAATAAAATAACAAAGAATAACAATATGATGGCATTCATAACATTGGAAGACTTGTACGGAACTGTAGAAGGAATAATTTTTCCTAAAATTTACGATAACTGCAAAGATATTTTATATGAAGACAATATAGTATTGGTTGAAGGAGCAATAGATGCCTCCGAAGAAGAGACACCAAAGCTAATTATAAATAAAGTGACTGAATTGAAAAAAGAGCATGAGAAACAAACGAAACAAAACAAACTGTATATAAAGGTAACGGATACAGAGAACTATAAAAATATAAAAAAAGAGCTGTTTCATTGTATATGCAAACACAAAGGCGGAGACTGCGTTATAATTTATAATGAAAAAGATAAAGCAAATATGGTTTTACCAAATAAATACCGGGTAAATACAGAAGATAAAATACTGTTTAAAGACTTGAAGGAATTGGTTGGAGAAAAAAATATTGCAGTTATATAGAGAGTGGGAGGAAATTATGAGAAAATTAGGAGTATTAACAAGCGGCGGCGATGCACCGGGCATGAATGCAGCCATAAGAGCAGTTGTAAGATACGGGATTTACAATAATATAAATGTAGTTGGAATTCATAACGGTTTCGAAGGTTTAGTGGAAGGAGACCATATAGAAATGAACCTATCCTCTGTTGCAGATATTATTCACAGAGGAGGAACCATCCTTGGAAGTGCGAGAAGTGATGAATTCATGGAGGAAGACGGTTTTAACAAAGCTTTAAAAAATATAAAATACTTAGGGATAGAAGGATTAGTCATAATAGGGGGAAACGGCTCTTTCAAAGGTGCACAACAGCTTGAAAAGGCAGGTGTTCATACTGTTTGTATTCCCGGCACCATAGATAATGATTTACCATATACGAGATATACTTTGGGCTTTTTCACAGCTCTTACAACTGTTTTGGAATCAGTTGAAAAAATCAGAGACACGTCTTCATCCCACAACAGGTCAAATGTTATAGAGGTTATGGGAAGAGACTGCGGAGATATTGCACTCTATGCAGGGCTTGCAGGAGGAGCTGAAATGGTTATTATCCCTGAAATTGAATATAATATAGATGAAGTATGCGATAAAATATTGCAGGGAAGAGCAAGAGGAAAAAAACACAGCATTATAATTCTTTCGGAAGGAGCCGGTGATGCAAGGGAAATATCCGAGCAAATAGAGAAAAAAACAGGAATAATAACAAGATATTCTGTCCTTGGATACACACAGAGAGGCGGAGCACCTGCAGCTTACGACAGGTTAATCGGAAGCCAGATGGGAGCTTACGCAGTGAAATTATTATGCGGAAACCAGAGAAACAGAGCCGTGGGAATTAATGAAAGCGGAATCTTTGACATGGACCTTAATGAAGCCGTTTCCGTAGAAAAGAAATTTGATGAAACAACATATGAATTAACAAAGATACTATCGATTTAACGACACTGCAGGAGGGAATGATAAACTAATGCTTAATATGCGCAAAACAAAAATAGTGTGTACCATCGGACCTTCATCCTCGGATGAAGAAATATTCAAGGAATTGGTTTTAAACGGAGCAAATGTGGCAAGATTGAATTTTTCCCACGGCACCCATGAAGAGCATAAAGAAAAAATAATTACTATCAAGAAAGTGCGGGAAGAGCTGAACACGTCAACGGCTATAATGCTTGATACGAAAGGTCCTGAAATAAGAATCAGAGATTTCGAAACCGGTCAAGCTGAATTAATAAAGGGTCAGGAGTTTATTCTTACAACCAGGGAGCTCCAAGGAAATGACAGTATTGTCAGTGTAACATATGACCAATTTGCAAAAGACATTAAAACAGGCGACACAATACTAATAGATGACGGGCTGATCAGCATGGAAGCAGTTGAAATAATCAATGACACTGATGTAAAATGCTTGGTAAAAAACGGCGGCACCTTAAAAAACAAAAAGGGTATCAATGTTCCGAATGTTCAAATTAATTTGCCTGCACTTACTGATAAAGATATAAGCGATATAAAATTCGGAATCGAGTTAGGAATTGACTATATTGCAGCATCATTTATAAGGAAATCCGATGATGTGATTCAAATAAGAAGAATTCTTGAAGAAGAAAAAGCAGTCCACATCATGATTATCTCAAAAATAGAAAACCGGCAAGGCGTCGAAAACATCGATGAAATAATTAAAGTATCAGACGGAATAATGGTTGCCAGAGGAGACTTAGGTGTGGAAATACCGGCAGAAGAAGTACCTCTTGTGCAAAAAATGCTCATAAAAAAATGCAATGAAGCAGGAAAGCCTGTTATTACAGCCACTCAAATGCTGGATTCAATGATCAGAAATCCCAGACCTACCAGGGCTGAGGTTTCGGATGTCGCAACAGCAATATTTGAAGGTACGGATGCCATAATGCTTTCAGGAGAAACAGCTTCAGGCTGCTATCCGGTCGAAGCGGTAAAAACAATGGCAAGAATAGCACTTATGATTGAAAGCTCATTAAACTACAATGAGCTCTTAAAAAGCAAAAGTCCTGCTTCCAACTGCAGCATAACTGATTCCATAAGCTATGCAGCCTGCAAATCTTCTTTGGATTTAAATGCATCTGCAATAATATCAGCGACAGCATCAGGCTATACAGCAGCAAATGTTTCAAGATACAGACCTATGGCGCCCATAATTGCTGCTACGCAAAGCGAACAGGTTATGAGAAAACTGGCGCTTTATTGTGGAGTATATCCCATAAAAATAGGAAAACTGCAGTCTACTGACATAATAATCGAAAGCTCCGTTGAAGCTGCATTGAAATTAGGATATTTAAAAAACGGTGATTTAACAATAATAACTGCAGGAGTTCCTGTAGGAGTTTCCGGAATTACAAATTTATTAAAGGTACATATTGTAAATGAACAGAAATCTGTACCCAAATAATCAAGGACGACCTTGGCATGATTTACAGAGTTCATGCAAATATGATGTAACGGAGGTAACTCGATAGAAAAATATAGAAGCATTTTAAAAACTTCACTTCCAATATTGATCGCATCATTGATTATTTTATTAATAGTATTCAGTCCCGGTACATTCAGTTGGATTACTGATTCCTTTAAACCGGTAATATATGGTCTTATGATTGCATACCTGTTGGATTCCGTGGTCATGTTTTTAATGAAAAAATTGAAGGTCAGAAGAAAACAGGGAATTTTTCTTGCATGCTTAATTTTAATAGGAACCATAAGCGCTTTAATTTATTTACTCTTGCCTCAGATAATAGAAAACGCAAATAACATTATGTCATTTATAATGGAAGGGAATATTGATATAGCGCAGATAATAACAGATATAAGAAACAGAATAGACAATAAATATGTTGAGTATATAACTGATTACATTTTGCATGCCGGCGAATCTTTTAAAAATATAATCAACAACCTTTTAAAATACCTGTACAACATATTGATGTCAATGATCACAAACATAGGCTCCAGTACGTTTACAGTGTTTATCAGCTTTATAATAAATATTTATATGTTGTCTGAAAAGGATGACCTTTTAGCAAGAGGCAGAAGATTCATACACGCTTACTTCAAAGACAATAAAGCAGAAGATATTCTTCAAGTATTTAGCAAAGCAAATAAAATATTTAAAAGTTTTCTTGGCGGAAAATTGTTAGATTCAGCTATAGTGGGAATTATGTGCGTCATAGCATTTGCAATAGCAAGGGTGCCATACGCCCCTCTCATGGGAACTTTGATAGGATTTTTTAATATAATACCTTATTTCGGTCCCATAATAGGCTCAGTTCCCGTTATTGTTGTATCATTTTTTGTTAACCCTTCCAAAGCTTTGACTGCCCTGATAATCATAATTATCATTCAGCAGATAGACGCAAATATATTGGAACCGAAAATAGTGGGGGAAAATGTGGGAGTAAGCCCCTTTTGGATTATAACAAGCGTAACCGTCGGAGGAAATCTTTTTGGTATTCCGGGGTTGATTTTAGGGGTACCGGTTGTGGTCCTCCTTAAAACAGTTATAGAAGGCTCCATAGATATGCGCCTGATGGAAAAAGGCAAAGAAAACATAGAAAAAACCAACCTCCGTAAGTGACAAGGGGACGGGGGATCTGCCATAAAGTTAATACACATAGGAAGTATCGCACACATCTTCAGCGATATTTTTTTAGCAATATATTTTTTAAAAAATTTCTAAAAAAATATATTGACAACAATAAACTGCCATAATATAATAATGATATCAATGTGATATCAGAATATATCAATTAGGAGGATATAGAAGTGACAGATATAAATAAAGAAAAATTAATCACTGAAGAAATTGTTCCAAATTCAATGAATGGTATGTTTATGCTGATTCTTAATATTGCGTTAATGTTATGCTCAGCACTGTTGTTTATTTTTAGTGTAAGTTATTTAAAAGGTGCGCTTCAAGTTGGTATGATAATAATAAGCTGTTTGTACTTTTTTATCATAGGACCTGTTTTGTTTGCAGGTCTTAAGGTATTGAAACCAAATGAAGCACTTGTACTGACTTTATTCGGAAAATACTATGGCTCCCTGAAAGGTGAAGGATTCTATTTTGTAAATCCGTTTGTAACAGCTATAAATCCTGCTACTCCTATTGCATCTTCAGCAATGATTTCATTAGAAGGAACCAATAAAGACAAGAAAAATCCCGAATTGAATCTGAATTTAAGAAGCAAGAAAATATCATTAAAAACTATGACATTAAATAATGATAAGCAAAAAATCAACGATGCATTAGGGAATCCGATAACAATAGGAATAGTGGTCATCTGGCGGGTAGTAAATACTGCAAAAGCAGTTTTCAACGTAGATAATTACACCGAATATTTGTCAATTCAATGTGACTCGGCCTTAAGAAATATTGTAAGACTTTATCCTTACGATACATTTGGTGACGACAACGAAAAAACACTAAGAGGCAGCAGTTTAGAAATAGCAAATAAGCTTCAGACAGAAATTCAGGAAAAAGTAGAAATGGCTGGTCTTGAAATTATCGAAGCAAAAATAACTCATTTGGCATACGCATCCGAAATAGCTGCAGCAATGCTTCAAAGACAACAGGCTTCAGCAATAATCGATGCAAGGCAGATGATAGTGGAAGGTGCCGTGGGAATGGTTGAAATGGCACTTGAAAAACTCAGTGAAAATAATGTAGTTGAATTAGATGAAGAAAGAAAAGCAGCAATGGTCAGCAACCTGTTAGTTGTTCTTTGTGGGAACAGAGATGCACAGCCCATAGTTAACTCAGGCTCATTGTATTAATGATATTGTACATGTGACGCAGGGTAAAATAATTAATAGAAAGGGGCTGATGATAATAGAAAAAAGTAAAAAAGAAAAAGAAAAGAAACAATTGTTGTTGAGATTATCATCATCTCTTTGGGAAGAATTAGCAGGTTGGGCTGAGGATGATTTTCGCTCAATAAACAGTCAAATAGAATATTTGCTTAATGAATGTGTAAAGCAAAGGAAGAAAACAAATAAAAAACCTGTCGAATATGACAGGTCAGAAGAATGAAAAACCCACTGACAAAGTGGGTTTCATTTTAGTAATTACACTAAACTGTTTGTTATTAATCATCAACCGATTGTGCCCTTGGCCTGCAACCGCCGCCTGCACCGCCTATGGAATTCTCATCGATTTGACGCGGGAACAACCTTGGGAATGTTGGGCATATAGCTGCTTGCTCAGGAGCTAATTCGACGAAACCGGTAGAAAGTACGCAAAGTTGAACCGGTACAACTATTTTCTTTTCACAGGAGATGCAAAGTGAAATAATAAGATTTACAGACAATACTCCTGTTCTCGGGTCAATTTCAAAGTCTCTTTGAATACTGTTAGTTGCAAGTCTTACAACGCAATCCAAGTTGCAGAATTCAGTGAATCGTGGCAGGAATGCAGTGTCAAATACCGAAGGTATGCAAATTTCAAAGAAATTAGTCAATACCAATGGCTTGCATTCAGGAGCTATTTCAACTATAGCTGATAAAGTAATTATGCTTTCTCTGTTAGAGTCACATGGAGAAACAACTAAATCAATTTCGATTTCAACACATCCTGATATTTCAATATTCTGGGTTCCAAATATAGGGGTACCCAATTCATCTTCATCACAGAATGATGTATCTGCAAATACTAATTTTTGACTTAATGTACCATCAGGTCCTATAACTTTAAAGTCACAGCCATCTTCCTTTTTAACAAATTGACCTCCTGACAATGTAGTATTAGGAGTAATCTTTATATTGCAATCATCCTTAATATTATCCGGATTGAAGAATTTTCTGCATCTGATATCTGCTATTCTTATTATATTGGTTCCACATCCTAGTGGCGGTTCAAAACAAGTATCCGGTGCTGTTTTTAATCCTTGCAGGTTAAATAAAACTGCATCATAAACCTTTTGTACGTATATGGGTTCTGAAACTACATTTCTTAATGTACCATCCCAGTCACAACCTGATTGACCGGTGCAGCATCTATCAGCAATGCCGCCAGTTCCCAAAACATCGTTTTTATTTGAGCATTTCATGCTATCATAACCTCCTTAATTTCTGTTACTTTACTTTAATATATTCTAAACCCAATTAGTTGTTACACAGATTGAAAAAAACAATATATAACTGTATATATGTTTAATTCAAGTGCAACGCTTTGTTCTGTTTACTCATAGAATAATAAGAGTGCCAGCCTATGAGATCCTTCACTATCGTTCAGGATGACAACCCGTTGAGTGTGAATAGTAACGACACTTTGGAATAACAATATTGTGAATATTTATTACTATTGAATTTTTCAACCTAATAATGTAAAGTATATTAAAGAATAAAATTTCAGGAGGCAAAATGAATCCAGTAGTAAAATTTGAGTTTGAAAACGGGGATATAGTCAAAGCGGAATTATATCCGGAAACAGCCCCAAACACTGTAAACAACTTTATTTCATTAATCAATAAGAATTATTATGACGGCAAGATTTTTCATAGAGTTATTAAAGGCTTTATGATTCAGGGAGGATGCCCAAACGGGAATGGAATGGGCGGTCCCGGATATTCCATAAAAGGTGAATTTAATTCAAACGGATTTAAAAATGAGCTGAAGCATACTGAAGGAGTACTATCAATGGCAAGGTCAATGTCTCCTGATTCTGCAGGCTCTCAATTTTTCATAATGCACAAAAACTCACCTCATCTTGACGGACAATATGCTGCATTTGGAAAAGTAATTGAAGGTATGGATGTGGTAAATAAAATTGCAGAAGCAAAAACAGGCCGCATGGACAGACCTGTTTCAGAAGTTAAGCTTAACAAAGTAACCGTTGATACATTCGGAGAAACCTACGAAGAACCGGAAGTGATGTAAAGGTGTGTGTCCCCCTATTTGGGGACATTCCTCCAACCATCAAAGACTATCCCTTGAGTAGGAGGTGTGTCCCCATACCTCTAGAACCCTAAGTTTTCACCGACCAATATTACTTTTATTCTATTTTTGGGTTTGC
>ENA-UOOM01001963-UOOM01001963.1-fermentation-metagenome-genome-assembly--contig:-NODE-1963-length-18180-cov-4.704993_pt1 | contig 18180 bp, 18 predicted proteins | sample MGYA00245781_ERZ724031 | MGnify/ENA primary metagenome ERZ724031 (study PRJEB28704, sample SAMN03018317) | fermentation metagenome | biome: anthropogenic terrestrial biome; feature: soil; material... | reverse complement strand
GTTGTGGTAAATAGAAATTTTCATTCCTACGAATAGTTCCAAGTTTAACAATCTGGTCTATTCCACCATCTCTGGTTGGCTCATTATAATATTCACGTAGTGCTTTATCTCTATTACCTTTCATGGCAGCATCTACTTTATCTTGAGTCAAAAGTGGAGTATATAGTTTACCGTCCATATATGTTCTAATTGCAGTGTCACATATCATATCACATACAAAATAATCTCTATCACCGGCAACCATCTTTTTAGCAAAACTCTTAAAATGTTTATAAAATATTTTGCTCATGTCATCCTGAGATGACGCATAAACAAGTTGAGTAGGACATCTTCTTTTTTCTGTTTCTGGATTATAATCATCTTCAGTAGAAGTTCTAAATTCTGTATTCTGTGTTGCAAATGCTTCACAGATCGTAATTAGCTCATCACTACAGAATGCCGCTTCATCAAAAAATACAAGTGTAGCACGGCGAGATCTTGCATTATCTGGTTTTGAATTTAACGTTTCTATTGTGCTACCATTATAAAATTCAACAATGTATCCGGAACTTGCATGACTAAATCCAGTTTTATTATTTGGACTTTTTACAGTTTCTTTTCTTACGATATCTTTTAGTGAACCAATAGAAGCAGAAGTAGTTCCAATATTTAAAATAATTTCTTCAATTTTACTGAATGTTACTTTACTCTGGTCACCAACACTTGAAATTATATAAATAGCTTGATTCTCATAAAGAATCGCTTTCAATATCATGAAAACCGCACCAAGAAATGATTTTCCGAAGTTTCGACTACAACACCATAATACATGCGGTTTATTCCAACTTTGTTGTAATATATATTTCTGACTATCAATTAAATTTATTCCTAGTAAGTCTTTCGCAGCTATACAAGGATTTCGTCTATAAAAAGCAATACTTTCTGCATCTAATTCACAAATACGTTTTTTCCGCTCTGACATTAATTTACGATACGCCATCTGCAACCTCTATTCCATGAGATTTTAGACTGTCATTCTCAATTTTAAGTAAACGTATTTGTTCTTTTGTATCATCCAATTCCTTATATAAATTATTAATTAAATCTAATTGATTTTGGTATACTTCTCTTTTATCACTTTCATCAAACATACAATGTTCAAGCATAGATTTTTGAGATACGTTTGCAGCCCATTGTGTACCTTCACTTCTTAACTGGTTATAATAATTCTCTTCAACTTTATCAAATTTCAAACCTCTTAATTCACGCATAAGATATGTAAGTGTTGATTTTCCTGCATCTTTATTAGATCTGTTTTTAACTGAAATTTCATTTTCTTTTGCAATTTTATCGTTATTTGAAACAAGACTATTTTTAATGGAATTAAGAGAGCTAATATCTTTTACATCTTTAAGAGGATCAAGATTTGCAATTTTAATATCTAATTGCTTTATTTGCTTGTTATTATTAATGATTTGTAAAATCTGAGATAATTTATACGGATCTTGAGCTATGTCATCGTCATCTAAATAAAGCATTAATTGATTAAATAAAAATTTTCTATCTTCTTCAGGGTAACCATAGAATGGATCATAACCAACGACATCAATACAAAAGTCTCTATTTTTTTTATCTTTTTCAGACCATTTAACTTCTTTTTCTTCTTCAAAATCATCTTTTGATTTACTTATTTCACCACTTAATATAGATTGTGAAAAATCTTGAAACATCATCTGTTTTAAATTACTTGCCTGTCTCAAGTACATTCCTATATTAAAAACATTATTTTTTGTTACAACACTGTTATATAAGGAATATGAATATGGTATATCCAATTTATAAAGCATTAATATACAAGCGGTATTTGTGCCATATTTATTTTCATACATAGTGAAGAGTTCGTCTACGCAATCTCTACATAACGTACTATACCTTGAATTTTTAATAAATAATTGTGAGTATTTAGATTTATAGAAGTGCCCAACGGGATTTTTCCATGACTTTCCACATCTTAGGCATTTATACTCATGTATTTTATTAGCATCTTCAATGGATTCATCAACTTCAATATCTCTTTTTTTTGCCAATAGTTGGACGCTCCCTTCTCTAATATTTTACAAGGTGAATGTGAATATAAAAAAGCTTATGCTGTAGAACATAGACTCTCTAAAATCATTATTTATTTAAGCATTTTGAATCATTCATTAAGCGAAATCACGCTCATTTTCTTTTAAAAGCTTGTTTAACATTTTTTCACTAATATTGTATTCATCAATTGCTTTTTCCTTATCAGCCTGCAAAGCTTGCTTCATACAATCAGCCGACAACAAACCAGATTCAATTGTATCATCACTATTTACGTATGCATCTGCTGTAACATCAAATGTATCATATTTACAAACGTCAGTAACATAGTTTAGATATTCAGCGTATAGTTTAATTACAAATGTTTTTCCCATACCACGAGGACAATTGGTGATTTTACCATCAATTAAATTCTTTAAAAACTCTTTTTGAAAATCTAAAAGTCTGACTGTCGAACCATATTGAACTCCGATAAAATCGAATAATGCCCACGTAGTATTCCTTTTGTTTTCTATATAATCAATTGCATCCTCGTAACAAATCATAAATTCACATCCTAATTTAATTCACATTTTTACTCATCAATATCAAAAACCATAACATCACAACGTCTATTATTATTCTGATATGCGTCCATATCTATGTGTTTCTCAGCAAATATAAACCCGTCACAATCATAATAGTCACCATTATGATTCACAGCTTTTTCAATAAAAATTTCTCCATCATCTAAAATATCAAGTCTGTATATATCATTTTTAATTTTATCCATTTCATCAAAAATATTATATTGAATCTCAAATTCAAAATTATCAATTAAATTTCTATCAATTAAATCAAGAATATTAACGATTGTATCTCTATCCGCAATAATAGTTGCTTGTTCGTCTATATTATCTTCATCTAACAATGTTTCGATTACATCATTCATAAAATCCATAGTAGAAGAGTAGTTATCAAACTGTACTCTTTCAGTTCTTTTATATTTCACTTCAAAATCAGTCCTTCATTTTAAATATTAATTTAATACAAAAATTCGCACTTACTGGTGACAAAACACCGCTTTTTTAGTTTCACACTTTTGAGTAGTGGCTGACCAATTAATCACTAATGAACTAATTTAACTGTAATTTATAGGTTTCTGTATGCCCTTCATATTTATCAAAAACATAAATCTTACATGCCGCCTTCGAACCCTTCATTAAACTATCACTATATGGATCACTACCTATGAACGATGGACATACTAAGACCTCAGTATCATTTATACATGCTTCATTAGAGATAATTTCCTTACTTGAATGATAATGACCGACAAAACAAAAATCGTAAAATGTTCTATGCAGCATACTCAAATCACTAAGTGCCGTATCAATATTTTTAACAGTATGACCATGTAAGGCAATAGAATTAAAATTAAATATAGGTATTTTAATATAATTCTTACCAAAGTTTAAATGAACATTGATTCGTTTATTTAAAGCCAACATATCTTTAATATAGTTACCGATTATGTATTCAACATCTTCATCACCTAATTCACTTGCCTTTGTACATAATGGTCGTGTTTGTGAATGATTAGAAGTAGGAGTATGATAGTATTCAATTTTGCAATATGCCGATAATTCATTCAAGAAAGTTGCTATCAATCTTGACACTTCAACTACAGCTTGAACAACGGTTGTTTCATTTAATTGTAAATCAGTAATGCGTAATATTCCTTGGATATCATCACTAAGCGTTAACACATTCATTTTATTAACATTGTGTTCATTAACATAGTCTATTGTTTTTTTTAAAAGTTTGTTGAATCTATATTCCGCTTCATTAGTTGAATAAAAATTATTTTCACTCTTAAAATTTGCTCCATAATGAATATCACTTATTGCCAATAAATGCTCTTTTTCATTTTTGGCTGATGTATTCACAGTATCAGCATGAAATTCAGGCAATGGGAGAGTGGTAATAGCATCCTTTATATTCTCATAAAATAATTCAAATCTACTTTGGTGACGTATATTTCTTGTATATTCAACCTTTGTACTATAAAGTTTTTGACGTTCCTTGGCTATTTCCCTTTTTTGTACTTCTAATTCTTTAAAATAAGCATCTTCTTTATATGTATCAAATACACCAGCCTCAAAGAAATCTCTAGCGTATTTACACTTTTTACGGAATGCTGACTCTTCACAATAGTCAGTTTCATCATCATATAACTCTTTATTTACAAGAGGTGTTACTTCTTTCCAATTTTGAAATTTTCCTTCACGTATATAACCATCAATACGCCAAAGGTATTTCAGTTCAGATTCATCATCTAAACGCTTTAGTAAATCAATATCTATTGTTATCAATTCCTTTCAGTTACCTTTAATTTAAATATTTTCTATACAAACATTACAATAATTCACTCTAAATATAGTAGTTATTACTATTGAGAAAATGAGTGTATTGAAGTATGATTTAAATGGATAAATATACGCTAACATGACTTTAAAAAAATTATAAAAAGTAAAACAAAAATAATATGTATAATTATACAATCTATACATTTATTTTAGTCGATCTATTGACACATATTACCTTAGTTGTTTTAAGTTTATCTGAAATTTTATTTCGTAAATCCTGCGCAAACTCTATTTTATTTTTGTCACTATGAACTAAGTATATTTTATCTGCTATGATAGAAGAGTAGTAATTTAATAATTCGTTCCTCTGCATATGAGATGAAAAACTATGAAGATCAACAATTTGACATTTATTTTTTACAGGCTTACCGTTAATATTGATAGTCTTTTGCTTTTTATAATTTTTGATTTTATATGCTAACGTATTACTAGTAGCAAAGCCTATGAACATAATACAATTATCCGTATATGGTAATACATGCTGCACCCACTTGACACTTCTACCAGCGGTCAACATACCAGAGCTACTTAATACACATTTAGCTTTATTGTCTGACATATAACCAACGCTATCTTCGGGAGTATAACTAAATTTAATGTTTTTCCATCCCATCATTTCATCGAACTTTTCTTTGGCTTCACCTTGCATAAGTTCTGAATATACATTTAATAATCTAATTGACAAAGGACTATCTACAATGATTGGTATTCTAAAATTTTCATCATTTCCAAATATCGAATATATTAACCATAGTATGTATGGCATTCTGTCAAGACTAAAACATGGAATTACAACAGTTTTACCATTTGTCACACAAAATTGTTGAATTACACTCTTAATTTTATTTATATCATTTTGTAGATCTTTCTTATTCATAGATCTATTTTTTGCTGAATATGTACATTCACCTATTACGATATTACTTTTTGTAACCGGCTCAAATTTATCTACAAATATTTTTGTATCATTTAAAATCGGATTACCTAGATCAGATGTAAATGTAACTTTCTTAGTTGTATTTTTATATGATACAAAAAGTTCAGTCTGTGCAGATAATAATATATGTCCTGCATGTACAAAGCGAAAACTTAATTGATCATCTAACTTAATAATTTCATGAAACGGATACTCTTCCATATAACTTAATGCTCTATATACTTCATCATCCGTATACAGCGGTTCATATTTTTTATTAAATTTATAATTCAAGTGTTCTGTATCACGCTGGTTTATATAACTGGAATCAAGCCACATCTCCTTTAATATTTTGCTAGTACCACTAGGTACAATAATTTTTGCGTTACAATTATATTTATACAAAGCCGGGATATTGCAACTATGATCTGCATGAGCATGTCCTAAGAAAATATATTTAATATTACTTTTATTTTTAATGCTAGAAATAAGCTTTTTGTTTAATTCATAATTCTCTTTTACAGTTTTTCCATCCTGAATAGTGCCGCACTCAAATAGTGCAGTATTGCCATTATATGAAATGACAGAACATGATCCAGTAACGGATTCAGAATTACCGCCAATCACTTGTATAGTCACTTGATTTTGTTTCTTACCAATAATACTCACACTCCTCGCATATATTGACTGCTACTTTTTAACCTTAATAGATTTATTGTATTCATTAAAAAATTTTAATGCTTTACTATTTGTAACCAAGTAATACGAAGGATTTCGTGAAAAGCTTCTCTTTACATAATTGCTGTATCCATTTTTCCTTAATGCATCTGCCTCAAATCTCCTAATTTGTATTATAAAAATCGTCCCTTTCATTTTTGTAAGTTGCCCGTAGTTGGGGTAATGAGTAGAGTAGGAGTCGAACCTACGTTGTTTCTAATATCACTGATTTACAGTCAGCTGCCTTCGCCACTAGGCTTACCTACCCAATAAAATTGTTAGCGATATATCTTATATTTTAAGGCACACCGCTAACTAAGGAGAGAAGAAAATGAAAATTTCAAAAATAAGAGTGCGAAATTAATCACACTCTTATAAGCATTACCTATAATTTTGTATATTAGGTGTTATGCCCTTGTAGGCAAACGAAGAAAAAGTGCTTTAACCTCAGTAGAATCAAGGCTTACATCGATTTCTATACTTTTTATTTTATATTTAGAATAGCTGTAAGCCTTGATTCTGTTAGCTTATAGCTATTCTAGCTTTTAAAAGCTTAACGTGACATACTTTCTCTTTCTCTTTGTTTTTGCTTACGTACCCTTGCTTTTTCTCTATCATATATAATTTTACATTCTTTACATCTACAAGTTTTCATATCACAAGCATCCACTTCAATATCCTTACCACAGTCAATACATTTAATAATCTTAATACCGATAGGTTGATATGTACTACATTTGTCACATAACTTTTGATTCGATTTATTTGGTATAAATCGTAACCCACATTTTTTACATTGAATACTATTTTCAGGAATATTGTTTTTTAAATTATTAACTAATACATTTCCAAAACACTTCCATAAAATTTCTTTATGTGGTGTTTTTTTTGTATATAAATGTTTTACTATCATATCTGTAATTTCAATTTCACTATAATAGTCAAAACTAAGTAATTTATCTCTTATTAATTTTATAATATAATTAACATTATCTTGATTTTTTTGATTTATTTTGAAATGATATGTACGATTTAATGAATTATATATTTCAATAATCTTTTCATCTATTTTAATATTTTTATCATTCATTAAATTTTTATAATCCAACTTTCCAAAATTATCAATAGAAAATCTTAAAGGTGTATTTTTAAATTCCTTATCAAATCTATTAACTAAACTGTTGTTGATATTTTCTACTTGAGTACTTGATTTATCTTTTGCATATATGAAAAAATGCGGCAACTTTGCATTTATATATTTTTTAATTAATAAATCAACATGCTCAGGTCGAGTTGGTTTGTACAATGTTTTGGCATAATCAATTACAAAGTTATTTTCCATACATAATAACTTAATAACATCTAATGCTTCCATTTGATCTTTATAAGTACCGCTAATAAAAACATCACTATTCCATATCTTGGATATATTATTACTATATAGACCTATATTTCCACCACTAAACGCTGCATTCAATCCTTGCCATATTGTATTAGGACTAAGTATGACCGGTTCTGCTTTTTTCATTTCATAATAAAGTGGAACAATATTAAATTTCTTAATATTTCTTTCTGCTATAGATATAAAAGTTTCATCTGCTCCAACTAAAGATTTATCACCATCTACATCAAACTGAAGTACTTTGGATATTAAGTCATGGCTACTAGTATATATAGCATCCGTTTTAAACCATTTCGATTTTTCTTTATCAATAACATTATTCCTAATTGCATGTTCCATCATAAGATGTGGTGATCTTAGGCAATCTAATTTTTTTGATTTTTTAAATAATTTGCAATATACTTCACCATTTTGTAATAAACCTTTAGGACTTTCAATGTGTAGAAATAGATATTCACAAAAAGCATATAAGTCAGGTATTAAAAATGTATATTTACCATATATATCAAGCTTGGCTGATTTATATTTTTTAATTAGACTTTTTTTAATTTGTCTTAATATGTATTTGCAGTGTTCATCTTGAAGTAATTCAGGATAAATTTCTAATGCTTGCTGTAGATAAGTTTTATCATAATTACTCTTTGTCACGCCAAAAGCATTAAGCATTGTACTTTTATCCCTAGAAAGATTATATAACCTATTTTTAGATCTTTCTGTAATTTTATTTACTTCTTCTTTTGTAATATCAGTTAATGTTTGTACCATTTGATAGTTTATAGTTGCTCTTGAAAAATAATCTTCTTCCATGTTACAAATTCCGGCTTGACAATTGAACTGCTTAAAAAATGTTTTATATTCATCCCATGACTTATAATACTTATACATTTTAAATTGACTTTTTGTAAAAATAATTTGTATATTATCCTCAATTATATTCCATCGCTTACCGTAAATATCAGTAACAATAGGAGAGCAATTGTACATCTTAATAAATTTTACATAATCAAATGATGCAAGTAATCCCTTAATCCACGGAAGCCTAACCATAAAATTCTTTTTGCTTAATGCAGGTAATATCATTCCACTACCATCAGTATGTGTAATTGGAATCTCCATCTTTTTACGTTCAATTTTATATGTAATGTCACTAATATAATCTACTTCACCAGTGACCATAGTTTCAAAATCATCTACTACAATACACCTATTAATATCAAAATCTTCCCATAAATCAGTAGCACTATTAGATAAAGCTAAATATGCTAAAAATTTATTTACATTTATTCCACCTTTTTTATTAATAGTATCTATTGTTAATCCGCACATTAATGTTTTTTCAAATTTATCCCATAATGATTGTTTAATGAATACAGTTTTTTTTAATCGAATCTGCCCTGCACTAGAAGTAAAGTATTTGTACTTTTCACCATTATATGTGAAACCATTTTTAATTAATTGCTCTATTACTTCATAGAAAAATGTTTGTACAACCATGATATCAGTCGTCAGTTCATCAATTTTTAAACCAATTATTCTTGTCAACGAAGATTCAAAAACAGATATAACATTTTTGTCTAATAGACTTTTTGGATTTAAAGTTCTTATAGAGATATTACTTTTTTTAAATTCTAATTTTAATTCAGATTTTAATTGTTTTAATCTTTGATTAATATATGAATACAATTTTTGATATTTATCACGTTTTACATCATCATAGTTACTAATATTTATTTTATTTAATTTATTTTTTCTTTTACCAAAGCGCATCATACTACGATAAATCTTATTTTCGCTGTCAGTATAGAAATCATTAGTATCCATACTGTAAATATGTATTTGTTTATTTAATGCCAAATTGTAATTAACCTCCAGTCATATAAATTTATGTTGATATAGTTAAATACTATTATTACATTAGTAACTGATTTTTTTATTCACACTTACATAAAATATTCCATCCTTTAATTCAGCATTAAGATCTGGTATAAATCTTAATAGATCACTAATTTGATATATGTAATAGCAGTAGTCAATTTTTCCTTTTCTAAGTTGACCTAAAACATCATTGATAAATTTTACATATGTATTATCCAACGTATCAAAGTTACCATCATTATCTGATAATGACCATCTTCTCATTACTACAATAGGCTTAGCATTATGGCGTTTTAGCTTTTTTTCAGTAGTAGGTACATTTATTGACTTCATATAACTAAAAATTATTTGCCATTCATCATTTGATAGTTTCTTTAATTCTGATTTACCGCCCTTGCTAAGTAGTAGTTTATGTAAATAATCTTTTGGAGTCATTCCCTTAATTAGCGGCTGCTCCATAATTAACCATTCGTGTTTATCATTATCATAAATAAAAGTTTTCTGTGTCTGCATTACTCTGTCATATGTTACTGTATTTGTCATTTTATTTTTCAATCTCCTTATTGTATTTTAATTTTACAATCATCTTATTTATATTTAGTTACTGTTGCTACTTGTGACGCATAATAGCCACTGACAATGCCATCACATAATTCTGGTGTTAAAATTCCTTTTTGCAAAGCATAAAAGTTGTTTGTATATTTTATATTATTATAACTATCAATATATTTTCCTGCTTTATATGTATACAGTATTCCTATGCTAGTTAGTCTATTAATAAATTTATTCATCGTACTGGTACTTGATATATTGCAATCTCTACAAAGTATCCTATGTGATGGAAAACATATAGGAGTACTGTTTTTATTAAAGTTTATATATTTCTTTATATTAAGAAAAACATTAAGTAAATCAGATGGATCATATATCATTCTTCTTTGACTGTATTCTTTCTTACTTTCCTTTACACTTTGAATAATAGAATTAAATTCGGTTTCTGTGAGTACTACGTAAATATCTGAAAAATTAAATATATCATTTTTAGGATCAGTATTAATTTGTATTTGAAAACAATCATTTATTTTAACCTTTTGTTTATTCCATAATTCCGCATCAAAATAAATATATTCTCGTTCTTTTAACCAGTATAGAGCTTTAATCACATTGTCATTTATTCTATCCTTATGAGCGTCAGGACGAAATCCTAATCCTTCAACTAGTGACCTAATACTTAATCCAATACGACCACTAATGGAACTATATAATTTAATGTAAGCCATAGTTAGTAATAACCGGCTTGGTAAATCTTTAGTTTCATCTCGTATAAATTTCTTATCAAATTTTACAAATGCTTCTGTTATTTCTTTTATTTTTCATCACCACCTTTATAATTTGTTTACAAAATATTACTAATGTAAATAATATCCAAAAAGTTATCCACATGCCATTGCCACGATGGCATACAAACGTAATTTTTAGTGAATTGACACATTGTTACAATGGCACCCATTTATTTACCACACATCGTCACGTGACTCAGCTGGCGAACGTAATAATAGAGAATCATTTAATAATAGAGAATAAAGATAATAAGAGAGAATTTGTAAATCGCATTACTGTTCAATTGTAATTTGTTAACTATTATGTATAAATGATTCTGCTATTTATTATAAATATTAGTGCTTAATGCTTAATAGTTAAAAATATAATATAAATTGTAAATATTACACTTTTGCAAACTACGTTTGCGTTATTGCTAACGCAATTTAATGAATCTGAGTCTTAATCTATTACTATCTTTGTATTTGCTTAAATAATATGTTAATGGTTATGCTAATAAGCTAGTTATTAATTAGTAAAAGTAGGCTATAAAATGTTATATATATATTATTATTGCAGTAGGAATATAAATATAGGTCAAACAAATTATTTTGTTTTGATACTTATATATTTAATTTGTTCAACCTATGGATAAAATATATCATAGTTTATGTTGTATGTCAAGTGTATCTTATTATTACAGTAGGAATATCAATCAATAAAGTGATAAGTTTTACTATTTCAGTAATTTGTGGTCTACCGGCAGTTGAATAGCTACTGCATAATAGTTATCTAATTTATGTGCTTTTGTATTTTACGATGTTTTATAATGATACTCCATATAAATGCTACTGCGTATAATTATTGGTACTTCGTATAACTAATACTTAGTGCTTAATTTATATGAGAGTAATATATTAACTTAACATTAAGACGAAAAATTTTGTTTAATTAAAAATCATTAAATTTTAGCTTTAAATAGAGCTTATATTTCTGTACCCTTATAAGTTGTCATATACTATGTTGTAATCGCTTCTAGGTATCGAAAATCGAATAATTAGACGTTGTATAGTCATAGACTTAACTATGAATTTTAATATATAAGAGAAATTGAGTATATTTTGAGATTTATGGTTAATTGAGTTGATTGTATCTGATCTAAGTTATTTATGTAATGCAATTTAAGCTGCAAAGTACGATTTAAAAAATTATCAATTATACGCCTTAAATAGCGACTTTATTTTCATAAGCATACAAGTTGTCATATTAGGTGGTAAAATCGCTTCTACATGGTCAATTCCTTTAAATTCCGTATCGTAAATTCATTATTGTTACTGCAATTTAAAATAAACCGGAATAAATCATGAAATAAGTTAATATTACGAGTTAGTTTTAATGAACTGGATTAAATGAATGAAAAATGGAAAATGAAAGATATTAGATTCAGCAAAAATTTTGATTATTAATTTGAGAAGTTAATGATAATTAATGGCGTAAAAAAATACTCAATATTTTAATTGATTTAAAGCATTTTAATCTTATAGGTATAGAATGTGTCGACTCAGTAGGTAGAATGTCTCTCAGAGGTCGTTAGACGGTAAATATCAATTGATAATTTATATGTTTATGTAACGTGTGCTGTGAAATGATAAATTTATGTGGAATTTACTGAATATCATGGAAATTGTAAAATTATTAAATGTTATAAAAAGTAAAAAGTGTACTTATATAGTCCAGTGATATACAATGATTAATAAAATAAAAAATATAAAAGTGAAAAGTATGAAGATTGAAATTAATATGTAGTATATTTATGCTGAAATAATATTAATTATACATAAGGAATATAATGAATGATTATACAATGTAGAAAATATGCAAAAAATATAAAAGGATAAAAAATAGTGATTTATTATACTTTCGCTGTAATGCCCATAATATCATGCTTTCACGCATTTTGAGATTTTTACATCGGATGGCGTATTTATTGACAAATAAAAAATGTGCTTCAAAAAATGCTTAAAACGTTGATATTAACTGTATCTGATGGAATTGGAAATTAGTTGTAAATACGATTGAAGTAAGGCAAAAACAATGTGAAATTGAGGGTATCATTGGCTATGCATCGGTAGTAAAGGTGACGTTATCGGTGAGATGCCCTAGAATCAATGGTTTGCGAGGTGGGTAAATATGTAAAACAGATAAATTGAATGAAAATGATGGTAAATTGATGATTATTTAATGGAGCAAAAAAGGGGTAAAATCGCTGTAAGCATTGATTCTAGTGGATTCCGTCCGAATGGTCTACCGATAAGGGTAAAAATGAAGAAAATTGAGTGAAAATTGTAAAATGAAAATGCTGTAAGTGGCTTGGTGTAAGGCTTGTAGCGATTTTAGTGAAAGGGAAGAAGAGTGAATTTATTGTGAGTGGAAGGGATTGATCGGAATCGGAATCAATTTGTGTGATGGGAAAGTGTAAGAAGGGGCAAAAAGGAAAAATAAGGATACAATAAAAAGTGTAAATCATCCCCCCAGTACTGATTTATGGTCTAACCAAACCGCATAATAGTATAGTATTATGCGGTATTATGGCTGATAATATGACTTATGGAACGTATGTAAATTGAAAGAAGAAATCCAATTTTTAGGCAAATTAATAGTAAATATATGTTTGTATATGGTAAAAATATGGTGAAATAATGGTTGAATTATGGGATGAAATGGATAGATAATATACAATTAATTACATAATATGGATAAATTTGATGCTTTGAAAATGTGACATTTATATCACATTTATTCGGCATATAAAGCCGAAAATTTTTATATTTTTTTGGAATTACCATTTTTTCACAAATATTCACATTAATATTATCGTAGTATCCACGGCAGACGGCAGATATTAACAGGCAAATTTTTCAGCGTAGCATTCCTCCATTCCTCTATCCATCCAGTCCCTTAATTCCATCAATCCCTCTGTAGTCTTGTATTATCCATTTTAAGCGCTTCCATCCTTTACCCATGCAACTATACCTATAATCAATTATAATCAGTTTTAGACAGTACAATATATAGTATATAATTATGCATATAATTAGAAATATCACAATATAAAGTATAATTATTAATAGATGTAGTTAATAGATATCATTATCTATATAGCATATTATTATCATACTATAGCACAATAATAGTGAATCGTCAAAATAGGCTTGTTTTAATATTACAATAGGAGTATAATGTATTTAGAAGTTAAGGAAAGGTAGTTTTGGTTTGGGTAGTTTGGTTTTGCGGTTTTTGCATTTTTTGGTTTTTTGCACTTTGTGCGATTTTTATCTTAAATTAAGTTTTTGGACTTTATGTTAAGCATATAGTGAGGCGCACGTCCTCACAAGTCCATTTGCAACACAAGTAACTTACTAACAATAAGTCTCTTGACACCATCGTAGTGTAAGAGCACTAGTACAATGATAATTAAATAACCGGTCTGATAATTACCTGAAAATTATCTGGATAAACTGATATATGCATCCATAGCTAATAATATCTAAAATAAGCATATAGTAGGCTATAGACTAACCGCAGCAGTAAATCACGGCTAACAGTGATATCGCAATGTTGCTATCAATGCAACTCATGTACATATTATCTTAAGTAATTTCAAAATGTAATTTCTAATAATAAATTTTATTTTTTTAAGTACGTAATGTAATATTAAAATAATTTAACACAATGCAAGTAGCAAGCTATATTTTACAACAAGTATATACAGTATGACATAATAAAAATGTAATTTGCTGAATCCGTGAAACGTGAAGGACTTTACATGTAATAAAAGTTATACGATGGAATACAGTCAAGTTATAAATGATGCTTGCTATCTGTAAATAGGCTTTACGATTATAGCGTAGTACGGGATGCAATTTCCCGTGAGCCTTTACTTTTTAAATGATTATAAAAATGGAGGATATGAAAATGGCAAAAGGAAAATTGAAAGTTAAAGATATTGTTGTAAATGAATATTTGACAGTAGCGCAGGTAAAGGAAATTAAAAGCGTTATCAACGAATGGATTACATGTGATAATGATTATACATTTGATAATCTACTGAATGATCAAACGATAATGTTTGCGGAAAATTGTGATGATTGTATATGCAAACCAGAGGTAATAAAAATTGAAAAACTTGAATGGATATGTAATTACCAAGGACGGAAAAACGATTATGATAGCGATATTACAATATGGGTGACCGCTATTGTTGATCTTGGTTGTGATAAAATTGTCCGTTTGTCTTATGATTTATTAGATAGTATATTGATGGATGCAAAATCTGGATGCAGCGGATTAATATATCAACCACAAAACAAATAAGAAAGGAAGTGAAAAGTAATGAAAATCAAAATGTATGAAACGAAATTGATGAAGAAGATATTGAACGCTATTGATAAGCAATTAAAATTTATAGGAAGATAAGTAAAATTTCAGCAGAGAAAATGGAGGGAAAACAAATGAAAACATTTGAAGAAATTAAGGAAAGAGCAATTAAGGGAAACGGTTATATTACTTACAATAACAAGACATATTATTTTACTGACAATGGTGCATATGTGGACGATTATGAAGGAGAGCCGGCAGTATTTGCGGATGCATACACTGGAGAAAAAGATGAATACGGCGAATTAATTTTATCATTAATTAGATGGGATTATATCGGTAGTGACATGGATGATACCGGAAATTATGCAAATTGGAATAATCCGGTTGAAATTATTGATTATACATATATATACGAATAATAGAAACAAAAAATAGGCTTTACGGTAAGCGTTAACACAAGGGTGCAAATCCCTTGAAGCCTTTATCTATTGCAGTAAGTAGCATATAAGCGATAGACGATTAAAAAATTACATGATATTATATACTTGTCAAAAGTATATAACAAAAAACGGAGGATCGAAAATGATAAAAAATAGTAAATTACAAAACATGTTTAAGTTATCCAGCAAAGTAACGGTTTATATCCCATCGACAACCGATATAGACAAAAAGATCGACAATACAAAATATGTCAATGAATGTGCTACTTTACTAGCAGATTGTTTTGGCGGTGCTACAAGCACACCAGCTTTGGGTTATTGGATTAGCAATACTGCCGGTTTAGTCAAAGAAAATACTACAATGGTTTTTGCTTATGCATCCGATAAAGATTTACAAACAAAAATCGATAGAGTGATAACATTTTGTGAAAAACTGAAAACAGAGTTAACTCAGGATGCAATAGCATTAGAAATCAATGGAGAGATGTATTTTATTTAATAAGTAACAACAAACACGGCTTGTATAATATTATTAATTTAATTAATAAAGGTTATACGGTGCAAAACTAGCAAGCCGTATAGCTTTAAAATGTAACTATAACTATAAAACAATAACAATACATAACTATAAGGAGGTAATACCATGTCAACAATCTATACAAGTAAACAATTATTAAGCATATGTAATGCTGAACAAACACAAGTTAACAATTGCATAGCACAAACAATAATTAATATGTATATGCAAGCTAAGAATTTTTATCAAGAAAACATGGTCGAATGTATGAAGGATTTTTTAAGTAACGGATCTTTAAATTTTAGAAAATATAAAATTGAATTTTAGGAGGTATAAACAATATGAATTATGAATACAGATTCTCGATCAATAACAAAAAAATATCTTTCTTTTCTACACGATATACAGTTCATCATGAAAATGAATATAGTTTATCTTATAATGGTTATGTATTAATGAATATAGATAAAACAGAAGTAGAAAAGGCTATACAATCCATAACAGAAACTAATTGCTACAATGGTATCAATATATTGGATGAAATGGAAAAAGCAGATATTAAAGAAGCAGGAAAGAGAAAACAAAACGCTATTTATTGGAATAAAGTGCACGATATCTGTATTGAAAATGAAAACAGATTAAAAGCTAAAATTGAAGAGGTAGAAAACTATTTTAATGATGTATTAAGCAAACAATATACAACCGGATGTATTGTATATAATAAATTGGAAGAGTGTATAAAACACGGCTATTTTATTATTTATACTGGATTTTCTAGCTGGAAAACAATTAAATTAGAAGATACTCCTATTAAACAATTGGAACTGTTGGAAGTGGTATAACAGATATATAACACGGCTTGCATAACAGATAACACGGTTATACGGTGCAAAACTAGCAAGCCGTATAGCTTTAAAATGTAACTATAAAACTATAATAATATAATCAAATAGGAGGTTATAAAATGAAAACAGCAAATGTTAAATGGTTTAAAGACTTGTCACAAGAGGACAAAATAAAATACAAAAATAAATATCCATGGATGACTGACGAATATTTATTATATTTCTGTCCAGTTTGTGGATTATACGAAGAAGAAGCAGATTTTTTACATGAGGAAGGTTATTATGTTAGAACAGTAACATATAAGTGCAAATGTGGTAACAAATTTGAATCAGTAAAATAATAACAGAATCAAACCCTTGTTTTATGGTAGTAAGTAGTATAATTAAGGAAATTGGAGGCGGTAATAATGGGATTTTGTGTAGTAAGAGGATATTTTAAAAATGGTAATGAGTCAGACGAGATAGAACAAACATATAGCCGTGATTTTGATACATTTGACAAAGCATTAAAGCATGGCGAAAGATACGCAAAAGGAATAAGATTTTATGATTATACTATTTGTGAATCTGAAACAATGAAAGAATTATACAGAAAAAATTATTGTGGAGATATAGAAGATTTTAGAACAAAATCAATCTAACATTTCATAGTATAATAGGAGGTCAAACAATGAAAAGAGTAGATAACGGAATATATCAATTTAAAAATGGTAGTGCAATTAAGCAAGAAAGCACTTGTAACAAGTCCGGTTATAGTTACAAAATATTTAATAAGTCCGGTAATTTTGTAGAGGTTAAAGATACACTTAAACAAGTACAAAAATATTTCAGCAAATAACATCAAACCAACATTTGAATCGATTATAGGAGGGAAAGAAATGAAGCGTTATATTATGGAATATCTTGACAAAGGAAGAGTACAACAAATTATATTTGCCGATAACATGAAAGAAGCAAAGGAAAAAGCAAAATTTTATGCTAGTCAAAGGAATATAGAAGAGTATTATGTAAGATTAGGATAACATGAAATCAAATTAAGCTTTTATAAGGAGGATAAACAAAATGAAAAATATTAATGCAATTGATAAAATTATTAAAGAATTATCTATAAAGGATTATTTAGCTATGAATCCCAGAAAAGCAGATGGAAGACCTAAATATAAAAAACATCATCCTTATTCTTTATCAGATGATACACTAGAAGCACTTGACATTAAAAATCAATATTTATCGGATCAAATAACAGAAGAGGAATATAAAACATATTGCCTTAGATATAATCTAAGAACAGTAAAC
>ENA-UOOM01001962-UOOM01001962.1-fermentation-metagenome-genome-assembly--contig:-NODE-1962-length-18193-cov-29.112140_pt1 | contig 18193 bp, 20 predicted proteins | sample MGYA00245781_ERZ724031 | MGnify/ENA primary metagenome ERZ724031 (study PRJEB28704, sample SAMN03018317) | fermentation metagenome | biome: anthropogenic terrestrial biome; feature: soil... | reverse complement strand
TCACACCGCTTTTCAGAAGCTCCTTGTGGACATAATCGTAATCAGGAGTGACAAGAACTGGTACCTGAGATTCCTCTGGGAACAGCTGCTGATGGAGCTCCTGATCGTTTAAAATATTCAAGGAATCTTCAGAAACCGGATGTTCTTCCAATGCCTTAAATACCTTTGCCATTGTGTTTCTGGATATTTTTAAAGTATCCGCAATTCTTCGCTGGGGGCACTATAGAGAGCTATCACCGGCAACTCCGTAAGGTAACCAAAGGGAAAAACATATTCCCGACGGACGATATTTCCCCGGAACCAGCTATTGAAGAAAAGCCTCCAGACCCTCTAATATACAAATTATGACCAAATTCAGGCCCTTCTAAATATGTACCATTTGCACATGGGGTATATCCGGGAGCAGCTTGTGCTTCATCCCAATTGTCAACATGAGTACAATAGTTTAACCCGGGATCAGGTCTAAACTTGCAACGGATGATATATCTTGCTATTTCAATACCGAAGGCTCGCCATTGATGTAAACCATAATTCGTTATATGCACAGTATCAGGTTGGACTGGTTCACTTGATTCCATTAATTGATTTGTCCCCAGAGATCCTACAGTTATACAAATACTACTACCATCGGAGAATTTAAATTCCCTTGAACCTTCCTTACCGTCAACCTTAACGCCTTTCAAAACCTCATCTACCTTTTCTTTATTAAAAGCATCAAGACTAAGTATCTTTTCGGCTGCGTTAATATCTCCGTTTTGAGCAGCTATAAGCAGAGTCTGAACTTCTTCTGCTGACTTTGGTTTTTCAATACTATCACTAGCACCTGCAACGCTTGTAATTAGTAGGACAAACAACAATATAAAGCATAAGGTAATAGTTTTTCTATACATAGTATAATACCCCTCTCCTTTTGAAAAGAATTTTGCTTTTTAAGCATTAGATAACAGAGATCCATAATATGCCTATATTTTTTTAATATCATAGATAATTAGAGTTTCATATAACTTGCTTTATTATTACGTAACTTTTAATAGTTGCTATCTAGTTATTCCACCTCCATTCAATTACGGCCGTAATTATATATTGCATATATTAATAGTAACTCCTTTAAAATCCAAAATCTACATATTTCTCCATTTGATACATCAACCGGTCTAGAAACTACATAAATTGGTCTGAATAGCACGGATTTCGGACAGCAGCAAATATTAAACACTCAAAACTAGAAAACGTCATAGATAGGCCTGAATATGTTATTTTCAGGCCCATATAAGCATCATCCGGATATTGTGGGAGGAAATAATCGGTTATTGTTGAATATAAAGTTATATCAGGCGGATTTATGGAGGCTATATATGCATGACATACCCTGGTATATTGCTTTATTGATATCATTTCCGCAGACATTATTGATTATTGAATTTGGATTTTGGCTCTTTAACATCCAACTCAAGACCAAATATGTTCTTTTACTCGGCCTTATAATTGCCGGATTATGTTACCTGATAAGGCCTTTTGCTATTCCTTATGCCTTGAACACCCTTATGCTAATTGCTTTGCTCAGCTTATTATCGTGTCTCATATGCCGCATTAGGTTTAAATACTGCTTTATCTCGGTGACTTTAGGGGTCATTATCTGCGGAGTACTGGAAAGTCTGCTGTTGCCGCTGATAATGAAAGTCATGCAAGTTTCTATGGAAGAAGTAGTCGTAAACCCATGGATTGATTTGATGGCTTTCGCTCCGATCTTTATAATAACAGCGATATTGCTGCTCTATACCGTCAAACAGAAATTTATTTTATACGATTTTAGCAATGAAGAAAATAAAAAACACAATACCTTGGGAGCGGTAGCCGCCATCCTTATTCAGACCCTGTTTCTGATGTTAATAAACACCAGCGTCATTGCCGGGGTTGAGTTCTCAGCCTTGAAAAAGGCTATACCATATCTGAATTTAGGGCTGGTTATTATGTGCATCGTTACCTTGTTTATTATTAAAAACATTGAAAACCAGGCTAAATACCAGACTAAGGCTCTTCTGTTAAAGAACCATCTCAACCAGGTGGAGAGTATATTAAAAAGCACTGAGATTCAGCGACACGAATACGCCCGGCACATGCAAACCATACAGGCGCTTATTGAGCTTAACAAAATAGAAGCCGCCAAAAAATATATTAATGGAATTACCAGCCAATACTGGTCCAACAACATACTTTTTCATACCGACCAGCCGGCAATTTCAGCACTGCTAAACAGTAAAAACAGTGTTGCCCGGATTAATAATATTGATTTTGCCGTGGCGGTTAAATGCGATTTATCAAATGTCGCTATACCTGTTTGGGATTTATGCAGTATACTGGGCAATCTGCTGGATAATGCCCTTGAAGCGGCAGCCAAGGATCCCGAACCGCGGGTAGGTATTGAATTTAAGCATGAGAATGGTTCTTATGCGATCTACATCATTAATAACGGCAGCCGCATAAGCGAATCATCCCGAATTTTTGAAGCGGGATATACTACCAAGGGTTCGGAAGGCCGAGGCTACGGTCTCTATATCGTGAAAAAACTGCTGAATAAATACCAGGGTAAAATCGAGATTATCAATAAACCTAAAACCACGATAATTCTCAGAATACCGGGGGCAGGTGATTGTTATGATAAAAACGATAGCCTTGAATATGGCTAAAAACTTGGGCGATATTCTGGATTCAGAGGAAACCATAGAGGTGTATGCTTATGCGCTTCAGTTGGTATTAACTTCAGTACTTAATCTGATACTGATTCTCCTGGCGGCTTTTTGGTTAAAAATCATCCCCACTACTTTAGCCTTTTTAGCTGTATTCATACCTTTCAGGTCATTTGGGGGCGGGGTACACTTAAATACTATTCCGAGGTGTATGGTTGTCGGTTCCTTCTTGATCCTGGGTTCCGCTTATCTTGCTACAGAGAACGGTATTCAACTCTACTGGCTTTATATATTGTTTTTACTTAGCCTGCTATTTACTTTGCTGTGCATTGCAAAATGGGTACCGGCGGGAACTGAAAAAAATCCTGTCAGGGATCCTAAAATAGTACGCATGCAAAAGCGCAATATGCTTATCACTACCGTAGTTGGGACAGGCTTAGTCAATGTCTTTATTCTCTCCGGCCATAATGATCTTGCCTTGGCCATGATAGCTGGAGCAATCATTAGCGCTGTATTGATATCCCCTCCAGGTTTTTACTTAATGGGGTTTATTGATAGGATTCTAAATAATTTTGGAAAGGGGGTTATCAATTCATGATGCGCAAATTATTGGTTTCAGGTTCTTCATTTTTAGCAGCGGCCCTGGTATTCATCGCTCAAACCAACGCTAATTCGCTTAAATGGTTTATACTCTATGAACCGGATATTCCTGAGTCAATGAGGTAAGATGATTAAAGGGACGGTTCTTCTGCCTAATAGTCCACCTTGATTACTTATTCTCCCCTCACCCTTATGTTTTGGCCTAAAAAGCGTTCGTATTCAGGCAAAACTAACAGCCTTGGCGGTATAGTATCTGCTTTAAAAGGGAGCCTGCTCCAATTTTGAACTTTTTGTTCTGTCGGTTGGTAATTAATTGACCAGGTTGGACAAGGGCAACCGCAAGAGCCGCTTAAAGGGAGTATTTTTTCAGTAGCCTCGAACGGTCCTATTGTTTGGCAAAAGTACTGGTAGTTCTATAAAAAAAGAAAGAGAACAATAACATGCCTCTAAAGGCCAGAGAAAAAAGCAGAACAGGAATTTATCATAATAGCCAGGATATACTTTATAGCGGAGAAGATTATCAGAGTTACCGACTGGGGAAAGCATTTATAATATTACTGGCGTTAATTTGCCTTACCGGCAGTTTGGCGGGGTGTTCCGAACTAAAGCCGGTAGATGCCGGCAAGCATAATAATTCTGAGCAGGCAATAACTATGAGAAAATAAGACCCATAATGAAAAAATATATTATGTCCAAAGAAGATTTTCTGCAATTGTATCCCTGTATTGAAAAAAGTTCTTTATATATTTTAACGTAAAAGACAATAAGGGGACAGTCGACTTGTTACGGCACTGCTAGTCTTTTCTATGGCTACCACGGAATCGCAGCAGAAATGCTAAAGGACGGCGAATGAAGCGTAAGCGCGTCCGTAGGTTGATGCAGGTGATGGGGGGGCCTGTTTATGAAGCTCGGGCCTTATTTTATATTGAAGATTCCTTTTTTAGTAGTCCGTCCCTTTGTGTTGTTTGTTCAGGGAGATTTAAAATGGCGTATAACTCTACTCAAATATTCACGAATACAAAAAGTAACACTCAAATAAAACCATTTCTCAATACGTTATCAATAATTATGGCTATAGAATTAGCCATTGCCATAGGAATCATATGGATTCTTACCTCGTCCCTTCCATCTTTTTTAGCTATAGCTGCTATAGTCGTCTTTCTTGAGGTATTTATTCTAGTTTACTATTTTCAAGCAACGCTAAATTCTGCCCATCGTTTAGACGATACCGGAATCATCTTGCAGGTAGGCCGTTATTTTAAACAGAGAATCCCATGGACATATATTGAAGCCATTGTCCCCATATCAAAATCAGTGAAGTCTGATAATTTTCTCAATATTTCAGTCTTGAGAGAAAATGAAAGCTTTTACTGTTTGGGTGGCAAGCAAACTGATTATCTGATCGTTCTTAAAACCCCGTTATTAGTGAAAGCCAAAAGTAAGGATACATCAGGTAAAAAAGGGCTGGTTTCCGAAATCTTTATTAATCTTGATGATAAAGATTTATTTGCTGATAACCTTGCAAAATACATCAATGATAATAGCGTTATGAATAATGTTCTTTCTGTAGCGAATAGCAACAATGCGGAGCTATTAACCCCGCAAAATAAAATAAACATGGCCAGCCGGCAAAATGGTACACCTCATTTAGAGCTTCAGAATATTTCTTATCAATATGGCCATTTTTCAGCAGTAAAAGATTTAAACATAATTGTACAAAAGGGAGAGATATTTGCTTTATTAGGGCCGAACGGCGCTGGCAAATCGACTACCCTAAATATGCTGACCGGCATATTACAGCCTAAAACCGGTAGGATTTTATTAAATGGGCGAGACATATGGGCTAAAGGCAATGAATTATTACGTCAACAAATTTCCTACGTTCCAGACCAACCAATTCTATATCCGCGTTTAACAGCAAAAGAACACCTATATTGCAGTGGTAAAATATTGGGCTTAGCGGATGACATTTTAACCAATCGGATCAATTCATTATTGGAAACTTTTGATTTAATCCCATGGCAAGAACAAATGATTGACACTTATTCCCAAGGAATGCAAAGAAAAGTGTCATTGGCTTTGGCCTTGCTTAACGATCCGGATCTATTAATTGTTGATGAATTAACGAACGCTTATGATGCCAAAACTCTAGCAATCATCAAAAAAATATTTCAAGAACGAAAAGCTAGAGGGAAAACCATACTTTTCTCCGGACATGTCATGTCCGTTATGGAAGAATTGGCAGATTACATAGTAATTGTTCAAAAAGGTACCTGTCTTGCTGCCGGCACTATGAACGAGCTGAAAATACAATATGGAGATACAGATTTAGAAAGCCTATTTTTGCAGCTGACTGAAGCAAAGATAAATTAAGGAAGTAAAAGCTATGCCAATGATTTTATTTTATATGAAAATGAAACAAGGGATTAACAGCCTGTTCATTAACTCCAAAAAGGGCCTAGTTCTTATATTATTGGAGATTATCGGTCTGATTAGCATCGCCTACTGCTTGCAGACCGGTTATCTCAATGCCGCTAGTGCTGGAGATATTCTTCTTTTGTTTTTTTTCATCTTATTGGGAAATAGTTATTTAGCTGCTGAAAATCATCTGAATGCAAAAGTAAATTTAGCGGATATTTTATCAAATGTGAAATCAGCACATATCATATGGGCTATTTATGGGCAGGTTTATTGGAGTAACCTGAGAATAGAATCCCTGTTCCCCATTATTATTTTGCTTATGGGGCAATTACTTTGGCCATGGATGTCATTGGTCACCATCTTGATATTCCCTTTGTCAGCCACTTTATTAGCTTGTTTAGTCAATATTTTGATCAGCCGCTACATCCCTGTGCTTAAAGCTGTCTTTTATTTACTATTTTCATTCATATGGGTTGGAGCTTTAATACTTATATTTATGACATTGCTAAATAAATATCGAATACCTCTCAATATAACGGACTCTCACATCACGGTTATAAACCTAGCTCTTTTCATTATGGCAATTATTATCTTGATCTTTTCTAAACAGATATCCTCTATATGGAAATCTTCTTATTTAAGAACAACAATGTCTTCAGCTACCATAAGAAAGCCATTTCATATATTTAAAAAATTTTGCCTAGTATTTCCGCAACCTTTAGTAGTGAAAGACTGGTTTGTTTTATGGCGTAATCCGGTTACGAAAATCCGCATGGTGGTTTGGCTAGGGCTAATGTTAGTTTTTATGCTAACTTCATTCAAAACCTACTTGCATGACCCTGTATTATTTATTTTAGCAGTATATGTGATTTGGTTAATTTGCTTTGGTGAGTTGCCGGCCACGGCATGGCAAAATGAAGGGCATCAAAAAAGCCTATATTGGCTTAGTGGACTCAAACCAACTGAGATCATTTTTGCTAAAGTTGCTTCATACTTGCCCTCAATTATTTTCACTGGAATAACCGTGTTGATTTTAGGTCATTCAGTCCAATTATCGTGGATTTCTATTTTAGCGTATATCGGCATACTTTTATCAATGACTATCGCTGCAATCATTGTGGCTCAGGCCATATCTGGTTTTAATCATGGCCAAGCTAAAAATATGACAAACAATATTATTCTTGAACAGGTTCCGCTCACAGGCAGTTCCATTATAGCCCTTTGCTCCGAATTAGTGTTTTGTTTATTTGCTTTTGTCTCTATATATTGGATGCTTGGATTGTGTCTGATATGGGCCAGTGTAGCTGTAATTACCCAAAAATATTGGTTGAACAGCAAATACTATTTTGGAAGATAGGACAGAGAGGAGGGATTCGAGGTATCAAAAACCGCTGTCCGCAATTAAAATGAAATCGTGAGAAAATTACTTTCGCTAAGCTGGTTTTTGGCAAAGGTCTCTATAAGGAAGCTTGGATATTAAAAATAATCTTTTAAATACGAGGAGAAAAGATAGGCATGAATGATTTATTATTAAATATCCGTAAAATACCGGATACCTGGAGCAAACAGACAAAGAGGAGGTGTGATATTGATTATGCCGATTGAGTTCCGCAATGTAAATAAATCATTTACGCCAGATACTGTGGTATTAAACAATGTGACTTTTGATTTGGAATGGAAGTTGCCGGATATTTACTTATCGACCCATTTCGTTGGTGGATAAAGAGATGTATATGGCGAAGTCATCCTATAAATATTAAGGGCATTACTCCAATCCTTTCGCATTCCTTGAGATGATCGAACCGAACCCTTGTGTTTTTGGGGTTATTATATATATTTATTGACAGATAAAGAATTTATATTTAAACTAAAAAACAGTTACAATTAAATAATTTTGGTGATAAAGAGAAACCGGACACGGTGGCTCTAAGATAACCAGTATTTTTATAAATGCTTTATTGGTTTAATCAGCTTTTTCGGCTTGACTAATCCGGTTTGGCTATTTGTAGAAGTATTGGCTTTTTTATTTCTTCTGAATTTTGGGATTCCGAGGGGAGAAGGGGAGATATAGTATCATGTCATCAATTTATAACGGTTACTCTCGTGAAAACTCTCTGGACAGCACGCAGGCGTGTAGATTAGATGAACGGCAACGTCGGCAGAAACAACATGAATTAAAAATTTATATGGAAAAATATTTTAAAGAAAAGCTGGGTAAAGGTGTCGATAGTACTAAAATCATTATTTCTAACGATATGCTTATTATTCGGGGTGAACGTTTTTTAACCGAACCGGAAAAGTTTATTGTGGCCACTACCGCCGGAAACGAGGTTGTAAACCAGGCGCGAATGCATGTAGCCAAGCAGCATTCCATTGATAATGTTCCCTATTTTGAAAAATTTTTGGGAGCTGAGGCTATCCACGAGACCTACATGGTGGAAGCTGAAAATGATTTTTGGATGCATGCTATTGTTTTTGATAGGGTTTTAGCCGATTAAACATGATTAAAACTGAATACTATGGTAGATTTAAGAGATACCGTCCGGTAGCTCTGAGATGGACCAATATTTTTATGGCGAAGTTCATCCTCAGGATGAACTTAATAAAGATATTGGTTTTTTGTGGAAAGGAGGTAGTAAGCAAACAAAATATGGCATTTCCCCTGATCAGGGAAGTATATTTCACGGTGATCATGGCCTCTATCCATAAGGAAATACTACTCTAATCGTAAGTAAAAATACCCTAAGGAACAAATTTTAGAAAGGTGGAATTTATAATGGGTAAATTAGATGGCAAAGTAGTAGTAGTGACAGGTTCAGTTTCAGCAATTCCTGGCTTCGACTCTATCGGGTCAGCAACAGTTCGTGAAGTATTAGCTGAAGGAGCAAGAGGGGTAGTTGTGTCTGACATTAACGACAAATTGGGTGAAGCTTTTGTTAAGGAATTAAATGAAAAATACGGTGAAGGACACGCAATTTTTGTTCACACTGACGTATCTCAACCTAAAGATGTTGAAAAATTATTTGAAATTACAGAAAAGGCTTATGGAGTTGTAGACGCAATAATGGCTAATGCCGGTGTGGTAACAGCAGAAGATTTCGATGGAGACCCGGAAGAAGTTTTAAAATCCCGTAAATTTATTCAAAGCATAAATGAAGATGGAGTATTTTATACCGCATTATATGGTTCTCGTTTAATGATCAAACATGGAACCAAAGGTTCAATCGTGATGGTTTCCAGTATTCATGGCGTTGCTGGTCGTCCTAAAGTTGTAAATTGTGAAACAGGTGAAGTATTAATTGAACGTTTCAATTTAGTTCAATATACAATGGGTAAACATGGTGTAGTTGGTTTATCAAAAGCGTTAGCCCTGCAATTGGCGGATTATGGTATACGTGTAAATACTGTAAATCCGGGTTATATTATGACGCCATTATTCCAAGCAGCTGTAGCTGCAGCCGCGGCTACCGATAACAATGATTTGGCGGCGCAAGAATCATTGGCGGCACAAGAATCACTGACAACAGAAGCATTTGACTTTGCTCAATTAGCAGCATTACATCCTTTATGTAATGACCCTGTAAAAGATAATGAAATTGTTCCTCGCGGCAAATATGGCGGTCGCATGGGAGTTCCTGCTGAAATTGCCAAGCCGGCAGTATTCTTAATGTCAGATGAAGCATCTTTTATAACAGGTCAAAAATTAGTAATTGACGGGGGTTATACTGCAGGCTAAAAAGTAATTTAATAATTAGGACAGGAGCGGCTTTTAGCCGCCGGCCAGAAACTCGGCAACGGGCGTAATCATAATGATATGGGCCTTTTTTTGTGGAATAAGGCTTGCATAAAATATTGTCCCTATGTGAACATATGAGAGCAGATATAGAAATTGAGACTTTTGCATAACTCAAAAAGTCTGTAAAGAGGAGTGTCCCGTCTTCCGTGTAAATGGAATAATTTAGAAAAAATTTGCGCATACTGATATGCTTACTCCCGCACAGGATAGGGCAACGCTGGAGAGCGCCCCGAGCCGTGCGGGGGGTGACGAGGCGGCGGATTCATTGAACCCGTCGCTTTTCTGTGCCGCCTTGAGAAACCAAGCGATAAACTCTGGGGATCCGGAGGTAGCGCCCCCGCCTTACAACACTATTTTTCCCTAAAGCCGGTCTTCAAAAATATCATCAGTTGCCCTATTATGATTCCCCAATCCCGAATCGGCATACTCTATCAGTGTCGTATAGTAAACAACATTCCAGAATAAAAATTTAGATATTTTGCAGGGTTTTCAATGTTTTCATCGTTATTATTAATAGATGGACGGGAAGGAGGCGATCAAGGTTTGCGATGAGCAACTGTGGATGGAAAATTACCTGCGCGGAGATCCCCGGGCCTTCGAGATGCTGATCGAACGTTATAAAGCTTATGTTTTCGCAATTATTTTCCACTTTGTAAAGAATCCGGAGGACGCCCAGGATATTGCCCAGGAAGTATTTCTGCAGCTTTACCGTTCCCGCCCCGAATACCGCCCTGACCGCCTCAAAGCCTGGATTGGGCGGATCGCCGCCAATAAAGCCATTGACTGGAAACGAAAACGGCTCGGCCGGCCGGAACGTGAAGATATCCCGCTTGAATTGAGCAGCATTCCCGATCAAACCGATAGCGGCCCGGAACAACTGCTTCTGAAGCGGGAACAAGAGGCGCGCATAAAAGATCTTTGCCAAACTCTGCCTCCGCGATACCGGCGGGTCATACTCAAGTACCATTTCGAGAACAAGTCTTACCAGCAAATAGCGCGCGAGGAGGGTATAAGCCTGAAAACCGTGGAATCACGCTTGTACCGGGCGCGCAAGTTCCTGAGGGAGCGATGGGAGGAGGGAAGCGAATGAAGCATTTCAGCCAAGCGGAATGGCAGGCCTTTCATCGGGGGCAGGCAGAAGCAAGCCAAGCTCTGATGGAAACGCATCTCCGGGAATGCGACGCTTGCCGGCAGTTGTTCCTGGATTGCATTGACGATGATGATTTGGCGCAGGCGGAAAAGATCATACCGCCTGAATTTACCGCCCGAACGCTGGCTTTGCTAAGCGGGCCCGGAGGACCGGAGCGCCGGCCCCAATACCGGAGGCGGAGCCGAAGTCTGCTGGCCTACTACGCGGCGGCGGCCGCCCTGACCATAATGCTTACCGGCGGGGGGGTGCTTCAATCCTGGAACGCCAAAATAGTGGATCCCCGGTCCGGTTGTGGAATAAAGGCTGCCAGCAGCTATGAGGAGCTCCTTTTTAACTGGCCGGCCCGACTGCGAGCCCAAACCTCCGGTTGGCTAAACGATATTGAGCTAAAATATCAAAAGGAGGTAAAACAGTGAAAAAGAAAAGCAAATTTCTGGTATTTCTCTTATCCCCGCTCCCCGGCCTCAGCCACCTCTATCTGGGTTGGAACCGGCGAGCCCTGGTTTTCTTTACGGTTTTCCTGGGACTCTGCGCCAGCGGTGTGTTTATTGATAACATGAGTTATCATTTCTTTCTTTCCGGAAATCTGATTCCTTTGCTCTTTTTTGTCATCGCCCTGGTGTGGTTTATTGCCTTGGCGGAAGCCCTCGGCTTGGCCGGACAGGAGCCGGAGTCGGATGCGGACGGGAATGAAATAAAGGGGGGAAGTCCGGAGGACCAGGGACTGTTCCTGATCAGCAACCGAAAAATGATTGCCCTGGCCTTTTCCACCATTCCCGGTGCGGGGCACATGTTTTTAGGCCTGTTGAAACAGGGAGCCCAATTGATGGCTGGATTTTTCCTGGTCCTCATTTTGGCCGGATGGCTGAACATAGGCCTGTTGACCTTTGTGGTACCTGTAATCTGGTTCTACAGCGTATTCGACATCTATCATCTGCTGGAGGATGAAAAAGAACTCCACCTGGATTCCTCTACCCTGTTCGACTGGTTTTCCACCCATCCCGGTGCGGTGGGGTGGGGCTTGATTATCCTGGGCCTGCTGGTCTTGCTGCAGCGTATCATCAATCCGCTGCTGGAGCCTCTTTTGAGCGAGGACCTGCGCGGCTACATGGAAACCGTTCTGGTGGCCGTATTGCTGATCGGTGGGGGGATAAAGCTCCTGGCCGGCAGCAAGGTGGAAGCAACGACGTCTCGGCCAATGGAAATAAGCGTGGGCGAAAAACAACCTGAAGATGAGGCCGGACGGCTCGAAAGAGAGGGGGAATAGCAATGAGACAATGGCGCGTAGGAACCTTTTCCATGGGTCTGCTGCTGCTTTTCGCCGGGGTCGGACTGCTTTTCGCCCGCTTCCAGGCGATCCCGGTGGTCGCCTATGTTTGGCAGTGGTGGCCGGCCATATTTATTGTGCTGGGCTGTGAAGTGCTTCTGCAAAGTTACTTCCAAAGGGATGAAAACAGCAAGCTGAAGTATGACGTTTTCAGTATTTTCATAATTTTGGTAATAGCTATGGCCGGGATGGGTCTGCAGGCAGCCCAGGAAGCCGGCATAATGGACTTCATCCAGGAAAAGGTCATGGCCGAGGAGTATTATTTGCAGACCGACCGCCAAATAAACCTGGAAAAGGAAATACAAAAAGTAGTAATTGAGGCGGAGCGCTGTCCCCGGTTGAATATTGCCACCGGAGCGGGGGATTCCATCCTCTGCAGCGCCCAAGCCGGGATTTGGGCGCAGTCCAAAGCCGAAGCCGAACAAGTCCTGCAGGAAAGGGTCCGGGTAAACAGCCGTCCAAGCGGGAATACCCTGTTTCTGAGCCTGAGCTTCTCGGGAGCCGATAATCATGAGGGCCAATTCTCCCTGGTCCTGCCCGGGGACCTGGCGGTGGAAATCAAGCATGGATACGCATCTCTGCAAATGGTCAACGCTCAGATCGGCAACGACTGGCTCATCAAGGGCGACGGCCCCATCGACATAGCTCTGGCGCCGCCATCCGACTTACTGGTATCCGCCCTGGCTGCCGATCCCCTGGTTTTAAAAGGCAACCTCAACTGGACCACCCTGGCCGGCCAGCCGCTAAAAATGCCCGCCCAAAATCAGGACGGCCAATACCCGGAGGCCGAAATCACCACAGATTCCGGGGCGGAGCTTGCCGCCGCGGAGGATAACCAGGCGCAGGCCCAAGTGGGCCGGGGGACTCATAAAATGACCATCATTCACGAGGACGGGGAAATAACCGTCAACCGGCTCCCCTGAATACTGGCTGATAAGGCTGGCAAAATAAGACTATAAGGAGTGAATACCCCTTATCTTTCAGGCCAATTTCCCGGTTTTCCCTGGGGTAAAAGGCGGATAAAGGGCCGGTTCCCTTGTCTGGCAAAGCAAGTTCTGGTAATGTTAAAAAAAGAAAGAGAGCAATAGCATAGCGGTTATAAGAATTTAGCCTGACAGAAAAACTTTAGCAAGGCAATCCGGCCCAGACAGCAACTAAAAAGAAGCAGTTGAGCCGGGAGTAGACTTTTTACTTATCATACGAGGAGGACAGGCTTGAGTAAATTACTGAGTGCGAAAACCCAGGAGAAAAGGGAGAAAATTTTAGAATGTGCAACTGATCTGTTCGCTGATAATGGTTATGTCCATACATCAGTGAGAGATATTATTGATTGCTCAGGGTTCGGGGCTGGAACCTTCTATAAACATTTCAATAATAAAGAACAAGTTTTAAAAATATTGCTTGAGGAATTTTTAGAGGAGATCATAAACAACGTTTATGAATATTTTAAACAGGAGACAGACTTATATCTGCGGTTTATTGAGTCAAAAAGAGTTATGCTGGAAGTGTTTGCCCGAAACCCCAAAATGTCGGAAATTTACAGCCGGGTCGCCGGTATCAACCTAAGCATTGACCAGTGCCTTAAGGAATTTGACGATAAATTTTTGCTTTTTACCGGGAAAAACATTCAGTATGGGATTAAACACGGTATTTTCAAGGATCTCCCCGTAATGCCTATAGTAAGCTCCACCCTTGCTATTATTAAATATGCAGTTTATAAATGGGTGGTGAGCAAAGAAATATCTGAGGAAGAGATGATTGATATGGTATTATCTTTTCATAGATCGCTGGCGATAGGCCTGGTAAAGGGAGAAGAATTTATAGGCCCCGCCGATTCAGGAACACGGATTATGAACAATTAAAATATTGAGCAGGCAGTGCTCAGGGAGGTATAATACTTTCTTCCCAACCAGCATTCACCTGGGGGCGTCCAGAAGTTTGTGTAGGACGGCCGGGCAAGGGCGCCCTACACAAAAACTGAAACGGTCTCGAAAACAAACCGGTTAAAATGATAGCCGATGTCTAATCTGTGATTCCTGCCATAATTTTAGCCAGCTTCTTGTACTCCTCGGAATCCATTAATCTTCTGATCATGAGTCTTTGCGCTTCTATTGATCCAGCCCCCTGCCAGGTCCCAACGCCATGCAGACCGGCAACCCAGTTCTGCAAAACCTTGGTCATACGCATACGCTTTTCCGCAGAAGCATGGGCTCTATAATACTTCCTGATATATTCAGCGGTCTCAGGATTATCAAGTTCTTTCTCCGAAGGCATAGTAACCGCCAGGCCCCCGGCAATGTCGCCGGCCAATTTCATGGTCTGCCAGAAATTATGCGCGGTGTTGTACTTGGCAACGTTGCCAAACATATCATCCGGCATCCAGATTCCTGATCCTAGCGGCTCTTCAAAACCATATGCAGCGGCGGCAATGGCACAGCACCAGGAAGTCTGCTGCATGGCCACCATATCAATAAATTTATCTTTAACATGATTCTTGTTGTTGACGCCCAGGTATTCAGCCAACACCATGGCCGCCCCGATAATTATGTCCTGATAACCTACTTTACAGGCGCCTCCACAGTTCATCCGGTGAGTTTTGCCGAAGCGTTCCACTGCTTTTCCCGCATATTCCCATTCCCCGCACATAAAAACGTTTTCCCAGGGAATAAAAACATTATCAAAAACGATAATGCAGGTTTCCCGCTGGCCGTACAGAGGATTACCCAGCTTATAAACGTCGTCTTTTGCTTCCATCCTTTCAGCGGAAAAAGGAGTATACTGGGTTATATAAGTGATGCCCTCCGTGTCCCCGGAAAAAGCAAAGGACAAAGCAATATCAGCTTCATCTTTACTTTGCAGTGTCTGATTTGGTATTACCATGGTGCAGTTAGCCGCAATAGCTCCGCTCTGATGCACTTTAGCCCCTCTTACAATAATTCCGTCGCTCTTTTTTTCAACCACCCGCAGGTAGTCTTCAGGAGCACTTTTGGCTACAGATAATCCGCGGTCGCCTTTGGGATCAGTCACAGCTCCGGAACAGGCCAGGTCTTCCCGTTGCATTTTTTCTATAAATCTGGTTAAACGTGTATTGTAATCAGTGCCCAAATCCCGATCCATTTCCCAGGTTACGCTGGCCATGGCAGTGGTTGTATCCTGGCCGACGCAGCGATAATTACAGGTCCCCAGATATTGGCTGGTCAATCTGGCCATCTTATAGCGCATTTCCAGGTCTTCCCGGGAGCGGCTGATTTGAACATTACGGTTTACATTTTCATTTATATAGGGAGAATAGGCGACCATAATATCTTTGAATTCGGGATCATTGGCCATGTCAAACATCTTGGCGGTAGCTTCCACTACCGACCGGGTTACGGGGTGATCCAGCGGGTCGGTAACCCGGTCCCCGTTGGTAAATACTTTTTTGTTATAAGGAAGTAACGATTTGATATATTCTTCTCTGGTCCTGATAGCCATAAAAACACCCTCCTTTTATTTAGTTATCCAACATGAGCTCTCATAAGTGCGCAGGACGATATGGGTTTTATTCGCTGGCGGCTTTTCTCAACCCCAATCAAAACGATTTATCCCGGTAAAACAATTGCTTCCCCACTCACGACTTTGTGGTATAGGCGATTCATTTCCTTGCCTGCCAATCTCTCTCTTGCTTCAAGCCCGTTCCCATGACTGAGAACGGGGATGATACGACCGGTTAATCTCCTTTAATCATCCGACAATGTGTTTTTCATCCTTCCTGGGCCCAATACCCAGACGCTAAAAGCTCTAAATAATTCCTCCTTTCCCCCATATATCCTGACACTTGCTTTAATCTGAAGCCATTCATCACAGGTTTTATTGAAAAGGCCGATGGTTTATCTGAGCCTCATCTTGGCATCGGCGGCTTGGACATTTCATAAGACTTGCAGCCGCCGGCGATCTGGTTGAAAAAGCAGTAGTTCGATTATTGAAAAACTGGTGGAGGGTAAAAATAAAGCAAAAGCTGAACGAATGTTCAGCTTTAATATAAAAGATTAGTTCCGATATGTCAATGTAATATTGATAATAAGAATTGCATCTTTATTACTTAATCAATGCATTCAGGGATGTTATTATATAAGGTTTGTTATGGTGATCTTAGAAAAAAGAAAGAGAGCAATAACATGCCCCTTGATAGGCCAGAGAAAAAGCAGTACAGGAATTTGTCATCCTTGGTCCCTCAAGTTCATTCTTCTATTGCGGATGTACAATAACAGATCTATCCCTACCATAACCAAGTTTAAAATATATAGATAAATCACATTATCATAATTATAGAAAATCTTGTGTAAGATACCAGAGCCATACCCTATCATGACTACCACTAGAAATAAAAAACTTTTTCCCTCAATAGATCTGGAGCTATAAGATTTATAGATTGAAAATGGCCACGCGGCACCGAAACATATTAACATAATAATTTCAAAAATACTCACCGGATGGTAATCCCCCAATATTTATTATAATATTACAATTAAAAGCGCCTAAAAGAGTCGACAGTCTATAATGTTCCCATAAAATAATAACATAATAATTGCCAAAGAAAAGATGCCGCAGGGCCCGCTATTCAGAAAGGAAGGGGAAGGGACATGGAAATGTGGAAACAAATATATGGCAAGTATCGGGTTCCGGAAGGGATCAGGCAGTTATTCCAACTGGAAACCGAACTGCAGGAGGAAGGATACTCGCTGGCGACTGTGTGGCTCCGCCTGGAGAAAACTAATTTTCGCTACTTTATTACACCGCCGGATTTAATAACCTTTACTTCAACCGGTGGGGACGGGATTCATTTCGGCTTTCTCACCGATTTCGGGCAGGTCGAAGATCTGGAAGAGGCCTATATAGTTTGTGTCAGTCCCACCAATGACCCGCCGCTAAAAATCGTGGCGCGTAATCTGCATGAATTTTTAAGGCTGGTTTATACGGCAAAGGATGTTGAAAGCCTTGATCATATAGAGCAATTAGAAAATGAAGAAGAATTCTTTCGCGAACTTTATAAAGAAATATGGGAGGGAGACTTTGGACATAAGGCCGACATCATTATGGAAAAGTTGAGGGATAAGTTTCAGCTCCAGCCAATTGACAAGCCTTTTTCCTATGTCAATAATGTCCGCCGGGAAAGAGCGCAATTGCTGGCCCTTACTACCCTGGACGGCATCGGAGTACTAAAAAAAGGTAAAGATATGGCGACCAAACGCTATGATTTTAAAATACCGAAAGACATTGAAAATATGCGGGAGTTTCTGCAAAAATCCAGCTGGGAAGAGAAACTGGGGTTTTTCCGTGATGCCTATTATTCGTATTTACTTGTCGAAGGTTATGATATAGATGTAAAAAATCTTGTCCTGGAGGAAATGAACCGGATGGGCCTGAAAGACGAGGTATGCCGAATGACTCTGCCCGATTTTTGAAAAGAAAACATGAAGCTATGCTTCTCTTTTACCGTATTTTATCCTGAATTTTCCTAAAAACTCCATAACCGCAGTCTTATTTTCCACAACTCTGTCAACTATTTCTTCCCGCTCCGGCAACATGGCGGTCCCGTTCAGCAGGGGCAAGAAATTCATTACCGGCATGGGACTATCCAGCCCGATTAATTTCCCGAATTGGACCAATTCATAAGCCAACCGGCAGGTATTAAGATGCAATCCCAAAGTTAACGGCAACCAGTCATCCTCCAGAGATTCCTCCAGTAAAAATATCTCTCGTTCGTGAAAATGATTTTCCTTTTCCCGAAAATACATTGCCCGAGCCAGGCTATCAATTTCATCGACATGGTGGAGCAGCTTTTGGTAGGCTTTAAGGTCATTGTAAAACCTGTCTTCCTCAAATTCCGCCATAAAACTGCGCTTCTCTGCCAGCCATTCTTTATATTCCTTTGATTGCAGGACCAGGCTTTTGGCTTCTTCAATTGAACAACCCCGGCTGAATAATGCCATAGCCAGGTTTTGCACATCATTAAACTTTTCCCAGTCCTTTTTGAATTTCCCTTCATCCATATCCTTCATCTCCTACTTTGTTTTATTTTAAATAATAAGGTGATTCCCATCAACGGGAAACATAGGACGCTACGCTTGTTACGTTTCCTTTACTACGTAAGGAAACGCACCCTTGTAATGTATAGCTGTAAACGCTAAAATAAAGTGTACCAAAAACGCTAATGAAAAGTGTGCCACTAT
>ENA-UOOM01001961-UOOM01001961.1-fermentation-metagenome-genome-assembly--contig:-NODE-1961-length-18195-cov-4.813616_pt1 | contig 18195 bp, 14 predicted proteins | sample MGYA00245781_ERZ724031 | MGnify/ENA primary metagenome ERZ724031 (study PRJEB28704, sample SAMN03018317) | fermentation metagenome | biome: anthropogenic terrestrial biome; feature: soil; material... | reverse complement strand
GACATCTGGTAAGGGTACTTCTGAAGTATATCGGTTATGGCGAGTTCCCCGGCGACTTCCTTCACGCGGCTGTCTATAACCGCCGCGGGCTTTTTTAATATAGCAAGGGCAAGGGCTATGTTCTCATACGCCGTCAGCGTGTCGAGCAGGTTAAAGTCCTGGAAGATAAACCCGAGCTTTGTCCGCCTGAACTTTGAAAGTTCATTTGCTTTCATGCGCGTTATGTCCGTACCTTCTATGAATATATGGCCGGAAGTCACGGTATCAATAGTTGAGATGCAGTTGAGTATGGTGGTTTTGCCGCTGCCGGAAGCACCCATTATGCCTGTGAACTCTCCCGCCGGCACCTCAAAGCTTACGCCGTTTACCGCCTTGGTTACGCTGCCTTTTCCACCGTAATATTTGATAAGCTTTTCAACTTTCAATATTGTATCCATATGTCCCATCCCTTCAATTTGAAATCGCTTAGCTTAAATTGTATTAATGTACTTAGCAACTAATACAATAATACTATGAATTTTCATTTTGTCAAGCGAAAGCGGTAAAAAATTTATGTTTAGGCTTAAAATTTTTTTTTCAGCCGTACCCTCCGCACGGTTTTGTGCTAAAATTTATTTTAATGGGATATTGTACATATATAAAAAGAGGCCGGCAAAAATGCAGACTATAGATGAAGCCCTTGAGAAACTGGGAAAGTCAAAGTTCAGGTCAGGTTTCCGCCTTAATGAAAAAGACAGGGAATACGTGCGCCAAAAGGGTATGGATACAGTACGGAGCCACGCCGCTGACTTTGTAAGGCGGCGCCTCGCCCCCGGGTACATACCTAACGACGGCAGGCAGACGCCTATGCGCGGGCACCCCGTTTTTAAGGCGCAGCACGCCTGCGCATGCTGCTGCCGCGGCTGCCTTAACAAATGGTACCGCGTCCCTGAGGGCGTAGAGCTGAGCGAGACGCAGCAGCAAAAGATAGTAAACCTGCTTATGGCATGGATAGAACGGCAGATGGGGTAAAGCACGTCATTATACCATTACAAAATACCTGTTTATTGTCTATAATGCCCGTGAAATTTACATATTAACTAAAATGTATTTACACAAATAGTAATAATTGTCTTATTCACACATTAGTTAAATTTATATCAAAATTACTTGTAAAACGGGCGCGAATGTTTTAAAATAATAGGTAGTATGTGTAAGTTTAAACATTTTAAAAATTCAGGAGGTACTTTTATGTCTATTAAAATTGGCATCAACGGATTTGGCCGTATAGGCCGCCTTGTTTTCCGTGCGGCAGTAAGCCAGCCGGAGACATTCGAAATCCTCGGGATTAACGATCCATTTATTGACCCCGACTACATGGTTTACATGGTAAAGTATGACACCATGCACGGCCACTTTGACGGCGAAGTCAAAGCCGAAGACGGCAAGCTCGTTGTCAATGGCAAAAAGATCAACGTATATGCCGAAAAAGACCCGTCTCAGATTCCGTGGGGCAAAATCGGCGTTGACTATGTTGTTGAGTCCACGGGCGTGTTCCCGACAGCAGAAAAGGCCTCTGCCCACCTTAAAGCAGGCGCAAAGAAAGTAGTTATCTCCGCTCCGGCGAAAGACGCGGTTACACCTACCTTCGTATGCGGCGTAAACCTCGACATGTACAACAAAGACATGAAGATAGTTTCAAACGCTTCCTGCACTACTAACTGCCTCGCCCCCCTTACAAAGGTTATTAACGATAAGTTTGGCATTAAAGAAGGCCTTATGACGACGGTCCACTCGACAACGGCTACACAGAAGACAGTCGACGGTCCTTCCAAAAAGGACTGGAGGGGCGGCCGTGCGGCGGCAGGCAACATCATCCCCTCAACAACAGGCGCAGCCAAAGCGTGCGCGCTCGTTATCCCGTCCGTAAAGGGCAAGCTCACAGGTATGTCAATGCGTGTTCCTACTCTTGACGTTTCCGTTGTTGACCTTACCGTAAGCCTTGAAAAACCGACAACTTACGATGAAATCTGCAAAGCAGTCAAAGAGGCCTCCGAAGGCGAAATGAAAGGCATACTCGGCTACACTGAAGATATGGTTGTTTCATCCGACTTCCTCGGTGATGCACGTACTTCCATCTTCGACGCCAAAGCAGGCATCATGCTCAACGACCATTTCGTAAAGCTCGTCGCATGGTACGACAATGAGTGGGGTTACAGCAACAAGGTCCTCGAACTCATTAAGCACATGAGCAAGGTGGACAACGCCTGATTTTACGTCTAACGTAAATTTTTATTTTAGCCCTGCCGCTGAAAGAGATATCAGCGGCAGGGCTTTTTTACTTTATGCGTGAGGCGGCGCGCAGGGTAAGTCAGCCGCCCACGCCGAAGTCGGTGTTTTCATAGAGCACTTCAACTGAGGGGTCGTTTTCAAGGCAGGCGTATTTTTCCATAAACCAGCCTACAAGGGCATCGTCCCGCTTTACAGGCGTGGAATTGTTTGTAAAGACGTTTACTGTGCCGAGTTTAAAGTATTTTTTAAGTATATCCATGTCGCGGTCTATCATTTCTTTTGTCTGGCCGCGTATGCCGACCATCAGGCACGGCGAATCAAAGTACCGCGCCACTTCTTCCGGAGTTTTAAACGGTGCGTTTTTCCTGAGCACTTTTTCGCGGAAATCGTTGTCGAAGGTTTCAACGCCTATCTTAAAGGTTATGGGTATGCCCATGAAGCTGCGCATTTTCTGCAGCATTTTTCTGTACATCCAGTGGCTCTCGAAAAAAAGCCGCTTTATGTTTTTGCTTTTTACTGTTTCCCTTATAAGGATGAGAGTCTTTTCGGGCAGCTCGAAGCAGCTGCCGGAGTTTATGACTTCAAGTACTCCGAGGCAGCCGGTTACGCGCGACAGGACTTCGGCGTTTAGCTTTTCGGCTTCTGCGGTGTCTTCCGTATTGTCGCCGATGTAGTCGCAGAAAGCGCACTTGCCCCACGCGCACGGCCTGCCCTTGAGGAGGACTATTTCGCGCGGGTTTTTGTTTTTTATTATGTTATAACGTAACATTTTTCCCTTTCGCAAACGGCGGCGTATTCAGATTTAGAATCCGCCGTAATTAAAATCTCATTTTATTTATTCGCTTTGCCAACGCAGTGCTTACGGCGACCGATATAAGCCGGTCGGCGTAGTCTGTGACAAACTGGACCGCAAAAGCCGCGGCGACGAGGTTCATGCCCATTTTGCTGAGAACCTGGACAAGTATCGACGAGCCGGAGGAAGTGTTGCCGCCGAAAAGGTACGCCGCCGTGCAGGCGCTGTATATAGTACCCGGCACGGTAGCTATAAGCGTGCCGAGCGGCAGCTTCTTTCCGCTGAGCATGCCGGCTCTAAAAAGCAGCCCGGCTATAAGCCCGGTTAGCATTCCCCCCGGCATAAAGGCGAGCGCGAACGGGTCTGAGGTAAAGTAGCTTATGGCTGAACTTATAAGCGCGGTCAGAGGGCCGAACACAGGTCCTAAAATAAAAGCGTTAAGTATGGTGCCGACGCTGTCGAGGTATATGGGCAGCCTTAAAACAAGCGCGAGAAAAGCGCCTGTAATATTAAGCGCGGCGCACAGCGCCGTCACAGCGAGCTTAAACGCGGGTGAGCGTTTCACAGTGTTCATCTTGCCGTATCTCCAGCTATCTGCTTAAGGGCGGCTGAGGTTTCATCATATCCGCGGCCGAATACGCGCGAAATAAACATGCACATAAAAGCGGCGGGCGAGGTGCTTGTAAGAACGCGGCTGTTCGGCTCTTTGCCCCAGAAACCCTTTGAGTCAACGACAGACTGCCCAGCACACATGCCATCGGTTTCAATGTCCGTAAATGCATAAAAGCCTCCGCATATTTCTGGCTTTAAAAAATACGCTACGGCGAGCGGGTCGTTTACAACACAGCCGATTATTTTTTCCTGCTTCCAGTGGAAATCCATGTAAAAGCGCGTTATCTTATCTATAAAGCCGCCTTTTTGGGGGTCGAGGCGCCGCATGTACTCAACAATATTTGGCGTTAGTACTACTTTACGCGTAACGTCAAGGCCCACCATGTGTATGGGCTTTCCGAGGTTCCTGTAAACGTACTGCGCCGCGTCGGGGTCGCACCAGTAGTTGAACTCGGCGACTGGCGAGCAGTTGCCGAAGCTTTTGAAGCATCCGCCCATGGAAACGAATTTTTCCAGGTTTTTAAATACTTCCGGGGACTCTTTAAGCGCTACGGCGATGTTCGTAAGCGGCCCTATCGCTATTATGGAAACGCCTTTCTCCCTGCGCAGCGTTTCGGTTATAAAGTCTGCGGCTCCTTCGCGCGGCGCCGCGTTTTTCGGCAGCGGTAGGCCGCTTTCGCCAAGGCCGTCTTTGCCGTGTGTGTCCTCTGCGTCAGCATATTCGCGCACAAGCGGCTTTGCGGCTCCGGTGTAGACAGGGACGCTTAGCCTGCCCATAAAGTCGAGCACGCGCAGGGCGTTGCCCGCGCCGGCGTCAGGCGGTACGTTCCCGCAGACCGTGGTTATGCCCAAAACGTCGAGCTCAGGCGACGAAAGCGCGAGCATCAGAGCGAGGGCGTCGTCTATACCAGGATCACAGTCAATGATAACTTTTTTTCTTTCCATTCTTTTTTTCTCCTTACAGGCAGCCTGCCTTTCCATGGCCTAAAGTTGAAACGGGACATAAAAATACCGTGCCACTAAGGATATGGCACGGCAAATTAAAGCCTTATGCGGTTTTATCCTTAGTTTTTTATACTGGGAGGTTCTCGAACCAGTCCTTACAAGGCGCCTTTATTCATTTTTATTACCTATTATTATATCAAATAATTTTTTAATTGCAAGCCCGCCGCACAGGAAGCACAGCGGCGGATGCAGCGGTAAACGCATAAACGGCGCGGGAAATTAATTTTTTGCAAACAAAGGAAAGCGCTTGCTTTTTTATACCGTTTATGATAAACTAACCATATTGTTATTATGATGCCGCAAAGTGTGTACGGCCTTTATTTTACAATAAATCCAATGTATATTTTAATATATCCGGAGGTATGCTATGTCTGCTGTTGAAATTGTTATAGGTATTATCCTCATCATCTTTTCCATTTTTATAACGGCTATTGTGCTGATGCAGGAAGGGCACGAGCAAAACGTAGGTGTTATAACCGGAGGGGCCGACACTTTCCTTTCGAAAAACCAGGCGCGTTCGGTAGACGCTTTCCTTGCCAGGTGGACGAAGGTCGTCGCGGTAGGTTTTTTCGTTTTAGTCATAGCCATAAATATTTTCATGTATTTTAAAAAGTAAATCATTCGGACCGCCCCGCTTGAAAAAGCGGGGCGTTTCTTTAAAAGGGCAGTCCTGCCAAAAAGGAGGGAGACGGCTTGAAAAAGGAAAAAGCTCAGATACTGCAGTACATCAAAAAAGTTCCACAGGGTTCGATGGCGCACAATATATATAAAAAGCTTGGCATGAAGGATAAAAAGGAATTTTACAAGGCCCTTGACGAGCTTAAAAGCGAAGGCTATATCACCATAGGCAAAAAGCACAGGGTGCATTTCATCGGCAAGAGGAACAGGGTAGGCGCTACGGTCGTCTCGCTCTCACGCGGGTTTGCGTTTGCGGACCCGGACATAGGCAGCGACAGCGTATTTATACACTCGGATAAGCTCGGCGGCGCGTTTGTAGGCGATAAGGTGCTGCTGCGAAACGTGCAGGAGGGGCCTAAGGGACTTAACGGTGAAGTTGACTCTATTTTAGAAAAAAGCAGCCGCCTTATAACGGGCACACTGAAAAAATGCTCCGGCGGTGGCTTTGAGCTTTTGCCTGACTGTGCCGTTCGCTACCCGCTCAAGGTGGCCGGCAAAAAGAAAAGCGCCGTTGTGCACGACGGCGATAAGGTTCAGGCCATGGCGAGGCGTACTCCCCATTCATCTGAAATAGAGTGCAGCGTAGTTAAGGTTTACGGTAAGGCGGGGAGCGCCAGGATCTGCGCCGACGCTATACTCGACAGGTACGGCATACGCACGTCGTTCCCAAGCGGCGTTGCCGCCGAGGCAAAAAAAGCCGCGTCGGCGGCTATTGCGCCCGACGACCTTAAGGGCAGGCTTGACCTGCGTAAAACTTCCATATGTACTATAGACGGAGCCGATGCAAAAGACCTCGACGACGCCATATCAGTAAGCAGGACGCACAGCGGGTATAAACTCGGCGTCCATATAGCGGACGTGTCGCATTATGTCAAAGAGGGCGGCAGGCTTGACGGTGAAGCTTTTGCGCGCGGGACTTCCGTTTATTTTGCCGACAGGGTTGTGCCAATGCTGCCGGAGGAAATATCTAACGGTGTCTGCTCGCTTAACGCGGGTGAGGACAAGCTTGCGTTTTCAGCTTTAATAGAGCTTGACAAAACGGGAGAGATACTTTCGTATAAATTCAGAAAAAGCGTTATACGCTCGAAAGTACGTGGAGTCTATTCCGAAGTAAACAAGATTTTCAATAAGACCGCCGATAAGGAACTCAGGGAAAAGTATTCGCCTGTAATACGCTCTTTAAACGCGGCGAGGGAGCTTGCCGGCCTGCTTAAGCAGCGTGAAACGGAAAGGGGATACTTCGACATAGAAACAACCGAGCCGGTTTTTACACTTGACAAGCGCGGCATATGCGTGGGCGTTGAGCCAAGGCAGAGCGGCGAGGCTGAAGAAATGATAGAGTACCTTATGATAACGGCGAACAGGGCAGCCGCGAAGCTTGCCAAAGCAAGCGGCATACCGTTTATTTACAGGGTGCATGAGCCGCCGGATCCGGAACGCGTGGAAACGCTTGCGGCGCTTGTTGATGCCCTGGGGCTGAACTCACGTTCCGTTAAACACAAGGGCAACGTTACGTCGGCCGACTTTTCAGCTGTAATGGACCAGGCAAGGGGTACGCCCCTCGAAAAAGTAGTCTCGCACCAGCTTTTGCGCACTATGGCAAAAGCGCGCTATGACACTAAGCCTATAGGGCACTTCGGCCTGGCGCTCGATGATTACTGCCACTTTACTTCCCCTATAAGGCGTTATCCCGACACGTCAATACACCGCATACTCACTTCATTCATTGAAACAAAGGATAAGGCGGCGCTGAAAAAGAAATATGAAAAGTTTGCGGCCGAGTCGGCAAAAGCATCGTCCGCAGCCGAAATAAAGGCTATGGGCGCTGAAAGGGACTCCGAAGACTGCTACATGGCCGAATATATAAGGCAGCATATAGGCGAGTGCTACGATGCTATTATCAGCGGAGTGACACAGCGGGGCGTTTTTGCCGTACTTGAAAACACTGTCGAAGGCTTTATCCCCATAGAAAGTTTTGGCGGAAACTACAGGTTTGACGGCATGGTTTCACATGTGGACGAAACGGCCGGAAAAAAACTTACCATAGGCATGGCCGTAAAGATAAAAGTCGCCGCCGCAGACGTCGCGTCGGGGCGCATAGACTTTGAGTATGCCGGCCGGTGATTTTTTAAGTTACCACTACAAAAGAAGGAAAAATTCCCCTGTCGCTGGCGGGTATGCCTGCCGGCGGAAGGGGATTTTTTGTTATTGCGCGCATGTTGCTTGAAAATATATTTTAAATAATCAAAAATATTATAAAATATGTGAAGAATTTTGCTGATATGCACGATTATTAAACTCTGAACGGAGCGGCGTGAATTATGAAAATACTTAACCTTGGTTCTTTAAACATTGACAAAGTTTATGCTGTCGGCCATTTTGCGGCGGCGGGCGAAACCATAAAAGCTGAAAGGCTGGATTTATTTCCCGGCGGCAAGGGCCTCAACCAGTCCATAGCGGCGGCACGCGCCGGCGCGGAGGTCTACCATGCCGGTGCGGTAGGCCGCGACGGAGGCGGGCTTTCAGAGCTGCTGCGCGGCAGCGGCGTTAACGTCGGCCTGCTGCGGCAGCTTGATGGCGAAAGCGGGCACGCCGTTATACAGGTAACGCCGTCTGGGCAGAACTGCATCATCGTTTTCCCGGGCACAAACGGCATGATAACACATGGATATATAGATTCAGTTTTAAAAAATTTTGCGAAGGGCGATGTCCTCCTCCTGCAAAACGAAATATCGTGTGTTGACTATGCTATGGAAAAAGGCAGCGAAATGGGTATGAGGGTAGTAGTAAACCCGTCGCCGGTGACAGACGCGCTTTTGAACTGCCCGCTCGGCCTTGCTGACTGCTTTATACTTAATGAAACGGAAGGCATGGCGCTGGCGGGTACAGGCAGCAGCGCCAACGCTGATATCCTAAGGGCCCTCGCAAAGCGTTTCCCTGCCGCCGATATAGTGCTTACGGTGGGGAAAGACGGGGCTTTATACTCAGGACGCGACGGCACGTTTTTAAGCCACGGCATATACGACACTGACGTAAAGGACACTACGGCCGCAGGCGACACTTTCTGCGGGTATTACATTGCCTGCACGGCTGCCGGAGAAAGCCCTCGGGAGGCGCTCGAAAAAGCATCGGCGGCTTCATCTATAGCTGTATCGCGCAAGGGGGCATCGCCGTCAATCCCTGTAATGCGTGAAGTAATGTCATTGATTGGGAAGAATGCCGGCTGACGGGTTTACAGGATAACGGAAGTAAGGTCTTGTATGTAAAAGGCGGCACGGCCGGTTTAAGGGCTGTGCCGCCTTTTACAGTACCGCGTTTATGCGGCGCCTTAAGCACGCGGCGCATCTGGGTAAGCGGTTATAAATAAGTATGATAGTTAGTTGACAACAGACTAAAAAGAGGTTAAAATATAAGCTAAATGCAGGTTAAATAGTTGGACATTACATATGTTGGGACGTGTTACCGTGAACAGTGAGAAGCGCGCGGAGAAATGCAGCAGCTGGCTTAAATATGACGACAACGATTTTTCTGAGATTTTTGGGCACGGGAAAAACCATGGCATAAAACTACTTATGAGCCTTTACAAAGGCCACTATAAAGAGCTTGCCGTGTCCATACTGTTTTTCATCATAAAACATTCGCCTACGTGGATTTTTCCTATAGTGTCGGCAAATATCATCGATGCCGTGACGGAGCACGGGCCGGATGCAATGCACAGAATCCTTGTAAACTCCGTTGTTATGGCGGTCTTTATAGTGCAGAACGTGCCGACTAATTACGTGCACGTTTACTTTTACTCTAAAGTCATACGCAAAGTAGAGCTTGACCTGCGCGGCGCTTTGGTGAGAAAACTGCAGCAGCTTTCCATAGCTTACCACGGGCATATGCAGTCTGGGCGCCTTCAGTCTAAGATAATGCGTGACGTTGAGCAGATAGAAACGCTTTCAGAACAGATATTCATTTCAATGCTCGGCATAGTGGTAAGTATAACCGCGGCACTTATAGTAGTCGCGATTAAAAACCCAGCGGTGTTTTTGTTTTTCCTCGTTACCGTGCCTATAGCCATATGCCTGATGGCTTTCTTTGACGGTAAGATAAAGTCGTACAACAGGGACTTTAGGCAGACTATGGAGGAAACGTCCGCAAATGTCATGGAAATGGTCGAGCTTATACCAGTTACGCGCGCGCACGCGCTTGAAAAAAAAGAAATAAGCAAGATGGACGGCCAGCTGCGGGAAGTAGCAAAAAAAGGTATGAAACTTGACGTCTTTCAGTCTTATTTTTCATCCATAAGCTGGATAGTGTTTATGCTGTTCCAGATTATATGCCTTGCGTTTACGGCGGGTATTGCGGTGAAAGGAAAAATAAGCGTCGGCGACGTAGTCATGTACCAAACGTACTTTATGGCCATAGTGGCACAGGTTTCAAGCGCAGTGACGCTTATACCGATAATAGCAAAAGGGATGGAGTCTGTTAATTCCATAGGCGACGTGCTTTCGTGCAGCGACATTGAGGACAGCTCGGACAAGAAAAAGCTTTCGTCTGTAAAAGGGGAAATCAAATTTGAAAATGTCGGTTTTCAGTACCGCAACAGTGAAAAGAAAGTACTCGAAAATTTTAATTTCACTGTGCACAGCGGCGAAACCGTAGCCTTTGTGGGGGAGTCCGGAGCCGGCAAAACAACCATACTGAACCTCGCGATAGGCTTTTTTGCCGCTTCGCAGGGGCGGGTGCTTATTGACGGCAACGATATCAAGAGCATTAACCTGCAGAGTTACCGCTCGCATATAGCGGTCGTGCCGCAGAATTCGATTTTATTTACAGGCACGCTGCGTGACAACATAACATACGGCGCAGAAAACGTGCCAGACGAGTTCCTGCGCAAAGTCGTTAAGGCGGCTAACCTCGACGCCCTTGTGGACTCCCTCCCAGACGGCCTCGACACAAAGATAATGGAGCACGGCGGTAACCTTTCCGGAGGGCAGAGGCAGAGGATATCTATAGCGAGGGCTTTTATGCGCGACCCTGAGATACTGATACTTGACGAGGCGACGTCGGCACTTGATAATATCTCTGAAAAGAAAATACAGGAGTCTATAAACAACCTTGTCAAAGGCAGGACAACGCTCATCGTGGCACACAGGCTTTCGACTATAAGGAATGCCGACCGCATAGCGGTCATAGGCAACGGCGGCCTTGAAGAAGAGGGTACATACGACGGGCTTGCTGCCAAAAAAGGCGAATTTTTTAAGCTTAAGCAGCTTCAGCTGTAACTCATAATACTGGAGTATAATATTTTGTGCGGAGGGGCAGTATGCCGGTACAATACTTTGAAAGCGACAGGATATTTAAACTTGACACTTTAAAAACGAGTTATATAATTGCTATTGTAGACAATGAAAATTTTATAGGCCACGCATACTACGGCAGAAAAGTCCCCGACCATGACCTTGCTTATCTGCTCCGTACAGGCGAACCGCCCTTTGTGCCTTCACAAAACAACCGCGACAGGACGTCTTTTTTAGATACGTTTCCGTCTGAGTACTCCGGCAGCGGCCTCGGCGACTACCGTGAAAGCTCGGTCTGCGTAAAGACGGAAAGCGGCTTCTCAGCGGCGCAGCTGCATTATGTGTCCCATAGGGTATATAAGGGCAAGCCGGCGCTTGCCGGCCTTCCGGCAACGTTCGGTGGGAAAGGCGAGTGTACGACCCTTGAGCTTATATGCCGCGATGACGCGGTTAACCTTGAAGCCACGCTCCTTTACACCGTGTTTGAGGATGTGGACGCTGTGACGCGGAGCGTGAGGTTTAAAAACACAGGCAAAGGGCCCATTTACATTACGAAGGCATACTCTGTCTGTATGGATATGGACAATGAGGATTTCAGCGTGCTGACGCTTCACGGCTCGTGGGCGCGCGAGCGGGTTATCGAGTGTAACAGGTTAGGCCATGTAAGGCAGGGCGTGCGGTCGGCCCGCGGGGAAACAAGCCACCAGGAGCAGCCGTTTCTCGCTCTTGCCGCCGGCGGCGCCGATGATGAGCACGGGAACGTGTACGGTTTCCACCTTGTTTACTCGGGAAATTTTTCGGCTGGGGCGGAGCTTGACCAGTTTGACAGCGTGCGCGTGACGGCAGGCATTAACCCTGAAAATTTTTCATGGAAGCTTGAAGGCGGCGAAACGTTCCAAACGCCTGAGGCCGTCTGCGTTTATTCGTCTGAAGGCATAGGGCAGATGACAAGGTGCTTCCACGACCTTTACCGGAAGCACCTTATCAGGGGAGAGTACGCCGGCAAAGCACGGCCGGTGCTTATAAACAGCTGGGAAACGGTATATTTTGATTTTACCGAGGAAAAATTACTTGAAATAGCCCGCAAAGCTTCAAAACTCGGCATAGAGATGCTTGTTTTGGACGACGGCTGGTTCGGCCGCAGGAATGACGACAACAGCAGCCTCGGCGACTGGTACGTAAACATGGAAAAGCTGCCGGGGGGCCTCGGCGGCTTTGCGTCAAAGCTGAACGGCATGGGCATGAAGCTCGGCATATGGTTTGAGCCTGAAATGGTTTCGCCTGACTCGCAGCTTTACAGGCGGCACCCGGACTGGGCCATATCCATACCGGGGAGGGCGCCGAGCCTCTGCAGGAACCAGTATGTCCTCGACATTACGAGGAAAGAAGTACGCGACTATGTTTACGGCTGTGTTTCGGGTATACTCCGCAGTGCAAACATAGAGTACCTTAAGTGGGACATGAACCGCCAGCTGAGCGACCTTGGCAGCGCCGCCCTTCCGCCCGACAGGCAGGGCGAGCTTTCTCACCGCTATGTGCTGGCCCTTTACGAGCTGCAGGAGCGCCTTGTTACGGAGTTCCCGCATGTTTTGTTTGAGAATTGTTCGGGCGGCGGCGCGAGGTTCGACCCCGGCATGCTTTACTACAGCCCGCAGATATGGTGCTCTGATAATATGGACCCAGTTGACCGCCTTGTCATACAAGAGGGGACGGAGCTGGTTTACCCGCTCTCGGTTATGGGCGCGCACGTGGCCTCAAGCCCCAACAACATCACCGGCAGGAAAACGCCGATCGAAACGCGCGGGTACGCGGCCCTTGCCGGTACGTTCGGCTATGAGCTCGACGTGACAAAACTGTCTGATGCGGATTTATCAGTTATACCAAAGCAAATAAGCATGTACCGCAGGTACGGCGGGCTTATACGCGGCGGAGACTATTACCGCATAGCCTCTTACCGCAGGAACCGCAGCTTTGACTGTATAGAAGTAGTTTCTAAAGATAAAAAAGAAGCTTTGGTAATATTTATACAAGTGATTGGACGGCCGAATGTGCACAGCAGGAAAATATTTCTTAAGGGGCTTTCTCCGTCAATAAAGTACACTGAAGAAAGTACTGGCTTTTGCCGTCATGGCGCGACGCTGATGGATGCGGGTTTCCTTGTCCCTGTTATGCGCGGCGATTTTAAAGGGCATTTGTTCCATTTTACGGCTGCGGACAGCTGAAGCATTTAACGCGCGTATACTTTTTGCCGCAATTACGCAATTAATTTTATACAGTAAAGGCAGTGGAAATTATGAAAAAATCTGTAAGGCTGGCCGACATTGCCAAGATCCTCGGGGTAAGCGTCGTAACGGTATCGAAGGCGCTTTCGGACCAAAAGGGCGTAAGCGACGAAATGCGCGGCAGGATAAAGGAACTTGCCGATAAGATGGGCTATGTACAGCCGTCGCTGATGAGGAGGCAGGCTTCAGGCAAAAGCTATAACATAGGCGTTTTGGTTTCGGAAAGGTACCTCAATTCACACGATTCTTTTTATTGGGAGCTGTACCAGTGCGTAGTAAAAAAAGCGGCGCAGAAAAAGTGCTTCACCATGCTTGAGGTGCTGAACGACGAAGAAGAAAATGCTGCTCTGGGGCCTAAGCTTTTGCAGGAGCATAAGGTGGACGGCCTTGTCATACTCGGCGTTTTGAAGGAAAATTACCTGAAAAAAATAAGCGATAAAGCCCAGGTGCCTTATGTGTACCTCGACTTTTACGATGAAAAGCATACAGGCGACGCGGTCATTTCCAACGGCTATTTCGGTTCTTACATGATGACAAATTACCTTTTCGATATGGGGCATACGAAGATAGCGTACGTAGGCACGCTGCTTTACTCCAAAAGCATTACTGACAGGTATTTCGGTTACGCAAAGTCACTTTTGGAGCACGGGCAAAACATACGTGACGAGTGGGTAATACCTGACAGGGACATGGAAACCGGCGTGATAGGCTTTAAAGGCAAGTTCGAAAAATTAGAACAAATGCCAACGGCATTTGTCTGCAACTGCGACCTTACGGCGGGTTTCCTTATAAACGAACTTGAGGCGCAGGGCTACCGCGTACCGGACGATTTCTCCGTAGCAGGGTTCGACAATTACCTGTACCCCGGCATATGCGACGTTAAGGTAACTACTTACGAAGTGGATATAAGGGAAATGTCACGGCGCACTATAAACAACCTCCTTAAAAAAATAGAGGGTGAACGTGAAAAGCAGGAAATAGCCATTGTAGACGGCCACCCTGTTTACAAGGACAGTGTAAAGCGGCTTTAAAATAATCCCTCCGGAAAAAGTTTCCATTTAAATCTTAAACAGCCGCCCCGCGTCACAGCGTGGGGCGGCTGTTTAAGATTTGGGATTAATAAGGGTAAGGGCATTAAGACGCGCTTCTATGCATCCGTACCGCCTTTAGCCGAAGACTGCCTGAACGCCATAGGGGTTTTATTCGTATATTTTTTAAAAAGGTTTATAAAGTGGTTGGTGTTTTTTATGCCTACGGCGGAGCCAACGTCGTGGACCTCCATGTTTGTCATAAGGAGCAGTTTTTTTGCTGTGTCAATGCGCTTGTTTGTCAGATAGCGGAACGGCGGCACCCCGAATTGCTTTGTAAATTCATGGCAGAGGCTGTACTTGCTTACACCGAGCGTATCTTCAAAGTACTGGAGTGAAAATTCCTTAAAATATGACTGGTCGAAAAAACTTTTGACTTTCATTGCGTAGTCGGCGGCGGGCGCCTCGGCACTGCCGCAGATGTTCTCGCATATGCAGAGAAGCGTAAGGATATTTGTAAGGTAACAGTTATCGAGGAATTTGTTCTGAACTTCGGGCGTCCTTTTATTGTGAAGGAGAAGAACGAAGTTTTTTTCTATATCATGGCGGTTTTCTATGTTTGTAACGGGCGACGCAATGTACCTGTAGTAGTACTGCGCGTTAGGCCCGTCAAAGAAAAAGGCCGCGAAGTCCCATGACTCTTTGTCTATGCCGAGCTTAAACGGCTGCCTGCAGTCAAAAAACAAAAGCGAGCCTCCGTCAAGCTTAAAGCATTTGCCCCCGGCCGATAATTTTCCCTGGCCGGACTTCGTGTATAAGAGCATGTAATAGTCAAAAGACCTAAAATCGTAAGAAAAAGGCGGGGCGCATGACACTTCCCCGCCGGAGTATACTGTCAAAAAATAATTTGCAACGTTTCTTGGAAATTTATATATGTTTCCGAGCAGGCAATTAGCTTTTACGCCGCCGCGCAAATCAGGCTTTGATGACAGTGCATTAAAAAAAGCCGTATGTATGTCCATACACATTATTCCCCCATGGCAGTGTATTTAATTTTAAGAATTAAAATGTTAAATTTAAGTTCTACATTAAAAACAGGTTAAATAAATACCTGCTCACACCAAATGTATATAATAAGAATATTAACAGTGGCATCAGTATTTGTCAAGCATAAGCGTATAGTATTCACATCATACGTGGATATTATAGCTGTGTGTTTTAAAAAGCAAATTTAATATTTAACTTTAAAATGACAAAATAAAGTTTAATTTAAAGCTTAATATAAGTAAATAATAGTAAAATATATAAAAAAATATATAATAAAGCATAAAAATAATCAAAACACGCAATAAAAACAATAAATAGTTATTAGCTGCAAGAAAATATGATTGAACTAAAAATAAGAATAATGTATAATAAATTTAGTTAAAAATTTTTTTACTGTTAAAGGAGGAAAAATTAATGAAAGCAAAGCGTATATTGGCAGCCGTACTGGCTGTGTCAACAGTATCGCTGTTCGGCTGTTCACAGCAGAAGAGCACAGACGTTTCGAGTTCCGGCGAAACTGAAAGCGGCACTTCGTCGGCGCAGTCGGAAGACCTCAGCTACGCAAACGTAGAACTCGGTACAAGTTATAAGGACTTAAAGGCGGATATCAAATTTTTAACGCACAGGACGGATATGCAAAAGGATGATTATTCGGGTAAAAACTGGAAATCATATATTGCTGAGTTTAACAAAAAATATCCAAATATAACCGTTAATATCGAAGGCATCACGGATTACGCCAACAATTCGCTCCTGAGGCTCCAGGGCGGCAGCGACTGGGGCGACATAATGATGATTCCGGCAGTTGACAAAGCAGATTTGTCTACATATTTCATGCCGTTTGGCAGCCTTGCAGATATGCAGAAGCAGATAAGGTTTGCCCATGCGTGGGAGTATAAGGACGTAGTGTACGGCGTACCGTCTGTAGGCAATGCGCAGGGTATAGTCTACAATAAGCGGATATTTAAAGAAGCCGGCATAACGGAGCTTCCGAAAACACCGGATGAATTTTTAAGCGACCTCAAGCTTGTAAAAGACAAGACAAAAGCGACACCGCTTTACACCAACTACTTCGCACAGTGGACAATGGGCGCGTGGGACGGCTACCTGAGCGGCTCCACAGGTAATGCAAAATATATGAACCAGGAACTTTTGCACAAGTCAAACCCGTTTAGCAACCCGGGCGACAGCACAGGCCCGTACAACGTCTACAAAATACTTTACGATGCCGTTAAAGGCGGACTGATAGAGAAAGATTACACGACGACAGACTGGGAGAGCAGCAAGACTAAGATCAACAACGGCGACATAGCGTGCATGGTACTCGGCTCATGGGCGTATTCACAAATGGTAGGTGCCGGTTCGCATGGAGATGACATAGGTTACATGCCTTTCCCAATAACAGTTGGCGGAAAGCAATATGCTTCTTCAGGTGCTGACTACAGCTTCGGCATAAATGTGAACTCCTCAAAGGAAAAGCAGGAAGCTTCTATGGTATTTGTAAAATGGATGACTGAGGAATCAGGGTTTGCTTACAATGAAGGCGGCATACCAATAAAGGCCGACGACAACAAATATCCGGATGTGTTTTCTTCGTTCCAAGATATAGAGCTTGTTGAAGATGAGCCCGCGGCAGAGGGTGAAGAAGACCTGTTCAATAAACTAAATGCTGACTCCGAACTTAATATCAACAACAGCGGAAACGATAAGATTATGAAGATAGTCGAGCACGCTTCCAATGGGGATGAGTCGTTTGATGATATTATGAAGGACTGGAACGCGGCTTGGACTAAAGCCCAGCAGAAAGAGAATGTCACAGTATCATAACAAGTACATAAGTACAAAATATAAGACGTAGTGTGTTCCTTGGCGGGGCCGGGAGGCGTGTCTCTTCGGTCCCCGCTTTTTAACTAAGTTTGGAGGCGCAATATGGAGACAAATGCACTTGGCGCTAAAAAAAGAAATGCTTTTAATTTTAAAAAATGGTCAAGAAGCAGAAACGGGCAGCAGACGTTTATCATTATCGCTTTTATGATTATTCCTCTTCTCCTGCTTTTTGTTTTTACATATCTGCCGTTCGGGGAAATGGTCAAGTTCAGTTTTTACGATATGAAATACGTCGGCAGAAGAACGTGGGTAGGTTTACAGAACTATAAGGATGTTTTCCAAAGGACAGACTGCTTTGCCGCGCTTAAGCTTAGCCTTTATTATATGGCCGGGGCGCTCATACAGCTTGTCATAGCATTGTACCTCGCGACCATATTAAGCTTTAAAGTGAAGTTTGGCAATTTATTTAAAGGATGCATGTTTTTTCCTTTCCTCATAAACGGCATAGCCGTGGGCTTTATCTTTAAATTCTTTTTCACGCGCGGATATGTTTTCGACACCGTTCTGCAGTGGTGCGGTTTCAGCCTCCAAAACCTGCCTTACTGGCTCAAAGACCAAAGTATAAACAACGTTTCGCTGGTGGGAACTTCCGTGTGGAGGTTTTTCGGGCAGAACATGGTCCTGTTCATAGGTGCAATAATGTCTGTGGACGGCAGCATGTACGAGGCGGCCGAGCTTGACGGGGCAAATAAATTCCAAACATTTTTATATATAATACTTCCGAGCATAAAGAGTATAGTTGTGCTGAATATTATCTTATCTATTACCGGCTCGCTCAGTGCGTTTGAGCCGCCGTATGTTATTACTGCAGGCGCCAACGGCACTGCCACGTACTTCGTAGTAATGGACAGGATAGCGCATACGAGCCAAAAGGTGGGCCTTGCATCCGCTATGGCCGTAGTATTGCTGGGTATTATATTTATAGTCACTATTTTACAGAAGCTTTTCTTCAAGTATGTTTTTAGGAACGCGGAAGACGAAAGCCCGAAAAAGTCAAAAAGAAGGCAGAAAAAGCTTATGGCAGGCAAGGAGGTTGCAGCGCAATGACAAAAAGACAGGCTAAAAAAAGAGGCATTGCATGGCCTATCATAAAATATATATCGCTGATATTTTTTTCATTTGTAGCCCTTGTGCCGGTAGTGTCCTGCCTTAACACATCTTTTAAAACCACGGAGGAGTACAGGAACACCAATGTTATGCAGCTCCCGTCGAATATAGACTTTTCTAACTACGTGACCGCTTTTAAGCAGGCAAACATGGGGCGCGCGTTTATAAACTCCGGCATCATACTCGCGTGCGTGCTC
>ENA-UOOM01001960-UOOM01001960.1-fermentation-metagenome-genome-assembly--contig:-NODE-1960-length-18212-cov-4.522003_pt1 | contig 18212 bp, 16 predicted proteins | sample MGYA00245781_ERZ724031 | MGnify/ENA primary metagenome ERZ724031 (study PRJEB28704, sample SAMN03018317) | fermentation metagenome | biome: anthropogenic terrestrial biome; feature: soil; material... | reverse complement strand
TAGCTTATGGATGCTATACACATCTATCTCCTACTCCATTTATTACAGGAGCACCAAATCTAGTAAAACTTCTTACAGAAGACGTAGAAGGATTGACAGGTGGTAAAGTAGCCATAGGGGATGATCCAGTAGAAGTTGCTAAAGGCATTGAATCTCATATTAATAGCAAGAGAAAAAAATTAGGAATGTAGCACGCCGCAGGCATGGTTAACAATAGTTGAACAATGGTTGAGCAGTAGTTAAACAATCGTTAAACAATTGTTTATATATAGTTAGGTAGTTACTGACAATCGTTCGACCACCGTTTAACTATCGTTCGACTATGGTTTAACCATCGTTCCTGTAAGGGTACTGATTTACAAGCTCTCCTATGGCGAAAAATCTTTTACCGGTTTTAGAAGAATAATAGCAGGTCATAAGGGATGTGATGGGTTTATCTCGTTCCGCGGAGCGATCATCGGATAACATTTCTATAGCTGTATCTTGCACAATTTCTATTTTATAGACGATGGTACTCGTACATCGTCTTTTTATCTGTCATATAGATCGTGCTCCCCTCTTTAATATCCATTAATCCTCCAAAAAGGGTATCTTTTCTGTCAACATAATGACCTGCTAAAGTATAATTTCCTAGACCCATTTTCTGTCCTTCCTTCATGGTACCTACTCCACCTAACATATTGCTTTCAGAAATGCCCTTTAGTATTGGTAAACTCAAATTAATATCGGGAATAATTAGCTGACCGATAATAAGATTTTTATCAAGATTCCTTGAGCCTAACAGTGTCTTTGTAATATTTACATCTTGAACAGAGCCCAAATCAAAATCAGCTTCGCTTTCTTGGTTTTTTTCAATATCTTCCCATGTGATCTTATCTATCTCTTTGTTATTGGCATCATTCGATATCTTTAACATAAAGTCACTAATATAGGCATAGATATTAATAAAATTCCTATAATAATAAGGAGTGTTGAGATTACTTTTTTCATACAATCACCATTTCTTGTAGATTTTAGTATGGTTCTATCTTATTTTAACAGTAAAAATTACCTATGTATTTATTATATCTATTAATTTTTAACATCGAAACACAAATTTACAGTTTATTAGTGATCTTATGTCTAATATAGTATTATCAAAAAAAGCCCCCCTTTTACTGAATCTATACACGATTCAATAGAAAAGGAGGGGGCTTTCATTGTAAACAGTGAAGCCTACGGATATTTATATTTTTATTTATCTTTAAGTCTCATAAATGCCTTAACGATTTCATTTACTGTGAAAGGTATTAATGAGAAGACCAATACAACTACCCAGTCAAATAATGTAAGCATTTGTACGCCAAAGGCATCTGCTAGGAATGGCACAGAAATTACTACAAACTGTAAAAAGATTCCCGCAATAATTGCACCAATAAGCAATTTATTCGTCATAAATCCTATTTGGAATATGGATTTCTTAGAATTTCTCATAGTTAATGAGTAGAACAATTGTGATACTGCTAATACCACGAAGGCCATTGTTCTTGCATATGTTATAGCACCTTCAGGTATATTTACTTCTCCAATAGTATGACCGTGTTCTACTAGACCAAAGTAGAAAGCACCAAGTGTCAATAAACCAATTAAGGTTCCACCTAAAATTGCCCTAAAACCAGCCCCGTTAGCAAAGAAACTCTCTTTTGGATCTCTTGGTTTTTCTTTCATTACGTCTTTGTCACCAGGGTCCATTCCCAATGCTAATGCTGGAAGTGAATCCGTAACTAAGTTAATCCAAAGCAATTGAGTAGCAATTAGTGGGATTGGCCAGTTTAACAATATTGCTAGAAAGATACAAATAACTTCTCCTAAATTACAAGACAATAAGAAGATAACTGCTTTTCTAATATTGTTATAAATATTTCTTCCCTCTTCAACAGCATGAACAATCGTTGAGAAATTATCATCTGTTAAGATCATATCGCTGGCACCTTTAGATACATCTGTACCTGTTATACCCATAGCTACACCAATATCTGCATTCTTTAAAGAAGGTGCGTCATTGACACCATCACCAGTCATAGAAACGATGTTTCCATGAGATTTGAATGCTTTAACGATTTTAACTTTGTGTTCAGGAGATACCCTTGCAAATACTCTGTAATTATTAATTTTTTGAGCAAACTTTTCATCACTCATTTGATCAATTTCTGCTCCAGTTAAACTTTGCTCTATAGAATCTGCTATACCTAATTGTCTTGCAATAGCTACAGCTGTATTTTTATGATCACCTGTAATCATTATTGACCTAATACCAGCCATTTTTGCTTCTGCAATAGAATCTTTTACTTCTAACCTTGGAGGGTCAATCATACCAACCAGTCCAATAATTATTAGCTCATTTTCCATTTCATCTACATCAATTATACTGTCTACATCTTTATAAGCAGCTCCTAATACTCTAAGAGCTTCATTGGACATTTCTAATGTTACTTGTAAATACTGTTGTTTTAATTCTTCTGTTAATGGTACAACTTGGCCATCAACTAATGCGTGAGTAGCAAGCTGGAGGATATTGTCGATAGCTCCCTTTGTGTGGACCCTGTATCCATTTCCTTCTTCATTTAAAGTAGACATTAATTTTCTGTCAGAGTCAAAAGGTTTTTCTCCAACTCTCTTATATTTTTGATTTAAATCATTTTTTGTCATATTGTGCCTATTACCTAGGACAATTAATGCTACTTCTGTTGGATCCCCAGTGCCTTGACCATTTTCGTAAGTTGCATCAGAACATAGTACAAAACTCTTGATAAGTTCTTTTTCGTCGTTAGAAGCTTTAAAATCTTCTCCTTCTGCAGCTACATCTTTTACGTGATTCATGACATAGTGCTTTACTACCGTCATCTTGTTTTGTGTTAAAGTACCCGTTTTATCTGAACAAATTACATTTACAGAACCTAATGTTTCAACGGCTGGAAGTTTTCTAACAATGGCGTTGTTTTTAGACATTTTGGTTACGCCAATAGATAATACAATTGCTACAATAGCAGCTAAACCTTCTGGTATCGCTGCGACAGCTAAACTAATTGCAGTAAGGAACATATCAAATAATGGTCTACCTTGAATCAATGCCACAATAAATATGACTACACATATTCCAATACATAAGAATGCAAGAACTTTACCTAATTCGTCAAGTCTTTTTTGAAGTGGAGTCATTTCATCTACATCTTCATCTAGTGCTTTGGCTATGCTACCCATTTCAGTTTCCATACCCGTTCCAACTACAACACCTTGCCCTCTACCATAAGTAGAAAGAGTAGACATAAATAGCATATTAGATCTGTCGCCAATTGGAGTCTTTGGATCTTCAAATATTGAATTTGAATCTTTATCTGTTGGAACAGACTCTCCTGTTAAAGCGGATTCTTCAATTTGCAAGTTTACACTTTCAATTAATCGAATATCTGCTGGTATGAATCTACCTGCATCGACCACTACAATATCCCCTGGCACAATGTATTCCGAATTGATTTCTTTAACCTCTCCATCACGTCTTACCAAGGTCTTAGGCGTAGTCATCTGCTGTAAAGCCTCAATGGCTTTTTCAGCCTTTGATTCTTGAATGACTCCTACAAATGCATTGATTAAAACAACTATGATAATGATCGCTGCATCTACGTATTCGCCAATAACTAATGTTATAATGGCTGCAGCTAATAATACGTAAATCAACATATCGTTTAGCTGTGCGAAAAATAGTGCTAATAAGCTTTTTTTAGGCTTTGCTTTAAGCTTATTTTCACCGTACTTCTCCAGTCTCTTTTGAGCTTCTTGGCTGCTAAGTCCCGTTGCAGGATTAACATCTAACTCTTTTAAGACTTCATTACTGGATTTTGAAAACCACATGTTTTTACACCTCTTTGATTTTTTATTTATCTAAGGATATATAATACCCATAATAGCAAGTTGTAATAATGAGTTCAAGAAAACTTTATGCCATAGAAAGTAAATTTTCTTTACGACAAATAGTATTCCCCACTTTTTTGGCAATCTAGTAAGTTAAGCGAGAAAAGGCGCTTTGCAAGTTTTTCGCACTTACGCGATAAAAAAAGACTTTTAACACAATTCTAAAGAATCGTATTAAAAGTCTCGTTACCTAAATGGACACATAGCCAAGTTAAATTTATTTAACCAGTAATTGTTGACTATGCATTTAAAACTACTCCCTTTTAACGTGCTTATATCATTATTTTACCATATAAATTAAATATCAGTCAATAATTTTATGAAATCCTCTCACAGTAATACCATGAAGGATTACTTTTTTAACATTTTGAGTCCCACTTTAAGTTACTACATTTCAGTGTTGCCTTACTCTTTATTATACCTGGATAGAAACTGCTTCGTTCTCTCTTCTTTAGGATTGCTAAAGACTTCCTGAGGGGTGCCCTGTTCCACAATTACACCAGCATCCATAAAGATAACGCGGTCTGCCACATCCCGAGCAAAATCCATTTCATGGGTCACAATGATCATTGTCGTATTGCGGTCTGCCAAATTCCTAATAACCTTCAATACTTCCCCTGTGAGCTCCGGGTCTAAGGCAGAGGTAGGTTCGTCAAAACACAAAATGTCTGGATCTAGCGCTAGGGCGCGAGCAATAGCTACCCGCTGTTGCTGTCCACCGGATATCATATGTGGATAATAATCCAGCTTATCCGACAGGCCAACTTGGGATAAAAGCATTTTACCCCGATCCTGAATCTCATTCAAGATCGTTTTTTTCTCCTGTTTAAAGCTTGGACGCTCTTGAGCCAACAGTTCCGCTGCCAATGTAACATTTTTTAGGACTGTGTATTGAGGAAATAGGTTAAAGTTTTGAAAAACCAATCCAAAATGTAATCGCTTTTTTCGCACTTCACTATCTCTTTGAGTAGCAGGATCCATTGCGTCAAAAATCACCTTATTATTTACAGAGATGCTTCCATTATCAGGCCTTTCTAGGAAGTTAAGGCACCTGAGCAAGGTGGTCTTTCCACTTCCAGAAGAACCTATAATTGCAATTGATTCTCCCTTTTCTAAGGAAAAATCAATCTTCTGCAAAACTTGCAAGCTTTCAAAGCGTTTTTCAATATTTTTTACTTCTAAAATTGACATTCCAATTTCCTCCTTTTATCAACGGAAATAGCTCAGTTTCTTCTCTAGCCAATCAAGTAGTATAGTTAATGCCCCCACAAATACAAGAAAGTAAATCCCTGTGGCAAAAAGAGGCCAAATAAGTCCTTTGCTGCTGTATTCTCCAGCCATCATAATGATCTCTTTATTGGCAATAATACGGGCCAAGGACGTATCCTTCACTAAGGTAATAATCTCGTTACCCACAGGAGGAAGTATACGCTTTACCACTTGAAGCAATGTTACCTTGAAAAATATCTGACTCTTCGTCATGCCCAAGACCTCACCAGCTTCGTATTGACCCTTAGGTATTCCTTCAATACCGCCTCGATAAATTTCTGAAAGATAACAGGCATAGTTGATAACAAAGGCAACAGTTGCTGCTACAAAACGCCCAGACTCACCATTTGGCCATGTAAAAGACATGTCCAAAAGTCCCGGTCCATAAAAAATTATGATAAGCTGTAGCATCAATGGAGTTCCACGGATTATCCATACAAATGTTCGCACAAGCCAACGAAGGGGACGAAAACGACTCATGGATCCAAAAGCAATTAACAGACCTAAGGGTAGTGAGAACAAAAGGGTTATTATAAAGATCTTACAATTAAGCAAAAAGCTATCTGATAGCCGACCAATAATTACATAAATCTGTTCCATATTTCTTTCACCTCAATTAAAAAAGCAGTGGGACAGAGGTTTACCCTCTGTCCCTCGCTTCATTTCATATGTATTATAGTCTATTGTGCTAGATCTAGTCCATACTTTTCAGCTAATTTAGCCATGGTCCCGTCTGCAACAAGTTCGTCAAAAATCTTGTTCACTTCCTCACTAATATCAGAACCTTTGCGGAATGCAACCCCATAATTCTCTTCTGCCAATTTATCTACAATGGTAATATCCTTATAGTTGGTACCTTCGCCTGTCATGGTATTTGCCAGTGTTAAGTCTAAGACAGCAGCGTCAGCAGTCCCGGCTTTTACTTCCATAAGGGCCTCAGTCTGCAATGTCTTAGGAATATAACTTGCTTGCTTTAAGTTGTCATCTCCCTGAATGGTGGTTTCACCGGCAGAACCTTGCTCAGCAGCTATGTTCTTGCCAATTAAGGACGAAGTGTCTTCATATTCAGTACCTTCTTTTACCACAACCACTTGGGCATTTTTTATATAAGGTTGGGTAACTTCCATCGTTGCCTTACGCTCGTCGCTGATTGTTAGGCCGTTCCAGATGCAGTCAATGGACTTTGCATTCAGTTCCACTTCCTTGGTATCCCAGTTGATCTCAACAAATTGAGGTTCAAGACCAAGTTTTTCAGAAACCAAAGTAGCTAGCTCTGTGTCAAAGCCTGTAAACGTACCACTTTCATCGGTATAATTCATGGGAGCGTAATCAGTGTAGCCGATGATAAGCTTACCATTTCCTTCCACATAAGCTAAATCACTTTCATCCTGAGACTGATCATCTGTTTCATTATTTCCTGTGCTACCACATGCAACCAACCCTACAACCATCGTCAGCAATAAAAATAAAGTTATTAATTTTTTCACTATTAATCCTCCTCGTTTAATAATTTTATACTATTTCAGTTAAATATTCTTTTAACATTATACTTACTTTATCAGAATAAAGCAAGTGTTTATTTTACATAGTCTATAATCCCATGAACCTATTCATATCAGTCCCTTAGGGATTGTCTTAGGAAAGAAGGTAGAAAAGATATGGTATTTCTAAAACATGGGCAAACGATTGGTCTCGCTTGCTTCAAAAGAAGGGAAAGGGAATCCTTAAGAAGTTTTTCTGTTTGAGTCTAGCGAGTATAAAAATTTAAGTTCCTTTTGAATGCAATAATAATCCACCTTCCTTCAAAATTCCGTTTGACACTCGTTTTATCTGGTGCTATATTATTAAAAACGGCATGAATGTTAAATCACTTCACAAATTAATGTTCGTAGTTTTAATTTGTTGCATAATACAAATGGAGGGGAACACTACATGAATAGCAAAGAGTACATACAATCTGTCTATGAGCAAGTGGAAAAAAGAAATTCAGGCGAAGTAGAATTTCTTGACGCAGTAAAAGAAGTTTTTAATTCTTTAGTTCCTGTTTTCGAAAAAAACCCAAAATTTATGGAAGCTGGATTACTAGAGAGAATGGTTGAGCCAGAAAGAGTAATTTATTTTCGAGTACCTTGGGTAGATGACAATGGTAAGGTACATGTAAATAGGGGCTTTAGAGTTCAATTTAATTCTGCTCTTGGACCATACAAAGGCGGTTTACGATTTCACCCATCTGTAAATCAAAGCATTATTAAATTTCTAGGTTTCGAACAAACTTTCAAAAATTCTTTAACAGGTCTTCCAATTGGCGGTAGCAAGGGTGGTTCTGACTTTAATCCTAAGGGAAAATCCGACAATGAAGTAATGAGATTCTGCCAATCTTTTATGGCTGAATTACAAAAACATATCGGCGCAGATTTAGATGTTCCTGCTGGAGATATCGGCGTTGGTGCTAGAGAAATAGGCTACTTATTTGGATATTACAATAAAATCAAAAACATTCGTGAACAAGGTGTTTTAACAGGTAAAGGCCTAAGTTATGGTGGTAGCCTTGGAAGAACTCAAGCTACAGGATACGGTTTGATTTACTTCGCACATGAAATGTTAAAAGATGCAAATGAAAGTTTTGAAGGAAAGACAGTAATTGTATCTGGTTCTGGAAATGTGGCAATTTACGCGATGGAAAAAGCCATGGAATTAGGAGCTAAAGTTATCGCTTGTTCTGATTCTAATGGATATATTGTAGATGAAAATGGTATCCAATTAGATCTAGTAAAAGAATTAAAAGAAGTAAGAAGAGCTCGAATTAAAGAATATGTAGATGCCGTACCAAGTGCTAAATATGTAGAAGGTTGCAAAGATATATGGAATGAAAAATGCGATATTGCCCTACCTTGTGCAACACAAGGCGAAATCAATGTAGAAGCTGCAAACACCCTTATTAACAATGGCGTAGTTGCTGTTTGTGAAGGAGCTAATATGCCTTGTTCACTTGATGCAATAGAAGTATTTATTAAAAATAATATCTTATTCTCACCGGGAAAAGCATCTAATGCTGGTGGCGTAGCTTGCTCAGCCCTTGAAATGTCACAAAACAGTATGCGCTACTCATGGACTGTTGAAGAGGTAGATGAAAAATTACAGCAAATCATGGTAAGTATTTTTAAAAATGCAAAAAAAGCGGCTATCGAATACGGTGCAGAAAACGAAAATTTAGTAGTAGGTGCTAATATAGCAGGTTTCTTAAAAGTAGCCGAAGCTATGATAGCTCACGGAATTGTTTAATATATGATTTGATTTACTAAGAAAAGTCTTGGGCATTTAGAGTTCCTCCAATAAGGATGTTTACGAAAATCATAATTGTTTCGCACAGCCGAACGATTACCGATGAATTGTAAATAATCTTTATTGGAGGATTTGCTTTATGGCAAAGTTTGAATTTGACTACACAGAGATTGATGGATTGTTATACTCCAATATCAAAACCAACGGAAAAGCCGACATTGACAACTTAGGGAAGTATGGCTTGCTTCGCCTAGATTATCTGCGTGAGCAGAAACCGCAAATGTATCGTGAATTGCTTCTAACCAGCAAGCTGACAGAGCATTGTACTGGTACTAAGTAGGGATTTTGTCGAATAAAAACCACAAAAACCTGCCCTCTGATTTAATAGAGGGCAGGTTTCGCTTAACTTTCAGCAGCCAGACTATCGTAGCACACGAAGTGGCTTAGACCCTCGCTTTCACTGGGTTTGTCCATAGCTGTATTGATTTGTTGTGTTTACTTCGTCTTTCTCACGCCTTTTTTGATAACTAAAGAACTTTTTGATGAATAATCTCTCTCATACGTGGCATACTACACAATGAAAAATACGGAAAAAGTGGTGTAAAATGTATAGAATTAATAGATTATTTAACCCTGAAATATTTCTAGGCAAATACAGAAAAAAAAATTATTTTGAAGGTTGGTACTTTAAACTCATTGATGAAGATAAAAAGTGTATCCTTTCCATTATTTCTGGTATTGCTATTAACAAAAATGGTGAGAAGAAGGCTTTTATTCAGACTATTGATGGCATAACAGGACAAACTCATTATATCCCCTTTGACTATAAAGATTTTAAATACGATAATGAAAACTTTCAAGTATTTATTGGAAATAACTATTTTTCGAAAGAGCGAATGATATTAAATTTAGAAAAAGATGATTTATCTTTTATAGGGGAACTGTATTTTACTGATCGTATTCCCTACCCTAAAACCATCACCCACCCTGGCATCATGGGGCCTTTTTCTTTTGTGCCCTTTATGGAATGCTATCATGGAGTTGTAAATATCAGCCACAATATTCAGGGTAAAATGATATATCAAAAAAGAATAATAGATTTTAATAATGGATATGGTTATATTGAAAAAGACTGGGGTAAATCCTTTCCAGAATCTTGGATATGGGTGCAATCTAATCACTTTACCAAAGAAAATACATCCTTTATGTTTTCCATAGCAAAAATCCCTTGGTTTGGTAGCTTTTTTATAGGCTTCATTAGCTTTCTCAGAATTGGCGATAACCACCATACTTTCGCAACCTATACCCGCAGCAAAATTAAATATCTTAATCTTAAAGACCACCTTTTATCTATCACCTTAAAAAATAGCAAATACCAACTTCAGGCTCAAGTTGACATCTCCACTAATAAGGGAGAGTTAATGGCTCCAAAAATTGGAACTATGAACCGAAAAATAGAGGAAACCATTAATTCTAAAGTTTCAATTCTTTTACTAAATAAAGATAATAACATCATTTTTAAAGATACAGGATATCACGGAGGAACAGAATTATGTGGCTCTTATGAAGAGCTTTTAGTAGGTAGTCGCTAGTCCTTAGTTATTAGCATCAGGGTATTCCTTTACAGACATAAGTAGAATTTTTTATGCAAAATAAATATAGGACATATCGAAAGGATGTATTACATGATAGATAAAGAAAATTTATTTCAAAAACAAGCAGGTTCTTACTGGATTTCATCTACAGAAGAAACTCACTATTCGCCATTAGAAAAAGATATGGAAGTTGATGTGGCTATTGTCGGTGGCGGAATGGTAGGTATTGCAACAGCTTACTTACTGCAAAAAAGTGGATTTAAAGTAGCTATCTTTGAAAAAAACAAAATTGCTACAGGAGCATCTGGTCATACCACTGCAAAAATCACTTCTCAACACGGTCTTATTTACCATAATATGATCAGCAATAATGATCTTGAAACAGCTACACAATACGCTAGTTCTAATCAATGGGCAGTCTCTTTTATAGAAGACACCATTAAAGAATTAAACATTGACTGTGATTACTCAAAAGAAAATGCCTACATTTACACTTGTGACTCTAAATACCTACCAAAAATCAAAGATGAAGTAGGGGCTGCTAAAAGGGCTGGTATTGATGCTAGCTTTGTAGAAGAACTGCCTCTTCCCCTCCCTATTTTAGGAGCTGTTAAATTTCCTAACCAAGGACAATTTCACCCTAGAAAATATGTACTTTCCCTTGCTCAACATATTGAAAAAAAAGGTGCCCTCATTTTTGAAGGGACTCAAATTGACGATATTGACAGAGGCAGTCCTTGTACAATAAACACCAAAGGTGGCAATATCATTCGAGCAAATAAGGTAGTGGTAGCTTGCCACTATCCTTTTACCAATAATATTGGATTTTATTTTACAAGAATGGTGCCTCAGCGTTCTTATCTCCTTGGCGTAAAAATAAAAGAAGAACTTCCTACTGGCATGTACATTAGCGCTGAAAGTCCTACTAGATCTATCCGAAACCAAATCAGTAAACAAGAAGCTTTGCTTTTAATTGGTGGAGATAGCCATCAAACGGCACACGGCGAAGAGGAAAAAGTGCATTATTCTAATCTATTTGACTTTGTCAAACACCTCTATACTGTAGAGAATGTTCCCTATAGATGGTCTACTCAAGATTTGATGACACCTGATGATATTCCCTATATTGGAAAAATCACTAGCTATACAGACCATGTGTACATTGCAACTGGCTTTAAGAAATGGGGCATGACTACATCTCATGTAGCCGCAAAAGTGATTTCAGATTTAATTTCAAATAATAAAAGTCAATGGGAGAATTTATATAAACCCTACCGAAATTTAAGCAGCAAATCCATACTCAAATTAGTAGTTGATAATATACAAGTAGCAAAGGACTTAGTCAAAGGCAAATTAGAGGACGCAACTAATGAACTACCTACAGAACCTGGTAAAGGACATACTGTAGAAATAGATGGTGAAAAAATAGGCGCTTATATGGATAAGGATGGAAAGATTTATCTAATCGATACAACCTGTACCCATTTAGGCTGTGAGTTAAAGTGGAATAGCGCTGAAAAAACATGGGATTGCCCCTGCCACGGCTCCCGCTTTGATTACAAGGGAACTATTTTAGACGGGCCGGCACTAGATAACTTGGAGTGTAAATTAGAATAAGGTGATAAGGCGAGATTGGCTTTCCTGCTTCTTTCATTGCTTTTATAATACCTTCTCTAATACTCATTTTATCACCCTAGTCTTTTTTAGTGTACTCTGTGATTTATATATACGCAATAATTGCAGTTCTAAACCTAGATCGCTTGACCTTGATGTTCTTCCAGATGTTGAACCCATTTTGTATACTCCTTAAAAGCTGTAGGAATTGAGTATTTTTCTTTAATTTCTTTTTTGCTTGCCCATACAAAATCATTGTCCCTTTGTACAGCTTCTACTTTTATATAGTAAGCCTTCATGTGCCATTCAATATGGCTAAATAAATGTTTCGAATTATTTAATTCTAAAAGGGAACCTGTTAAAAACCCCCAAGATTTCATTAATAATCGTACGTCTTTTTCAGTGGCAAAACCATCTACATTGGGATATTCCCATAGTTTTGATAAAAGCCCCTTATTCGGTCTCCTTTTTAAGGCAAATTGATCTCCATAATTTAAAACAAAAATCGTTTTTTTCTCTATATTACGCTTCTTTTTTGCCGTTTTTACAGGCAAGGTTTCAGCAATACCCTTATTATGGCCTTCACAGAAACCAGATAATGGACAAATACTGCACTTAGGTGCCCCATTTGGGATACAAATCGTTGCTCCTAAATCCATCAACGCTTGATTAAAATCACCAACTCTATTTTCTGGTAACACGTCTATAACTATTTGTTCTATGTCTGCCTTTACTTTTCTATTTTTTATATCTCCAGTATTCACAGTAATTCTAGAAACAATTCTAAGGACATTACCGTCCATAGCAGGTTCCTTTTGTCCAAAGGCAATAGAGGCGATAGCCCCCGATGTATAAGGACCTATACCAGGCAAAGATTGCAAATCCTTTTTATCTGAGGGCATTTGACCATTATACTCTTCTAAAAGAACTTGTGCAGCTTTCTTTAAATTTTTAGCACGACTATAATAGCCTAATCCCTCCCAAAGCTTAAGTAATTTGTCTTCAGAAATATTTGCTAAGGTAAAAATACTAGGAATATCCTCCATAAATTTTAGAAAATAAGGTATAACTGTATCCACTCGAGTCTGCTGCAACATAATCTCAGATATCCACACCTTATAAGCAGAAGGCTCTTCTCTCCAAGGCAGTATGCGACGATTTTCATCGTACCAGTCTAATAATTTATTTTGAAATTCATGTATATAGTCTTTATTCATGTCTATTCCCTTCTAGTTGTATCTCATACCAAGACTTTGATTACTCTATCCTATATCATTAAAAAAACAGAGTCAAGATTTCCTTTTAAGATATCGAATACCTAAAACAACCAAATAAATAACAAGCACTAGTAATGCCAAATTTATAATCTGAAATATAAAGCTTAACCTTTCAAATTGTAGCATACCTTTTCACCATATATAGCAGTACTTTATTAACCAAAATGGCTTAGCAATAATATGGACAATTCTAATTCATTTGTTCTACGTTCATATCTTTATCAAACCATCATAAGTGGCAGGAACGCTGATAAGTAGTTTCTGAATACTGCTTGTCATTATCGAATAAAATTCATATAAGTCTTTCTTTCTGCCTCGTGCTTATCTACTACACCCTTTCCATTTTCTACCAACTTCAATATCCATGCCATATTTTTACCAAGTACTTTCATAATTTGAACGCCTTCTTCGTCTTTTATGCTTTCACCCGGTCTTGTCCCATGAATAATATTCCAGTAATTAGACGTAGGGATAACCATTTCTGAGTAAGCCAAATAGTGATTGAGCTGATCTAAGGATGCACTTCCCCCTGATCGTCTTACAGCTACTAATGCAGCTCCTACTTTATGTCTAAATAAACTATTGTTATTAGATCCTACGTAGAAAGCTCTATCTAGAAAAGATTTCATCGTTCCTCCAATTCCAGAGAAATGAACTGGTGCTCCTAATACAATACCGTCTGCATCCTTCATCTTTTGAATCCATTCGTTGACTTCATCACCAGGAAGTACACATTTTTCGTCCCTATTTTTTGCACAGCCATTACAAGCAGTACATCCGCGTATTTCCTTGCTGCCAACTTGAATAATCTCTGTTTCAATGCCTTCTTTTTCTAACTCGTCACATATTATTCGTATTCCTTGATAAGTATTCCCTTCTTTTCTAGGACTTCCGTTAAAAGCAACTACTTTCATTTTCTTTCCTCCAATATGTGTTTTTTCTTAATAGATTTATTATATCATAAATAAGCTGCTTCGCAGCTTCGGTCGTTGGCACTTGCTCATAGAAACCATTCCATTTTCTCATGCAAGCACGGAAAATGGAATGATTTCTGCGAGCCAATCTGCTGTTTCGAATATTATAACATATCATACGCTATTGAAGAATTTATGAGTTTTTGATTTTAAGAAAATAATAGTTGGAAAGTTAGAAATTCATATCGTCAATAGGTAAGTTGAAAAGTTTCTGCATTCAATTTTGCGCAAATTACACAAAAAACTAATTTTATTCAACAAAGCCAATAAACTTTAATAGAATAGATTAAAGTTATTAAAAGGCGGTGTTAAAATGAAAGATTCATCGTTGAAGTACTTCGACTTGTTGAATAAAGCTTATGACTACGATTCATTTAGGAAAGCTTTTAAGAGATTTTTACTAGAAAACGAAAGGGGCGCTATTCATTATTTAAACGACAAGAGATTGTATTTTCCTACTTTATATTTTGTTAGAAAAGAAGTGGAATCTTTAAATACACTAGAAAATCTAAATCTTCGAAATCGTATTGCTCTAAATTTGTGCTCTGTCATTGAGGGAGATATGAAATTTAAAGAAATTAGCGACAAATACAATGACAAAAGAATTCACGATACCCTTATATGGATGTTTGACAGTGGCGTTTATGCTGACGGTTTAAACGACGAATTCGATGAAATACTAGATGGTACTGTTGGCACGCTTATATGTTATATGAAGGATCATTCTATATTACCTTCTGTAGTTGACCTTATGTTTAATCGCTATGAAAAGGACTATTTTATACACGATCTATCCTGGTACCTTCTTCAGTTTAAAGACCCGAGCCTTGTAGAGCTCATAACAGAACGCTTAAAATCATCTAATGAAAAGTCGATTCAACTAGCCTGTAAATTATTACATATTGATGGGGATTTAAGCAGTTTCCAGGAAAATAAAGAAGTAAATATACAACAAACGTATAATTGGGTAAATGAAAATATGCCTTATATTTATTTTTCAGGGGAAAGTTTTCAGCTTAGCAGTGAGCCAAATATCTTTAAAGTTCATTTAGAAGGAAAGTACTTAAATAAAAAAGTATCTCCCGACACAGGAGAGTTTTTAAAGCCTTTAAAAATTTTTGAAAAAGATGCACTAGAGAATTTTAGACAATCAAGCCTTAAGAAAAAGGAGCAATTATCAGCGTACTCCTATAAATTAAAAAAGCAGAACCATAAGTTGTGGCGTCAATGGATTAAAAACGATTTATCTTCACAAATAGCTCTAATGAACAAGGATTGGGAGGGTTAGATATGATTAAGATTGATAATACTCCTATAGATGTAAATGAATACTTAAAAAAGTATCCTGTACATAGCATAGAAAGAGAAACTGCGCGGATCATGTCAGCTAGCTCTAGCGCGTACAATTATGCTGATATCGGACAATTAGATTTTGAGTTATTACTAAGAAGAGAAATTGTCAACTCAGCAAAAGCTCTTAACCAGAGTGGTTTACATTTTAAAGTCTTTAGGCAATCTATATGCAATGAAAAGTACTGGAATCGAAAGAGAGATGGAGGCTTTGAATTAAAGGATGATGTTTCTGCTGCAGAGGCTATCAACGATATTTATACCAATGGTTCAAAATATGGAACAGAGTGTGCCACAGCAATGCTCATCGTATACTATAAAGCTTTGTTACATGTTTTTTCTAAAGAACGATTTGATAGTATGTTCAAAAATATATATTTAATGAATTGGTCTAGGATTGGTTGGAAACTAAAAGAAGTAGGCTCTGTTCATAAAGTAGCAGATTTCTTGCCAGGTGATAGGCTCTATTTTGATAATCCTGAAGTCAGCCCACTCACTCCCTATTTACAAGGAGAAAATGTGATTGACTTAAGCGGTGGAAAATATTACGGTCACGGAGTGGGAATACACTCTGCAGATGCTTTTATAAAGATGTTAAATTCCAATAGGAAAGAAGGGGCAACAAAGCCCGCCTTTTTAATGGACGTGGCAGGACGACCAAATTTTAAGAGTTTAGCGAAAGACTTCTCCAGTTCTACTTTGTAAGTTCTAAGTTGTATGTAAAATCAGCTGGTCAGAGAAATTCAATCTCGCCTTTGGGTGAGATCGCGTTTCCCTTTCAGCTTTCCGCTAATATATTTTTCACAATCCGCTGCAAGGAAATAAAAACTTCCTTTGCAAACCGAAGAATTTTAAAACAAGAGCTATTTCCTTGGAAATAGCTCTTGTTTTATACTTATTTTAGTCATCGTCTTCATCGTCATCGTTTTTTGTTTCTTTTATATGATCACTCAGCACAATTCGTACTCTTTGTATTCTTTTGTCTTCTACTACTTCTATAAAAAAGTCTATTTCTCTGCCTTCTGCATCCTCATAAGGGACTTCAATTTTCTCGCCATCTTTAGGAATATATCCTATTATAGAAATTAATAATCCTCCTAAAGTGTCGTAGTCTTCAGAAGATTCATCAATATCTATTTTAAGCTTACTGTTTAACTCCTTAACAGAAGTAGTCCCCTTAGCGACGAAATTAAAAGCGTCAATTTTCTTTATATCAGGTTCATCGTGATCGTATTCGTCATCGATATCTCCCATAATTTCTTCAATTAAGTCTTCCATTGTTACAATACCAGAAAATCCACCATATTCATCAATTAATACAGCCATATGATTTCTAGTATTTTGAAGCTCTGTAAATAGATCATCAATATTTTTTCGTTCTGGTATAAAGTAAGCAGGACGTGCAATTTTTTGTATATCTACATTTTCAAAGCCAACTTTATAGGACTCTAATAAAAAATCTTTTATGTAGAGTATACCGATAATATTGTCTACATCCCCTTCGAAAACAGGGATTCTAGAATACTTTAACTGAAGCATCTCCTTAAGGTATTCTTCAATAGGGTCTTCTACGTCAATCATAAAGACCTCTGTTCGTGCAGTCATAATCTCCTCAGCTAACTTATCATCAAAACCAATAACACTATCAATCATTTCTCTTTCAGTAGGGTTTATAATACCCTGCTCTTGGCCTACTTCTACAATTGATCGAATTTCTTCTAGGGTAACCTTTTCTTCTACACCCTCAAGGCTAATTCCTGCAATTCGCAGTATTCCATTAGTGGAAAAGGATAGAAAAGACACAAAAGGTCTCATGACTTTTGAAACAATAGTAACTGTTCCAACCGCTTTCATAGCAAAATTTTCAGCATTTTGAAGCGCAACTCTCTTAGGTACTAATTCTCCAAAAACTAATGTGAAATAGGCTAGTATTAATGTTATTCCAATAAATGCGATATCTTTTGCAAAAGGGATTCCATAACCAGTTAAAAACTTCCCTAAGTCATCTGAAATACCTACTGCTGCTGACGCAGAAGATAAAAATCCTGCAAAGGTAATTCCTACCTGTATGGTAGATAAAAATCTTGAAGGTTCTTTTAAGAGTTTTAATAATTGCTTAGCTTTCTTATTTCCTTCCTCTGCCTCAATATTAAGTTTCTTTTTGTCCACAGAAACCATTGCCATTTCTGAAGCTGCAAAAAATGCATTGATTGAAGTTAAAATAACTATTAATATCAACTGGGGTATAATCGACCCACCTGAGTCTGGTTCCATTTAGTTCCTCCTCATAAAATTATGTTTATTTATTTAATATTACCATAATTTACTTGAAAATTATATAAATAAATTATACAGATAATAAGTAAGTAAACGCAAATTTATTTACCTATTATTATCTCATATGGTCTACATTATTTATTCTACAAAGTTCTATTGTAAAAAAATTGCCCATACTACTTATTATACTACTTTTTTAAAAATATAAAAGAGGCAGACTTAAATTGTCTTGCCTCTAGATTTTAAACTAAGCTTTATAAAATCTGCTTTTTTAATTTTATCAAAGTAGCTATCAGAAATTATCAAAGCATCTTACAAATTCTTAATTTAAAAAACCATAAGGGCTGCCATAGCTGCACCAACTAAAGTTCCGTTTTCTACTTTTTTTCGCCTTATATAAAAGCCTTTATTTTCTAGATAAGTTTTTAAATAATAGTCAAATTTATTTTGAAATACAGGCGAACCGTAAAAGGTAGAGCCGTCTATAGTCAGACAAACAGGCTCACATGGATTTTTTCCTTTTCCTGTTTTTTCGAGTATGGCGTCTACATTCATTGCTAATAGCATAGCTCCTCGCTCTATATTCAGCAATCTATGCGCTGTATGAGGTACAAGCCCGGCAAACG
>ENA-UOOM01001958-UOOM01001958.1-fermentation-metagenome-genome-assembly--contig:-NODE-1958-length-18228-cov-6.496341_pt1 | contig 18228 bp, 26 predicted proteins | sample MGYA00245781_ERZ724031 | MGnify/ENA primary metagenome ERZ724031 (study PRJEB28704, sample SAMN03018317) | fermentation metagenome | biome: anthropogenic terrestrial biome; feature: soil; material... | reverse complement strand
AAAGTGCTGAAAAAGTCGCTGTAGTAGATAGAGAACAATTATGAAATCGAAACGCTGTGTTTGCGGAAAGGTTATAACAAGCAACTTTGATCTATGCGATAAGTGTCAGGCTGAATATGGGCTTGACCGTTCCAAGTGGCCGGAGTGGCTTGTTTTCATGGTTGCAGACATAAAGCGGGAGTACCGCCAACAAGCAATCATTGACGAACGCGAAATCCCGTTTTCAGAATTAGGAATTTATTAACTCGGAGGCTTGAATGGAATTTGACGTAACTTTACTTGGAATCGTGATCGGAATGATGGTACTGGCTAACCGGCTTGTGGCAATGTTAGTCACGCCGATTTTCGATAAGTACGGCTGGGATAAATTCTGGCTGGCTTATCCAGCCTGGATTTTGGCAGGCGTGTTCGTTTGGTTTACCGGCGTGAACTTGTTTGCTCCGTTCATTCCGAATGCGTTGATCGGTCAAATTCTGACTGCTATTGTTGCAGGGGGTGGGTCAAATTTGCTCCACGATCTAACCGACAAGCCGAACAACCTTATCGCCGTGTTTGATGCGCTTGAAGATTACGAGGGCGCTAACGGATGAGCGAGAACGTCTGGATCGCAATCATAGCAGCGGTGCTGGGCGGAGGCGGCTTAGGCGCGGCTATTGTGAATGCGCTTGCTAACCGCAAGAAAATCCAGGCGGACTGTGTAGCAACGCTATCGACCGCATACGAAACGAGGCTAAACGCTCTCAATAAGCGGGCGGATGAGTTAGCAGCGAAGGTGGATGTATTAGAGGCGCAAGTGTCAGGCTTGCGTTCTGCATTATCAGACAGGGAAGCACTTATTGTGAATTTGCAGCAGGAAAACGCTGACTTGCAGACGCAAGTGGATAAGTTGTCGAGCGCGGTCAAGTGCCGTGATAAGCGCATTCGTGAACTCGAAAAGCAGGTGAAAGAGTTGACAGAACGGCTTGACGCGATGAATGGGCACGGTGAGCCTTGTGACTGACTTCATCGGCGGGCGTGAGTGTTTGTGGACTTATCGCAGGATAGCAGAGGCGCAATTACAACCGAGACTGGAAGGGATGTAAAAGTGACGTGCCAGTTGCTTGACCTACGAGGCGGGCGTGAATGTTTGTGGACTTACAAGAGATTATTGGTAAAGACGAGGACTGTTTGGAAACGATCAAATTTGATGCAGTAGTTTATAAATTACAAACTTTGGCTGATGGTGGAATCAGAATCACGCTTGATATGAGTGAGACTTCGATTCCTCAGATGGCGATGCTGGCAGAGACCAAACGACAGGGTTTGGCTCTTTCGTTTGAAGCAATGGTGAGTGGCGAATAGCATATGGCTTATGCACCACCGAGACAATGTGTTGTTCCAGGATGTCCAAGTCTTGTGACTGAGCCTGGGATAAGCCGTTGCGAAGTGCACCAGAAACAATACAAAAAAGACCTGGAGCGACCTCGTGATGTCAAATACACAAGTCAAAAATGGCGCAAGACCTCAAAGATATTTTTGATCCGTAATCCGAATTGTGAACGTTGTGGTGCACCGAGTGAGATCGCGCACCATATTATCCGAAAGCGCGATGGTGGGGCAGACGACTTCGACAATCTGGAAGCACTTTGCCGAAGGTGCCATGAAGCCGAACATCATGCAAAGGGTGAAAGGTGGGGTAGGCGTGCGAGGTAGAACGCCATTACCAGATGCGCTGAAAGAAGCGCAGGGAACGCTGAAGAAAAGCCGTGTGAATCATGCACAGGCTCGCTTCGATGCGCCTGAAGAGCCACCGAAGCCCCCGACCACGCTCAACCTTTACGGAAAGCGGCTGTGGAAAGAAATGCTGCCTAAGCTGGTCGAGACTGGTCTCTACACCGAGGGCGACCACCAGGCATTTGAGCTGCTTTGTATGGCTTATGGCGATCTGATCCAGGCTCGAAAGGACTTGAAAGAGTCTGGCACGATTGTTGTCACAGAGAAGGGCACGGTCTACCAACACCCCAACGTTGGAATTGCGAATCAGGCTTGGAATCGGGTGAAGTTGATGCTTGGACAGTTTGGGCTGACACCAGCAGAGCGTACTCGTGTCAAGGCGCGTTCCCCTGAAGAGAAAAACAAAAGCTTGGCGGACTCGTTGTTTGCAGCCGCACGCGCAAAGGTCGAAGGGGAAGACGCATGAAGAAGTACGACCCCTGGAATTGCGATCTCAGTAAGTACGAATTTGACCCCGTGGCTGGACAGGTTGCGGTCGACTTTATTGAAAATTACATTACCCATGTCAAAGGGGAGTTAGGCGGCAAGCCTTTTTTGCTTTTGGAGTGGGAAAAGGAATTTGTGCGCAACCTTTTCGGTTGGAAAGAAAAGGAAACAGGTTATCGGCGTTACAGAGAGGCGTTTGTCTTCGTGGCCAGGAAGAACGGGAAGTCACCGCTTGGGGCTGCCATAGCACTTTATCTGCTGATTGTAGATAACGAGCCTGGCGCAGAGTTGATTTCTGTAGCAGCAGATAGAGACCAGGCACGGGCGATTTTTGACACGGCTCGTTTCATGGTAAAGCAAAACGCCGCACTAGATGAGTTGGTTAGTGCTTATCGCAATGCGATTGTTGCTAAGCAGGGGGCTTCGGTTTACAAAGTTGTTTCATCGGATGCTGGCACTAAGCATGGCGGCAACTTACACGCCGCTTTTTTTGATGAGTTACATGCGCAGAAAAACCGAGACCTTTACGATGTTGTCCAGACCAGTTTCGGTGCGCGCCGCCAACCGCTGCTGATTTCTTTCAGCACGGCAGGTTATGACCGTGAATCAATCTGTTATGAGACTTATTCGATGGCAAAGCAAGTGGCTGAGGGCATAATACAGAGAGATTGGTTTTATCCTGTTATTTACGAGGCATCGCCAGAAGATGATTGGACAAGCGAGGAGACGTGGAAGAAAGCCAACCCGAGTCTGGGACACTCAATCAAGATTGATTATTTGCGAAAGAATTACGAAAAGGCTCTTTCAAGCCCGCAGTTTCAAAACACTTTCAAGCGTTTGTACCTCAACATGTGGACTTCAGCAGAAACGCGCTGGCTTGATATGCAGACGTGGGACAAGTGCGGTGAGCAGCCGATTGACATGAAACTGCTTGAGGGGTCAGAGTGCTATGGCGGTCTTGACCTTGCGACAGTTTCTGACATTGCCGCATTTGTGCTGGATTTTCCAAATGAAAGCGGTGAAGAAGAGTTACATACCTGGTTGCCGACTTTGTTTTGTCCGGAGTCAAAATTGACTGATCCAGGATTCATTGACCGCGATATTTACAGGGCTTGGGCTGATCAGGGGTACTTGATTGCAACTCCTGGAAACGTGATTGACTACGAATACATCATTGCTGAAATTGAGCGATTAGGCGAACTTTACAACATTAAAGAGATCGCTTTTGACCGTTGGGGTGCAGCGCAGATTTCACAAACGCTTACTAATATGGGCTTCACTTTGGTCGGGTTTGGGCAGGGATATGTGAGCATGTCGCCGCCTACAAAAGAAGTTGAGCGACTGATTTTACAAGGCAGGGTGAGACATGGAAACCACCCCGTAATGCGTTGGATGGCGGATAACGTTATGGTCACGACTGATCCTGCAGGGAATATCAAACCCGATAAAAGGAAAAGCAGACAGAAAATTGACGGCATAGTAGCAGCGATTATGGCAACCGACAGGGCGATCAGAAATTCTACGGGGCGTAAAGATTCTGTTTATGAACGCCGCGGATTGGTGGTGTTATGAGTTTGTTCGGATGGTTTGCAGAATTGAGACCAGTTATAGTCAACACAAAGTTTGGCAAGGATTTTCGCGGTGTTATTTGGAAGAAAACAGGCGACTGCATTGTACTCAAGAACGCCGAATGGCTTTCTCCTGATGGGGCAAGAAAACTGGACGGCGAAACAATCATTTTCATCAAAGAAATCGAATTTATACAGGTGGTCGCATGACAACAATTATCTCGGAATCAAACTTGGTAACAATGCCAGCGAACTGGTGGACAAACTCAGCGAACCTTGCCATGTCAACGGTGCGGTCTGACTACAATTTCGACTACCTGGCGATGTACCGCAACCACATGAACGTGCGGATTTGTGTTGACTTCCTGGCTCGAAATATCGCCCACCTGGGCTTGCATGTATACACTCGGAAAGAAGACAACGACCGAGAGCGAGTACGAGATCATAAGGCAGTACAAATCCTGAAACAACCTCTGCCGGCGAAGTTCAAGGTAACTCAGTACCAACTGGTTGAGTCGGCAGTTGCTGATATGCTGATCAGCGGCAATGGCTATTTGCTAAAGCACCGCAATTCGGATGGCGAGATTTCTGCACTTCAGCGCGTGCCCTATATGCTGATGAGTGTCAACGGTGATTTAGTCCCGATGAAATACAAGATCGGGTATATCGAAAAAGAGTATGAGCCAGAAGATATTATCCATTTTCGTTTTTACAACCCCGAAAACTCTACGGTTGGTGTGTCTCCACTTGAAGGTTTGCGCGAAGTCCTGGCTGAAGAGTGGGAAAAATCAAAGTACAGTTCTGGCTTTTGGAGGAACGCAGCACGTATTTCAGGTGTGATCGAAAGACCTCTGGAAGCAAAGGAAATGAGTGAAGTAGCGGCACGCAACTTCCGTCAGCAATGGCAGGAAATGTATGCAGGTGAAGACAACAGCGGCAAGACTGCTTTGTTGGAAGAGGGCATGGTTTTCAAACCGATGTCGTTCAGCCCGAAAGAGACAGAGTATATCGAGAGCAGAAAACTCAATCGTGAAGAATGTGCCAGAGCATATCACATCCCTCCGCCAATGGTCGGAATTTTAGATCGCAGTACGTTCTCGAACATTACCGAGTCGCATAAGTCTCTTTACATGGATGTGCTTAGTCCAATGTGCGCCAGACTTGAGGACGATTGGGATTTGCAGTATTTGAGTGAGTTCAAAGATTTGAAGGGCGCATACACCGAGTTTAATATTGACGAAAAACTGCAGTCTGATTTCAGTATGCAGCTTGAGTCACTACGGCAGTCTGTAGGCGTTCCTTACATGACACCAAACGAAGGTCGTGCGATTCTGAACCTTCCACGTTTGAAGAACCCCCTGGCTGACACCCTGGTTACCCCTCTCAATATGGCAACCCCTGAAATGGTTATGCGACAACAACAGAACAAAGACGAAACGCCAGAGATAGAGACTAAGGCATCGGCTGAGTCAATCTTGCCAGAATATCCCGATCTGGACAAAGAGTATGGCGAGAAATGGCACAAACTTTTAGTGAATGTGTTTACACGCCAGAGGGATGCCGTTTTGCCAAAAGCAAAGATGGACAGGCTCGATGTCCTTTGGGATAAGGAACGTTGGGACAGAGAAGTTGCCGAGGACTTTCTGAAGATCACACAAGAGACCGCCTGGGCTTATGCCGATGCTTTTGCAGGGCAATTAGGCGCAGAGTACAAGCGTGAGTGGATGGAGAATTGGTTAGAAGAAAACGCAAGGATCGCGGCTGAATATATCAACGCCAGCACCTACGATCAACTTGAGAAGGCTTTGCAGGGTGAAAATCCAGTTGATGCGATCAAGGAAGTGTTTGTTGCAGCCTTAGCAACAAGAGCAGCGCAACTTGCTGAGGATCGGCGTGCGATGGTCGAGAGTTATGTTGAAGCCAAGATCGTTGATGCGGTTGATTCGGTTATCGGAAAAATATGGACAGTAAGAAGCAACAACCCTCGCCCAGAACACGAGAAGATGAACGGTGAGTTCATCGAGAAGCGAGAAGTATTTTCGAACGGTCTTCAGTACCCACGGAGTTACAAGGGCAAGGCTGAAGATAACGCGAACTGTAAATGCAAGGTTATTTGGGTGCGAAAACCTATAGACACCACGCCATTGAGGTGAAATTGTGACAAGTAACTGCGGAGTTTACAAAATAACCAACACAGTCACGGGCGATTTCTATATTGGGAGTTCGGTGAGCCTTGCCAAGCGTTTTAGAGATCATCGGTATACGCTGGAAAGCAACTGCCATAGAAATGTGCATCTTCAGAACGCTTGGAATAAATATGGTGCTGACAACTTCTTGTTTGAGGTTATTTTGTATTGCGATAAATCCATGACATTGTATTACGAGCAGGTGCTCATAGACGGCTTGAATCCGACTTACAACATTGCTCGGGTTGCCTTAGCACCATTTCAGGGGCTTAAACATACCGAGGAACACAAGCAAAAACTTTCAGAGGTGCGGAGCGGTGATGGCAATTACTTCTTTGGGAAAAATCACACCAAAGAATCTAAGCGCAAAATAAGTGAAGCAATGAAAGGTCGCCCCTTTACTGAAGAACACAGGTGGAAAATATCAGAGGCACAAATGGGTGAACGTAACCATAGATTCGGAAAATGTTTCTCAGAGGAAACCAGGCAAAAGATGTCTGATTCACACATGGGTGAGAAAAACTTAAACTTCGGCAAACACCGCTCAGAAGAAACCAAACGGAAAATATCCGAAGCTAACAAAGGGTACAAACACACAGAAGAAGCTAAACAGCGCATGTCTAAATCGCAGACGGGGCGCAAACATTCCGAGGAAACCAAACGTAAGATTGGCGAGGCAAACCGCCTTCGCTACTCAGAGTCACATTGAAAGGAATTGATCAGATGGAAAAGAAATTATTTGATATTGAGGTCGAGTTCAAAGAGAACTCTGATGAAACAGGAAGCTTTAAGGCAATTTTCAGCCGATTCGACGTGATAGATAAACACGGAGATGTGACGAAAAGAAGTGCATTCAGCGATGGAGAAAAAGTAAAAATTTCAGCCTGGGGGCACGACTGGGGGGCTTTGCCCGTTGGAAAGGGCGTGATTCGCCACGATGAAGAGAAAGCCTGGGTCGAGGGAAAGTTTTTCCTTGACACGGTTGTTGGGCGTGAGCATTACCTCACTGTGAAAAATCTTGGTGAATTGCAACAGTGGTCATATGGATTCCAAGTTGAAGAATCAGAGGACGGAACTGTAGACAATAAGAAAGTCCGCATATTGAAAAAGATGCGTGTGTACGAGGTGTCGCCTGTCTTTATTGGTGCAGGGAACGACACTCAAACTTTAGCCATTAAGAGCGAGGGCGAAAAGCCTGAGCCAGAAGTGGAGCAGGAAGTCAAAACTGAATCAGAGACCGTAGAAGAAATCGGGAATGAGAGCGGCGTTGACCCGGCTGATGTGAAATTCTTATTAGACATAATTGCTTTGGAGGCAAAAAATGAATAACGAAAAATTTATGAATCTTTTGGGCGATGCCCGTGAGATTGTTGAAAAGGCTCTCTTCGAGGGTCGCCCCATGACAGAGGACGAACGCAATAAGTCCATGAACATGGTGGAGGAAGCCAAGCAAGGCTTGGACGATGCCGCGCTGGAACGCAAGATTGCTGAACTCCAGGCTGCTGCCGCAAAGGGCAAAGTAGAAGAAGAAACCCAAGAGGAAGCAAAAGGCAGTCTCGGCGAACGCTTTGCTCAGAATAAAGCGTACAAAGCCTGGATGAAACAGGTTGCCCCTAACGGGCACATTCCCGAAAGTGCGAAGGGCATCAATTCACCTGCGTTCCAGGTTGACATGCCGTTTGAGAAGAAAGCCGTCATCACTGGCCTTTCCAACACCTCCGCTGGTGCGTTCATTCAGAACGATGACACTGGCATTTACGTTCCTATGGGACGCAAACCGCTGAAGTTGCGCGACCTGATCAGCGTCCGTAGTACCAATAGCGATATGGTTGAGTTTGTTCGCCAGACTGCACAGGTTACCCAGGCTGCTGGTGTCGCCGAAGCGACTTCGGCTGCTGCCCCAACTGTGGTCACTACTGCGGCGGGCTCCCCTACGGAATATACCAGTACGGTCACCAATAACGCTGGCGGTGGTTACAAACCTGAAGGCGCGATGACTTTCGCGAAGGTTACTGCTCCCGTGGAAACCGTTGCGGTGTGGATTCCTGTAACCAAACGCGCTCTGGCTGACGCTGCTCAATTGCGCGGAATTATTGACCAGGAATTGCGCGACTCTCTCATGGATGAGATCGAAACCAACATCCTGTTTGGGCAAGCCACTCCCGATTTTGTCGGTTTGGCTGAAACATCGGGAATTCTCTCCCAATCCTTCAGCACTAACATCCTGACAACCGCACGTAAAGCCATCACTAATTTGGCGACAAACGGTTTGGAAGCCAGTCCTACCGCGTTTGTGATTGCACCCGCTGATTGGGAAGCCGTTGAGTTGGCTCTCTTTGCTGCCGCACCATACCTGCCTTATCAGCAATCCATGTGGCGGATTCCTGTGGTTGAGTCACAGTATCTCACCGCTGGTACTGCCTATTTGGGCAACTGGAAACAGGCGGTTATGTGGGATCGCCAGCAGGTCACTATCAGTGTCAGCGATAGCCATGCTGATTTCTTCATCCGCAACCTTGTTGCAATTTTGGCTGAAGCTCGCGCGGCTTTCGGTGTGCTGAAACCAAAGTCCTTTGTTGAGATCGCTACCGCCGCAAGCGGCAGTCCATCTTAGGCTTAGTTGATTGATAAGGGCAGAGGTGTAAAAGCCTCTGCCCTGAGAGGAAGTGCTTTATGGTTGAAAAAGATGTGATGGTGATTGTCCCGATTGGAGAATACAGCGGCATCAAAATGTGGAGGTCTGAAGCTGAAAGGCAAGGGCTGAAATATAAGGTGATCGGAAAAGAATATGTCGGCGAGATCGAGGACAAAATGGAACTGCCTGTTGAAGACAAGGCAATGCCAAAGAAGACCACAAAACGAAAAGCGAAGTAGGTGACAGATGGGATTTTGCTCAATTGACGACATCAATACCTTTTTAGGCACAACAATATTGCCAGATGACGCGCAAGCACTTCTGGCGATTGATGAGGCAACTGCAGTAATTCAAAATTATTGCAATCAGAAAATTGAGCAAGTCTCAGACGATACTATCCAGCTTGACGGCACTGGATCGACCAAATTGTTTTTGCCTGAGTTGCCTGTTGTTTCGATTACAAGCGTTAAAGTGGATGGGGTGCTCTTAGACCCGACTTACTATGCTTTGGCTGAAAACGGGGTGCTCTGGCGCAAGTATGGCGTGTGGACAGTTGGTGCTCGAAACATCGAGATCGTTTACACCCACGGCTATGTCAGTGTCCCTGAAGATGTCAAGGGCGTTTGTTACCGATCAGCCGCACGGTTATATCAGGCGCAACTGAAAGCGAGACGACAGGATTTTGTGTCAGGGTTGCAGTCGGTGAGTGTCGGGGACTGGTCCGAAACCTACGAAACCGCAGGTGGATCATCGGGTGAGTCCGACAAAGGCGTATCCGCTGCACGGACTTTATTGATGAGCGAGAAGGATATTCTGAACCGTTACCGCTATAAGAGGATTTGATGTCTAAGTTTCCGCACACAATGACCTGGTACGCAAAAACTACCACCGCAAACGTGTTTACACGCAGGGTGGTGACAGATGTGATGTGGCAAGCCCAAAAGGTCGCTAACACCAAAAAATCAGGTTTGCTTGATTCGGACAAAGCGATTGTCTATGTGCCGTTCAAGACGGTAGATGGCATAGTGCGATCTGACGATTTAACCTTCAAAATCGGTGATTACTTAGTGCCTGGTGAAGTAAGTCCAGAAATGACAGACAGTACATATACTCCCACAAAATTGCTTGCAGACTATCCGCGCACGATTCAGATCAGGTCAATTGACTGGAAAGATTACGGCGCATTACAGCACGTCCAGATTGGCGGTAAGTAATGGATAACGTCTATGTTACCCAACCCCAGGACAGAATCATTAAGACGCGGAACGGCGATATGCTGGTCAAGTGGAATCCTAATTTTGCAAGGCAGCGAAACACCAGATATAACCGCGCTCAAAGGTTTGTAGATTCAAGAGTGCTTTACTACTCTGAGAATTATATCCCTGTTGACACAGGCGAACTGCTTTTATCAGGACGCAGGTTGACGCGGATTGGCTCAGGTCTGGTTATGTGGAGAGCGCAAGGGCGACCTTACACGAGACCGCAATACTACGGATGGCGCAGGGCGCACAAAAGCAACTTACCGAAAATCCATCATGGGAATTACTGGTTCAGGAAAGTCAAAGCCCAGCATGGCAAACAGATTGTTAACACGGCTAAGGACATGGCAGGTGGAGGTAGCGGACTATGAGTGAAGATCCTATCGAAGAAGAAGGCACGACCATCATTCAGGCGTTGCAGGATTACATTGCAGACTGCTCACTTTTATCTGAGATGGGGTTGACCCCGCTTGTCAACTGGTTAGAACAAACACCAGATAGTTACGGAATATTCCCGTTGCCTGGCGATAAACAAATATACAGTTACCCAGCAAAAGGGGGAATGTATGAGTTCCCATTTGCGCTTCAGGTCAATTCTTCAAACGCTGACGATCTGGCGAGATTGCAGACACAAGGTTTTTTTGAGAAATTTGGGAAATGGCTTGACGCTCAGAACGAGGCGGAAAACTATCCTACGTTGAGCAGTGGTGAAACTGTTTATGAAATTGAAGCTCTTGGTCAGGGTTACTTGCTCGACCAGGGGGATTCTGATGTAAGCACTTATGAAGTGCCTTGCAGACTTACTTACGAAAGGATTTAACAACATGGCAATCAAGCGTTCAAAACTGTTGCATTTTATGAACACTACGCCGTCAAGCACGGCAACTTACCACTTGATGAACACTGGTATCACCAGTTTGAGCATCAACAAAAACCCCACCTATCTTGAGGAAGGGTATATCGCAGATGAGGTCGGCAGCAAACAACTCGAAAGCCTTGCGCCTGAGTTCACGTTTGAAATCAACATGGATGCGGCTGACGAAGTTTCAAAGTTCTTGACTGGTTTGGAATGGAACGATAAAACCTTGACCGATGTTGAAACAGACATTGTTTCTGTGCAATATTGGAAAACCCCGACTGGAACTTCCTACCCCGCAAAGAAGTACAAGGTTTCTGTTTCTGTTGAAACCATCGGTGACGAAGCGTTGAAGACACTCAAGCACTCTGTTACCTGTGGTGTTATGGGCGACGCAACCTTTGGGACATTCGATGTTTCTTCCAAAGCCTTTAGCGCAAGCTAATTAGAAAGGACTAAACGATGGCTATTAAAAGATCAAAACTCCAACATTTTATGAACACAACGCCAGACGAGACAACTCCATCTGGTGGTGAAACATGGTCGTTGATGAACACTGGTATTACCAGTTTGAGCATCAATAAAAACCCAACCTATCTTGAGGAGGGTTACATCGCTGATGATGTTGGCAGCAAGCAACTTGAAAGCCTTGCGCCTGAGTTCACGTTTGAGATCAACGTGGACGAGGACGATCCCGTGTCTGTATTTCTGACAGACTTGGAGTGGGAAGACGCTACTCTAAGCGAGGTTGAAACCAGCATTGTGTCCGTGCAACTGTGGCAGACTCCGACTGGAACTACCCCAAACTTTATCTACCCTGCAAAGAAATACAACGTGTCGATCTCGGTTGAGACCATTGGTGACGAAGCCCTAAAAACGCTCAAGCACTCTGTGACTGCTGGCGTGATGGGCGATGCAGTCTTTGGGACTTTCCAGCCGAACACCTTAGCCTTTGTAGAAGAGGAATAGTCGATGGAATCAATCAATATCAAAACCGATAGCCAGCGGACTCTGTGTATCAACGATGACGAGTCCAGGTGGATCACGTTTGATGCGGAAGACCTGAACTTCTATGGAAGGCTGAAGGTCTTATACAGTTCGCTTAGTGGAAAACAGAAGGAGTTTGAGGTTAAGGAAAAAGAGGCACGTGCGCTTGAAGGAGAAGACGACAACGGCGCACCATTAATGGCGTTGGCTTTGATCGACATTCAGACCGAGTTTGCCAGTCACGTAATTCAAGGGATGGACAACGTCTTCGGCGAGGGAACTTGCCAACGCTTGTTTGGAAACAGTTTCAATCCTGATGCTTACGGCGAGGTGATCCAGGCAGTTCTGGCTCACATTTCAAGATACCGCGAAAAGAAGCTGAAAGACGAACTGAAGAAAGCCCCTGGCAAGAAGGTAATGAAATAAGTGAATAGCTTTCTGATTGAGCAATTTCCTGATGCGATTGAAATTGACGGTGAAGTATACGCCGTCAATACTGATTTTCGCGTTGGGCTGCAGATAATGGCAGACTTCGAGAATCCTGATTTCGACCAGGACGAGAAAGCCTACCTGATGCTCAATCGACTTTACATTGATCTGCCAGACGACAGGGACGTTCAGTTCTACCAAAAGGCAATGGAGAAGGCAGTAAAGTTTTTGAACGCTGGGGGCGAGGCAGAGCGCGACACAGAAGGAAAGCCACGACTCTACTCATTCATCAAAGACGCACGTCTGATTTACTCAGCATTCTCACAGACACACGGCGTTGATCTGCAGACGGCAGACATGCACTGGTGGCGGTTCATCGCCCTTTTCATGGACTTGGGCGCAGATACGGCATTCAATTCGATGGTCAACCTGCGAAATCGGTATCACGAAGGCAAGTTGAACGATGAAGAAAAGAAACTGGTAGCGCGGTTAGGCAATGATTTTCTACTTGAACAGGAAGAAAGTTATGAACCTCTTGATCCTGATGAGATTGCGTTTATCAGTATGTTACCAGAAGAAGATCAAAAGCGATTTTGGGAAGGCAGGAAACGCTAATGGCGTATGATGGCAGCATTCGCATCAATACAAAAATTGACGGCAAGGGTTTCAACTCTGGCATAAAGATGATGATGTCCAGCCTGGGCGGCTTAGCAGCGGCACTTGGTGTCGCTTTCAGTGTGGCTGGCATGGTCAACTTTGGTAAGAAAAGCGTAGAGACCGCTATGCAAATGGAAGCTGGCTGGCAGGGCTTGAGATACATGGCAAACGCCTATGGTAAAGACCTCGGTCGCATCAATGAGTTTCTGAAAGAGTATACCGAAGACGGCTTAGTGCCAATGATGAACGCCCAGCAAGCCTACAAGAACATGCTTGCCCGTGGGTACAGCACAGACCAGCTTGAGAAGATGTTGCTGATTATGAAGGACAGTTCGGTATACCTTCGTAAAGGGCAACTGGCTATCGGTGATGCTATCGAGAAAACCACAATGGGCTTGCGGACAGAGCGATCTATCCTGACAGATTCTTCTGGTATCGAAAAGAACATGTACAAAATGTGGCAAGCATACGCCAAAGAAATGGGGACAACCATTTCTGCCTTGACGCATGAACAGAAACTTATCGCTGAGTTCGAGGGCTTTATGAAAGAGGGTGCGGTCTATGCTGGGGCTGCCGCCGAGTACACCGAAACCTACGCTGGTAAGGTTGCTCAGCTTACCGCTGCAATGGTCGGGTTGAAGGAGTCTGTCGGAAACATGCTCATTCCGCTCTTGAATGCGATCCTGCCAAAGATCATTGCGGTGGTCAAGTGGTTCACATACTGGTTCAACATCATCGGGCGTGTGATGAATTTGTTGTTTGGCACCGACGTTGGCATGAAGGATGCCGCAAGCGGTGCTCAGGATGCGGCTGATGCGACGGGTGAGATGGCCGGCAATCTTGAGGACGCAAATAAAGCCGCAAAAGGTTCTCTTGCTGCATTCGATAAGCTGAATGTGCTATCACAGCCAAAGGAAGCGAGCGGTGGTGGCGGTGGCATCGAACTGCCAGAAGAAGAGCAAGGTTTATTCCCTGGAATGGAAGAGTGGCTTGACGAAATGGAAGAAAAACTCCGAGGATTTGTTACCAGGGTAAAGGAGTTTTTTGCGCCTTTAGGTGAGGCGTTTGGCAGGTTAGGTGAGTCTCTTGGCAAACTCAAGGATGCCGTGGTTGGGGCGTTTGAGAAGTTTTTCCCTGGCGGGATGGATTTTGGTCCTTTTATCGCACTTGTTCGTGATGGTGTGATTTTCATCATTGATCTGCTTGCAAAAGCAATCGAAGGTTTTGCAAACTGGATTGAAGAAAATCCAGATGCGTTCAATTTGTTGTTGGTAATTTTCGCAGGGTTAGCCATTGCTGTGGCTGCTGTTTATGCGCCGACGTTGTTGGTTATCGCCGCGGTTGTTGCCTTACTTGCGGCGCTTGGTTGGTTGGCAAATAGTTGGGAGACAGCAATTGCTTGGGTTGATAAATATAAACACTCCCTGATTGTATTGGCCTCAATTATTGGCTTCATATTTCTTGGCCCAATTGCCTTACTGATCGGGGCCATTGTTGGATTAGGGTTATTAATTTACGAAAATAAGGAAGCGATTGTTGCGTGGATTAAAAAAGCCGCTGAGGACATTAAGAGTTTTTTTGTTGGCTTGCCTGAGTGGTTTCGGACGAAGGTAACGGAGCCGGTTGGACAGTGGTTCAAGGGTGTCTGGGAAAGCATATCGGGCTGGGCCAGTGACACCTGGGATGGAATCAAGGAACTCTGGCAAGGCGCAAAAGACTGGTTTACTGAGAAAGTACTCGATCCCATCAAAGAAGGTTTTACCTCAGTATGGGAAGACATTAGCAATGTTATCAAAGGTGTGATCAACGGCATTATCGGTTTTATCAACGGAATGATCCGGGGGATTGTGGATGGTATCAATGCGGTGATCGGATTGTTGAACAAGCTGAATTTCAAAATCCCCGATTGGATTCCTGGACTTGGCGGGAACTCTTTTGGCTTCAACATTGCGACGATTTCAGCCCCTCAAATACCCATGCTTGCCACTGGCGCGGTCATCCCGCCCAACGCACCGTTTGCGGCGGTATTAGGCGACCAACGGTCTGGCACGAACATCGAAGCCCCTTTGAAGACCATCGAGCAAGCGGTAGACAATGTTCTGGCACGTCGAGGTCTCAACACTGGCGCGGATAACGGACTAATCCATAACGTAATCAAACTTGACGGTCAAGTGTTGTATGAAGCGGTCAAGAAGATAGACCGACGAGTAGGCACAAGTCTAATCTCAGGGAGTGGAATAAGATGATTGTGATCGACGGCATTGACTATGACATTCCGATTGTCTCGCTATCAGGACAAGCTGACATGCTCGATAAGTACGCAGAGCGGACGGTTGACGGCATACTGCATCGTGAGTTGATTGGCGTTTATGATAATTACGAAATCCAGTTTGCAGCTTCGCACAGCAACTCGCAAGCTTATTCTGACCTTTGGTTCAAACTTACTGAGCCCACCCCCTGGCATACGGTGGTATTCCCAACGATCTTTGGAGAACGTGAGATTGAAGGTTATTTTGCGGGCACGAAGCACGAAGTTTTGAAACAGAAAAACGGGATAACGTATTGGAAGGGATTATCGACTTCTTTTGTTTCGAGGGGTAAGAGACCAACAACCTAATGGCAGAAACTACTCCCATTATCCGAATGGTGTTAGACGACACACCGATAGAGTTTTCCGGTTCTGACGTGTTGGAATGTAGTTTGTTATTGGAGACTAATCCGATAAGCGCGGTAGTGCCAGTTAGCACGGCATCGGTGCAAGTCTTTACCACAGACCCGCGGTTTTCGATATTCTCAGACGGGGAGTTTTTCAACGCGCTATCCAAACATCTACCCGTTGATGTGGTGATTCGATGGGATAACTATGAAATATCGTGGAAATTCTACCTCGACTCCTGGAAAATGGAGTCCGAGAATATTCTGAACTTTGAGCTGGTGGACTTGCTGGGCGTTTGCGCAAGCACAGATTATCCAGGCTCTTTTTGGGAGGAAGCCACAAATTTAAGCATTGTTTTAAACGACATTCTGAAAGAAACCACCGCGATCCCAGCGATAGATCTCAACCTTGATAATGTGACGATCAAGGGTTGGATTCCCCCATCGAGTGTCAGGGATGCCTTACAACAGGTCTGCTTTGCGGCAAGAGCGACTGTGACACAAGTTGGTGCCTATTTGGGATTCAAATTAGCCAACTTGCCAATTCAGAATCCGATGAACCCTTATCCTGACATCTTGAACGCTGAAAAAACAGACGACCAAACGGTCACGCTCTTACCAAAAATCACAGACATCGAACTGATCAGTCACGACTACTACAACTTAGGTGAGGCGGCGCAAACGGTGGAAGAGATTTACTCCGCGTGGTTAGAGCCTGGCAACTACATCATTTCATACCCCAAACCCTACTGGAAAGTATGGGGCGAGGGAGCTGGCGCGTTCCCGATTTATGTTGCTACTGAGGACGGGCGGGTAATTGTCACCGAGGATTCTGGCTCATTCTGGGCAACCGCTCGTGTCGCATCTGAGTCTGAAACGTTTATGTTTGGCAGCAATTATGTCTCAGTAAATGTCACCGTAGCGGGTCAAATAACTCTTTGGGGTTATCCGTGGTTGTCAGCAGACAGACCTCACAGACATCACGAAATATCCGACACTTCCAACGCAATCACTATCGAAAATGCGATGTTGGTAAATTCTGAAAACGCCTCGGATGTTCTCAGTAAGATCGTTGAATACTACAACTTGCGCCATCAAACACAGGTTGAGGTGTTTCCGAAACCCCTGAATATTGGAACGCCCTACAAAATCGATACGCTCCGGGAAAAGCAGTTGATCGGTGTCGGTGAACGATTCGAAATTGACCTGACCGGTGGGTTTCTAACAAAAGCAACATTCCGAGGGACGGAGTACATCCCTGAAATTATAGGGGACTAAGGAGTAATTATTATGGCTGATCCAATCGTTGTAAAAGTATCAGAGCTAACAGAGCTCACGGACTTGGCAGCAGGCGACCTGATTACCGCAGTTGACATTTCCGAGGCAGTCTCTTCAAACAAAACGAAGAAGTTGCAGGCGGGCAACCTGAAAGTGTTTGCGACCGCACAACTTGCAGACTCGATTGTGACCGTTGCAAAACTTGCTAATGATGCCGTTGAAACTGCGAAAATCAAAAACCTGAATGTAACTACAGCCAAACTTGCTGCCAAAGCGGTTACTGCTGCCAAAATCGCTGACAACACCATTACCGCGACCCAACTTGCAAATGATGCTGTTACAGAGGCAAAACTTGGAGCGATCAAGCGCACAATAGCTATACCTGTGTTCGGATTTGAGGACAACATTATTGTCAAGAACTTTACAAATCTATTCTCTTTTCCGCCCATGCTAAACGGGCACGTTATTACAGCGGTCTATGGGGCTTTGCTTGGTGCGGTATCGAATAGTGGCGCGTTGACCATAAAGGTAAGAAATGGGCTTAACGAAATGTCGTCAATTACGATAAGCCAATCTGCATGGTCAGGTACAGGTTCAATCAACACGTCGTACGATGATGTAGCTTCATTTGGAAAGCTCTCCGTCAATGTCACAGGAGCTGGGAGTGGGGCAAAAGGTTTGACCATTTATTTGGAAGTGACAGGATAAGCGATGCCAATACAAAACATTCCTTTGTCTTGGGGTACTTACATGTGGGAAGGACAACTCGACTTCTCAGGGTATGGTCAAGGCAGTCCACGCATAGGAAAGGACACACTACATCTAAAGATGTACCGTCCCATCTTTAAGTTTGCCCCCGATATGATCTCAGGGGAGATTGTATCGGCATCATTCAACTTCTATTGTGACAAAACAGGCGGAGCGAATAGCGATTTCACAATCCACAAGGTGAATAGAACGGTCACGACAGCGGCAACATGGTATTACTCTGGAAGCTCTGTGTGGACTGGTCTTGGTTGTGAGGCAACTGAAGAGGATAGAACGTATGCCTCGCTCGCTTCTTATCAGTTCAATTCTATTGGCTGGCACTCAATCTCGATTCCAGATTTGACCTTTTTTAATATCTGGTTTGGAAGTCAAAGAGCAATTTTACTCAGAGGTATTCAATCCCCTACCAATTATGCCAGCATAACATTATCGCCCGCGCCATTTCTTGCGGTAGAGTATACGACTTCCCTCGTCGGCGGCGCACAGATTATCTAAGGAAGGACAACAGTGACAAAACAATACTCTATACAACCTCCACATAACCACGACGAAGTGTACGCGAAAATTGGTGAAGGCGGCGTAACCGATCACGGAGCATTGACAGGGCTGGGTGACAATGACCATCCGCAATACCTACTTGCAGCGTCCGGTAAGGCGGCGGATTCTGACAAACTGGATGGGCTGGACAGCACTGCGTTTTTGCAGACACCTTCATGGACAAGCTGGACACCAACTCAATCAGGCTGGACTG
>ENA-UOOM01001957-UOOM01001957.1-fermentation-metagenome-genome-assembly--contig:-NODE-1957-length-18243-cov-5.699527_pt1 | contig 18243 bp, 18 predicted proteins | sample MGYA00245781_ERZ724031 | MGnify/ENA primary metagenome ERZ724031 (study PRJEB28704, sample SAMN03018317) | fermentation metagenome | biome: anthropogenic terrestrial biome; feature: soil; material... | reverse complement strand
AATATATTTCAGTTTATTTTTGTATTTTTTTATTATTGACAGCATTTCATCCGGGCTTGAACATTTCAATGCTTCCTTTTTACACTCATTCAAAAGTCTTTTGTATTCACCTTTATTTCTTTCATATCCTGCTAAATAATGCGACAGGGCTTCTGTTTCATCTATTAATCGCATTGCTTGAATTGCTTTTTAATGCAATTGACCATGTCATGCCAAACATGTGAAATATCATTGGAATTATTATTCCACTTGCCAATAATAATCCGCTCAATACTAATTCTTTAGTTGTAAATTTTTTATTCATATTCCCTCCCAATATTTTCTTTATTTTGACTTCAAGTTCATTAAATATTGTTTTAAACTGCAGACTTTCGAGTCCAATTATATCTATGTTGCACTTGCTTACCGGCAGCAGTAATTTTCTTGCCGGACTGCTTGCAATTGCTACTGACATTTTGGGACTTATTTCTCCCATCATTGAATTTGACACTACAATCGCTAATGGTCCTATTATTATATCAACTTTTTGGCACATCCATGAAATCGCATTTTCTCCGGTAGCTCCTTCGTGGGCACCGGCTCTTAACATATTGGAAGTTGCTTGGGAGTTCGTTCCCAATGCAATGATTTCTAAATCATTGCTATTCAAAGACTTCAGTATTTGTACTGCTTGGCTTCCAATTCCTCCGCCCATTCCATCAATAACAGCTATTTTCATATTAATTGACCTTACAATACTTAAACCGTATTTATTATAACCTGATTTATATATCTATAGGATTCAATTTTCTATTAAAAAGTTTTTATCAAATAGCTTTTAAATAATATTTATATAATCCTCCATCTAAATATTTATTAATTTTCTTTTCTATAATAAGGTAATCAAGGTGAGATAAAGTTTCTCCTACTGCGAACCATTTTTGGTGTATTGGAAATTCGTCCCAATGTTTACCACGCATAGACCATTGCATTTTACTTGCTATATGGGTGGCATCTAAACCTTGATTTGACAATATGATATTTATTATGTTTTGAAGACGTATTTCATGATGAAAAAGAATTTGTTCAATTCTTTCATATACGTCCATATTATTATTCCTATGAGCAGGAAGTGCTAACTCAATATCGAATTTTCTTATTTTCTTTAGACTTTCTATATAATTTTTCAGAGAGTTGGCTACAAAGGGCCAATTTGTTATATTAGGTGTAATGTCAAATAATATATGATCTCCCGTAAACATAATCTTTTCTTTTTCTAAATATAGGCAGGAATGTCCAGGCGTATGTCCAGGTGTTAAAATAGCAGTAAATTTATATTCTCCTACATAGAATTGAAACTGGTCTTCAAATGTAATAGCATTAAATGGCTGTTTAGAAGCATATACCTTGGCAGGGTTTATTGAGCGAATTGCAATTAGTTCTTCTATTGGAAATCCTTCATATTTATACAGTTCATCTATTTCTATCCACAAATTTTTATATGAATAAAGTAGATAGTCATAATCAACTTTGCTCATATATATAATTGAATCTTTTTTCATTATCTTGCTAGCTAATCCAGAATGATCAGCATGATTATGCGTTAAAAACAAGTCTGTTTTTTCTATATTAATTCCTAATTCATCCAATCCCTCCCTTAAAGCTTTAAAACATTCAGGCAAATTAAACCCGGTATCTATTATTAGATTCTTATCAGGTGTTTTGACCACGTAACAGTTTAAATTCTTCAACGGATTGTTAGGTAGTGGAATATATATTACATAAATATCTGGGTTATTATAAATTTTTTTGTTCATGATTCCTCCAGTCGTATAACACCGACATTTTTCAAAAAGTATGATTATCCTTTTAAACAATCATACTTTTAATAACGATTCACTATTTTACCAGTTTGCTTGCTATCCATAATATCTTTATTACTTGTTATTTGCTGCTCCTGCACACAATACTAAAGATAAATATTTTTCTTCTGAAGTTGAGCCTCTGGATGTTACAACTACCGGAACTTTAGCACCTACAACCATACCTGCTGATTTTGATCCTGCTGAATATATCAGTGCCTTACTTAAAATATTTCCTGTTGTAATATTTGGAACCAGTAATATATCAGCATCTTCAACAACGGGGCTGTCATAACCTTTAATCTGTGCAGATTCCCTGCTCATTGTCAAGTCATATGATATAGGCCCCTCTATTATACAATCTTTGATTTCTCCAGACATGCTCATCTTTTTGAGTGCGTCTGCATCAATAGTTTCAGGCATTTTAGGATTTACAGTTTCAACTGCAGCAAGTGCAGCGATCTTTGGCTTTTCATATCCAAATGCCCTATACACTTCAATAGCATTTTCAAGTATTTGTTTCTTTTCTTCAAGGGTAGGATACATAACCATGCCAGCATCAGTTATGCACAGCAGCTTATGATATCCGGGAAGTTCCTGAATACCAACCGTTGACATTATCCTTCCTGTTCTGAGACCTTTTTCTTTATTTACTACTGCTTTCAATAAATCGGATGTCTGAAGTTTTCCCTTCATTATAAAGTCTACCTTTTTTTCATGAACTAATTCTACAGCTTTTTCTGCAGATTCAGTATCACTTTCAGTACTAATAATTTTATCTGTATCGAATTCTACATTCAAGTTATTTAAACACTTAATTATTTCTTCTTTATCACCTATAAGTACAGGTTCAACAATACCATCATTTTGAGCTCTAAATACTGCCTCTAATGTATGCTCGTCCTGTGCTGCTGCAATAGCAGCCTTTTTTTTAGATAAATCATTTTGTAATATACTGATTAATTCATTAAAATTCTTTAATTCCATAAGCTCTCCTCATATAATTTATTAATTTCTTATAAAAGTAACGTATATTCGTTTCGTCAATGAAAACACTTTTTCTTAATCTATTGTATGTACTAAGTTTTTAGAACTTTTTATACTTAACACTCCTAATACTGTTGCTAAAACAGTAATAACTAATGCTCCTACTAACATTACAGTATATCCATCTGTAGCATCTATTATAAATCCCCAGAGTGAAGCAGATATTGCAGTAGATAAAGAACTTATTGTTGCTACGGAACCATATATAAAAGTATACTCTCTGCTTCCAAATATTGACCTTACCATTATCGGCATGTGAACAGCACCAACAGCATAGTATATGCCAAATATAAAAGCAGCTGTCAAAATAATTACGGAAGAATTGGCTATAACAGCCATCATTCCTATTCCTATTATACCACACATACAGGCAATTAATGTTCCACCCATTACACTCTTATCACTTATAATGCCTAATGCCAACTTACCTACAACTGTACCTAACATTGCCGAAGACACAATTCCTGCAATAATTGAAGTTCCTAAATCAAGACTTTCAGCAAAAGAAGGCATGTATCCGTATATCTGTAAAGTTATATTTACAAAGCAAGAAAATCCAGCTACTAATAAAAATGATGGGGTTTTTCGTGCAATATTTGCTGATACACCTTTAGCTTTTGTTGCAACCGGCGCTTCACATTCAACAGATTTAGTTCCGGGATCACCATAGGGCAGTAAACCAACATCTTTAGGATAATTTTTTATAACAAACAAGGTGAAAGGCAAGGTAACTACTATTGTAATTATACCAAATGCCAAATAAGCACTTCTCCACCCGTAATTAGTAATAAAATATACTCCCAATGGATTGAACAAAACCCCGCCGAGTCCCGTAAATGCAAAAGATAAACCTATCATAAAACCTACATTTTTAAAAAACCATCTGTTTATCAGTGTTGGGACAGCTAAAAAGTAAAATACGGACTCTGCTATTCCAATTAAAATTCCAGCTCCATAAAACATGTATACAGATGTAAAACGAGACATTGCAATAAGAGAACATCCCACCATTAATACAGCAACAGTAAGTACCACTCGCAAATCTCTTGTTGCAACAATCTTGCTTGTAAATGGAATTGATAATGACATAGATAAGCTTATAAATGTCATATATAGCGCAAACACACCTTTACCAACTCCTAAATCAGTACTTACTGGCGTATAAAAAATACCGCTACAACTGAATATTATTGCAGCTGGTAATAAACACATTACACAACATGCTACTACTATTAAATAACTATAATGAAATTTACCTTTTTCCTTATTTGCCACTGTATCCATATATTCTCCATATAATTATATCCTTAATCTCACAAACCGTATATAAAGGAGGTTGTTAAAATCTACCTTTATTAATTATTAAAAATATCAAAAAACACACTATAATTTTCTTGCAGCATGGAAACCTTCATGAACTGCATTTAGTATTTTTCTAGGAAATACTGAATCACCTATACTTCTAAAAAAATCCACTTCATCTTGAAGAGCAGTTTCCAACTCGTTGTTTTCTCTGTATCCAGATGCTATTACGACAGTTTCACATTGTATAGTATTAGTATTACCATCTTTAGTATAGTCTATGGAATCTTCACTAATAGATATAACTTTAGATCCGCATAACACTTTCACCTTACTATCTTTAATTAAATCTCTTAAATTTTGATCGTTATTTAAATTATGTTGAACTGTAAGCAAGATATCATCTAAAACCTCTATAATAGTGACTTCATCTGCTGTTTCGGCAATATGAAGAGCAGTTTCGCAGCCTACTAACCCTCCGCCAATGACCGCTACTTTACCGGTAATAGGTTTTCCATTAGTCAAAGCAACAGTTGATGTAATTACGTTTTGACCGTCTATACCCGGTATGTTAGGAATAAAAGGATTTGAACCTGTAGCTAAAATTACTGCTTTGAAATTTCCCTTTAATACTTTTTCTGCTGTAGCTTCATGGCATAACCTTACATTTACACCTGATTGATAAGTTTTATATGACAGATAATCAATTAATTTATTAACATCTACCTTAAACGAAGGGGCACCTGCCGGAATAAGGTTTCCTCCTAGCTTATCTGTTTTTTCCCATAGTTCAACAATATGTCCACGTCTGCTTGCAGTGATGGCTGCTTCCATTCCACCAGGACCTCCACCGATTATCAACACTGATTTTTTATCTTCTGCAGGATAAACAGGATAATCCAATTCATGGTAGCAATCAGGATTTACGGCACAATCTCTATAACGGCCTAATCTACCACCATACATACATTCATTACAACCAATACAAGGCACAATTTCACGATAATTACCTTCTTTTACTTTATTGGCCCAATATGGATCTGCTAAAAGTTGATGGCCTAAACCTATATAGTCAGCATTTTCATCTGTCAAAACTTTTTCAGCAGTAACCGGATTTTGGAGTTTTCCATGCGCTATTATAGGTATATTAACTACTTTTTTTACTGCTTCAGATAAATATATCTGACATGCTTCAGGACTATATACTGTCGATATAGCCAAATACCAAGCTTCATAGCAACCCATATCTACATGCAATGCAGTTACTCCTGCTTCTTCAAACATCTTGGCCATTTTTAATCCTTCATCTAAAATACGTCCTCCAGGCACACCATGTTCAGGTGTAAATTTTACTATAATAGGAAAATCTTCACCGCATGTATTTTTAATTTCTTCGATTATTTCCATTGTAAATCTCATGCGATTTTCTAAGTTTCCGCCATATTCATCTGTACGCTTGTTCCATAATTCAGACTGAAACTGATCAAGAAGGTATCCGCCATACGCGTGTACCTCTACAGCGTCTGCCCCTGCACGTTTTGCCAGTAATGCAGAAAAACCCATTGACTTAACTAAACTTTTTATTTGCTCTACAGTAAATGGTTTGCAGATTAAATCAGGAAAATAAAAAGCAGGTGTAGCACTGGGAGCATATGGTGGTGTAAAAGGATCGGTAAAAGTCATACGTCCTAATCCTGGAGTTAATTGCACACATATTTTACTATCTTCATGATGTATCTTATCGCATAATAATCCAAGACGATCAACTTGGTGAAAACTGTTTAATAAGTTGCACGGCCGTGCTTCAAATTCAGTTGTACATATGTTAGCACCCGTAAATATCATTGATACTCCGCCTTTAGCTCTTTCAACATAATATTCGATACTACGTTCATCAAATCCGCCATCTGTGGCTGTTTTCGTTCCCATGGGACACATAAAGATCCTGTTTTTTAATTTTATGTTTCCGAGCATACTTCTTTCAAATAGTTTCATAATAAGACCTATCCCTCTCTTAGTTTATCAATTGTAGCAATAACATAAATGTTCAACATTTTACATACTAAAATAAGAATTAAGTAATTTGTTTACTGAGTTATTATGCTACAAAAATTATTTCAGTTTTATAATACATTTTTATTTATTACATTATACGGTACTTCACCATTGCACAAATTAATGGCAGTAAGTACTGATTTATACTCTAATTCAGCAAAAGCTTCTTTAGAATAATAGCCTATATGAGGTGTTACTACTACATTTTCCATTTTTAATAATTTATTATTTGCATCGTTTAAAGGCTCAACTTCAAATACATCAAGACCTGCTGCTGATATTTTTCCTGACTCAAGGGCATCAATTAAATCTTCTTCACATACTAAAGGGCCACGAGCTGTATTAATTAAAATTACTCCATCTTTCATCTTATCAATACTGTCCTTATTAACCATATGATATGTGTCTTCTAACAAAGGAATATGAATTGTTATAATATCTGCAACTGAGTATAAATCATTTAATGTTACTTTTTTGACACCGCGTTCAATAAAGACATCTTCAGGAATATATGGGTCATAAGCCACAACATTAATACCAAAGCCTTGTGCATATTTAGCAACATTTCTTGCTATGTTTCCAAATCCTAAAATTCCTAAAGTAATCACAGACAATCTTCTTGGTGTAGGCCCTAAAATTAAACTTTGTTTTACCCACTCTCCACGCTTTATTGCATTGTTATATAATGTATTCTTTCTAATAACGTCTAACATCAAACTCATAGCTTGAACTGCAACTTCTTCTGTACTATAATCAGGAATATTACTTACAAAGATACCACGTTTTGTAGCAGCTTCAACATTAATAATTTCATAGCCTATAGCTGGTCTGACAATTCCCTTTAACTTGCTGCTTAAACGATTAATTAGCTCTTCCGGAAATGCTTTTAATATAGTTATGAATACATCTGTATCCTTACTCATTTCAACTATTTCATCATCATCAACTGTATAAGATTTTATATACTCTATGCCGTTTTCTTTAAAAAGATGTTCATAAGCATCCAATGTAACTCCTGATACCTTATTAGCTAAATATATTACTTTCATAATGTACCTCCAAAAAAATTTTCAAAAAATGCATGTATGCATGTATAACAAGATACATCACTAATTGTCCTACTTGTGATATATCTTGTTTTACTAAATATTAATTATAACTTTTGTATAGAAGGGTTTTCCCACATTAGTTATTATAAAGTCTTTTTATTATTACAGTTCTCTTCCCTCTGCTTTTGCCTTTGCTCTTGCTTGCTTCACACGATATGGACCAAAAATTAACACAGGAAGGAGTACGCCCGGTATTGAAAGACTTGCTAGTATTGTATATCCTTGTGCAAATATTGCAATTAAACCAAAACTTGAGCCAAATACACCTATAGCAGAAATAATTAATACTATAATAAAGTTTCTAATCCTAACATCTTGAATTTTGTCTTTACCATATTTATTAAATCTACTTATCATTGTAAATGCACAGCTAGCACCTGTTGTAACTAGTGCACCAAACATTAAGACCTGATATGATATCAGTAGTATAGGATAGTCTACTTCTTTTATAGCTTCAAGTACTGGTAATGCTGAGCCGTTAAACAGTGGGTATGTTGCTAAAATTCCTGCACCAAATAGCATAACCATTGAAAAATTCAAGACGGCTCCTCCAATAGCTGTCTGTTTGATATCTTTTTCTTTTGTCATTTCAGTAGTAAGGGCTATCATTGCTCCCATTATACCAATTTGTACACCAGCTTGAAGTACCGCATTCCACATCGCTTGAGCTACTGTTGTACCTTCAGCCATAATTCTATTACCAACTATATATGTTAGGTTATCCCAATACAATTTAGCAAGAATTATGCCTATTATACCAATAGTTATAATTAGACCAACAGTTATTGCCGTTGAAAATCTCATAAGTCCATTTGCTCCGAAAACAACTGCTAATAATATTACTATCCCTGTTATTGCTACACCCAACCAGTATGACATACCAAATGACGACTCAAGAAGTGCCCCTCCTCCAGCCAAAACTCCTGCCATACCCATTAACTGTGCAAGAATGAGCCAAAAATCAAAATACAGTGTTGGAATATATTTGAAGTTTGAATTTGGAAAATAGAACTTTTCAGCATAATCTTTATAATTTGTAATTCTTTCTAATTTACAGTATTCCATAATTAAGTACATTGCTACAACCATAATTAGCCAAGTAATAATAGGAGTCCATATAGCTGTAGCACCAAATCTAGAGTAGTACTGAACATATTGTCTTCCTGACGCGAAACCTGATCCACAGTGTGCTCCAAACCATGTGCTTGCAGCACCTACACTTACTGGTAATGCAAATCTTTTTACATCATTTACTTTATCGCTCATAACGTTCCCCTTTCAAATTTTTTACAAATTTATTAACTTAAAACTTCAGATTATAATTGTAAATTATTTAATAACTTCTATTTCAGATTGAGCAATTGCTTTTTCACTTAATTCTTGTCCGATACCTGGTCTTTCTGGAGCTTGATAATGTCCCTTAATTGGAACTATATCTGTATATTTTCCAATTCCCTTGTATAATTCAGTTTGATTCCATTGTAAATCTTCATGATATACAAAATTCTGAATACTGGTTTCAACATGAAGAGTTGCTGCTCCAAGGATAGGACCTGCCATCATATGCATCTGAATCCCAACATCATGAAGATTACAGAAATCACACATTTTTTTCATTTCAGTAATTCCACCTATAACTCCAAGGTCAGGTTGTGCAACATCTATCGCACGATTTTCAACCAGGCTTTTAAATCCCCATACAGAACCAATTCTCTCACCTGTCGCTACAGCAGTTTTTACATTTTTCTTAAGTTCTAATGTAAACTGTGGATTCATTGATTGACCTGGTTCCTCATAATATAGACAATTATATTGATCAAGTTCTCTTCCTAGTTGAATAGATGTATTAACATCTGTCATTCCATGAAGTTCAATAACAATGTCTACCTCGTCACCCACTGCATCCCTGATCGCCCCAACACGGTCAGAAACAGTTTTTAATTGTTTCTGATTATTCATACCTTTCCAATACCAATCAGAAACCATTTCTTTTGGAAGATGAGCTCTTTGTGGACTTGTACATAATCCTTTGTCATCTGTCCATAATGGATCTACTTTAATTCCTTTAAATCCTTGTTCAACGGCTCTTTTAGCTTGTTCTGCATATTGTTCCGGTGTAATTATCGGTGAATCAATAGGTCCCCAACCTAACTGTATCTGACTGGCATAAGCTTTGATGCGTTCATTAACTTTACCACCAAGTAATTTATACACTGGCAGACCGGTTGCCTTTCCTTTAATATCCCACAAAGCAACATCTAATGCACTAATAGCAGAAAAGTTAATAGGACCTCCTCCGTAGCTCCAATATGATAAATTATATAAACGTTGCCACAGAAGTTCATTATCTAAAGGGTCTAACCCAATTATTAGTGGAGCTATCTCTTTTATCATTGCTGCAGATGCATCTTTCCCTGTCATAACAGGTATACCGCTTTCACCCCAACCAGATATTCCTTCGTCAGTGTTTATTTTAACGCATGTTGGAACCCAACCTGGAGTAGGTGTTTCTTTTAGCCTAACTCTATAAATTTCTACACTTGTAATTTTCATAAGTATTATCCTTTCTTTTAATCATAATACTAACTATTATTTATATAAGTAATTAAATATTTAGCATCATTATTCTTTTTCTGATAATGCTTTTTTATTTACTGTATTGTAAGGAATTTCTCCTTTACAAATATTTACAGCAGACAAAACTGATTTTTTCTGCAATTCATCAAATGCCTCTAATGAATGATAAGCAATATGAGGAGTTACAACTACATTTTCAAATTTAAATAATTCATAATTTGGATCGTTTATAGGTTCTGTTTCAAATACATCAAGACCTGCTGCTGCAACTTTGCCAGACTTTAAAGCTTCTTTTAAATCTTCCTCACATACTAACGGTCCTCTGGCTGTATTAATTATTATTACACCATCTTTCATTTTTGCAAAACTACTTTTATTTAACAAATGATATGTTTCATCAAATAATGGAATATGAACTGTAATTACATCTGAAATTTCATATAATTCATCTGCTGTTACCTTTTTAACTCCCCGTTCTGTAAATGCATCTTCAGGAATAAAAGGGTCATATGAAACTACATTCATTCCAAAACCCTGTGCATATTTAGCAACATTTTTAGCAATACTTCCGAATCCCATTATTCCTAATGTAACCTGTGATAGCCTTCTTGGCGTGTGACCTATTATTAAACTTTGTTTTACCCATTCACCACGTTTGATAGCATTGTTATACATTGTATTTTTCCTGATTGAATTTAAAATTAAACTCATTGCATGAACTGCAACTTCTTCCGTACTATAATCAGGAATATTACACACTACTATGCCACGTTTAGTAGCCGCTTCTACATCTATTATATCGTAGCCTATGGCAATTCTAACTATACCTTTTACTCTTCCATGTAAACGATTGATTAGATCGGCTGAAAAAGGAGCAATTGATGTTAAAAACACATCTGTAGTTTTGCTTATTTCAACTATTTCATCTTCATCCGTTGTATATGATAATTGAAAGTCTATGTTGTTGTCTTTGAATATATACCAGTACTTTTCTAATGTTATTCCTGTTAATTTACTTGCAAGAAAAACTACTTTCATATAAGCCTCCTATATATTATTTTTAAATTATTAGAATATAAAACTTGATTTAATATTATTTGAAACTTCATACTTACTCATATTTATATCCGCTTTTTTCTTCATCACCATATATGTGTGCTTTTTCTTCACCTTTCAATACGCGAATTATTCCATGAGCTAAAGATTCCATCTCAAATGATCCAGGTAAAATTTCTACTGGAGCAATATAGCTTACACGTTTTATTAACAGTTCAGTTAGCATTTTTGAATATACCATACCTCCAGTTAGAACAATTCTATCTACTTTTCCTATTAGAATATTACTCATTGCTGCAATTTCTTTACTTATTTGATATAACATACCTCTGAAATAATATTCAGCTTCCTTATCTCCAGCATTAATACGTTTTTCTACTTCACGTAAATCGCTTGTACCTAAGTAAGAAACTAATCCCCCGCCACCCATTTGCATTTTAAGAAGTTGGTTTTCTGTATATTTTCCTGAGAAGCAGGCTTTTGTAAAGCGAATCATGCCTGTCATAGGCATACCACCCATTCGTTCAGGTGAATACGCATCACTATTTGAATCTACCAGTTTTCCATGGTCATGAACAGCTATTGATAAACCACCGCCTAAGTGGGCAACAACAAAATTAAAATCTTCATATTTTCCACCTAGTTTTTCTGCTGTTTTTCTTGCTGCAGCTTTTTGTGCTAAAGTATGTGAACCGGCATCGACAGGAAATTCTTTTAATCCTGATAAAGTAGCATACTCATTAAATTCATTAACACCTTCTGCATCATAAATATAAGAATTTATTCCTAACTCTTGTGCCATATTGTATGCTAAAACAGGTGCTAAGCTCGAAGCATGAGGCGTCATATATTTATGGCAGTGTTCGATTATATCAGGTGTTACTAAATAGGCACCACCCTTAAAGTTGCCTCCACCGGGACCTCTTGCAGCTATAGCATGTAAATCTTCTTTTTTAACACCTATTTCACGTAAGAATTCATTTATGGAACTTTGTCTCATCTCAAGTTGATCAAATATCCCTTTAAATTTTTTCATCTCTTCTGAGGAAATCGTAAGATTATTTTCAATTACCTGCTTTTCGTTTTCATAATAAGCTAATTTTGTTGATGTAGAACCAGGGTTAATTACTAATATTTTATAAATCTTATCCATTAAATCCTCCTAAATCCATTATTTATCATTATTAATTAAATCACTCCCCTTCCTACTATATTAGGAAAGGGGTAATAGATAATTATATCTTTTTCATTAAATCATAACCTTTTTGAATTAAAAGTTTATTAGAATCAATATATTTTTCCTTAGAACCAGTTAAGTTGTTTTCCATTGCAGTAAAGACCGATTCCAATGAAATACTTCCCGTTAAAGCCACATATGCCCCCAAAAAAATCATATTCATACTCCTATCATCGCCTGTTTCATTTGCAATCTCGTTTGCAGGAATATAATAAACATCTATATCTGTTCTTTGTGACTTATCTTCAATTAAAGAACTGTTTACTATTAATTTTCCACCGGGTTCTACCATCTTTTCAAATTTGTCAAAAGAAGGTTTATTCATAACTACGACAAAGTTAGGTTTTTGAATAACCGGGGAAGGTACAATATTATCTGATACAATTACATTACAGTTTGCTGTTCCACCTCTCATTTCCGAGCCATAAGAAGGCAGCCAGCTTACTTCTTTGTTTTCTTCTAACCCTGCATGTGCAATCATTCTGCCTACAAGTAATGCACCCTGACCACCAAAACCGGCTATAATAATTTTATCATATACCTTTGTTTTTAACATTCTTACTCCCCCTCCTTATTCATAATCCTTGAAATTACCTAATGGATAATATGGCATCATATTATCTCTTAACCATTTAAGTGAATCTGACGGTGATTGGCCCCAGTTCGTTGGACATGTCGACAATACTTCAACCATTGAAAATCCTAATCCTTTAAGTTGGCATTCAAATGATCTCTTTATTGCTTTTTTAGCTTTTCTAATATTTGCCGGTGTGTCAACAGATACTCTTTCTATAAATTTAGCTCCATCTATTGTTGCTAACATTTCACTCATCCGTATTGGATTTCCGCAATGATCTGCATCTCTTCCGTAAGGTGAAGTCGTTGTTTTTTGTCCTGCAAGTGTCGTAGGTGCCATCTGTCCGCCCGTCATTCCGTATGTTGTATTATTTACGAATATAACCGAAATTTTTTCGCCTCTGTGTGCTGCGTGCACAATTTCTGCTGTACCTATTGATGCTAAGTCTCCGTCGCCTTGATACGTAAATACAAACTTATCAGGGTTCATTCTTTTAATACCTGTTGCATTAGCTGGAGCTCTTCCGTGCATTGAATATATGGAATCCGTATCCCAAAATGGTGGATTCATTCCCCCGCAGCCTACAGATGATACAGATATAGTGTCACCTTTCACTCCTAATTCATCTATACATGCAGCTACAACATGGTGAATGATACCATGAGTACAACCAGGACAGAATGTAAAAGGTACTTTTGTTAAACTGTCAGCTCTTTTATAAACTACTTGGCTCATTTTACTTCCTCCCATACTTCATTTATTTTATTCATTATAAATTCAGGATTTAATGTTGACTTGCTGTCATTACCTACATGGTAAACAGGCCATCTGCCTTTTGCCCCGATTCTAACATCGTCAATCATTTGACCTATAATATTCATTTCAGGAACTATTACTGCCTTGCAATTTGAACCGATTTCATCAAATGCATCATATGGATATGGCCATGCAGTTTTTGGTCTGATCAAGCCTAATTTAATTTCACTTCCTTCCATGTCTATCATTACTGATTTTGACATTCTTGAAGCTGAACCATAAGCTACCAATACTATATCGGCATCTTTAACATCTACTATTTCTACTTTACATTCATTTTTTTCAATTTCAGGATATATTTCATTTTCTAAAATCGATGTTGCCTTTAATAATGTCATATTAGGATGAAGTGTCATATGATTCCAGTGACCCTTTTCATTAGTTCCTGCCATTCTCCAATCTTTTTCAGGCAAGTTTTCTCTTCTTTGCGGAAGTTTATTAAAATCAACACCTTCCATCATTTGACCTATCATACCATCTGCTAAAACTAAAACCGGAATTCTGTATTGATCAGCTATATCAAATGCTTCATAAGTCATTTCGACTGCTTCTTGTACTGATGCAGGTAGAAGTTTTGGTATTCTATAAGCACCGTTTCCGGCTTGCCAGTAATCTTCCTGTGCGGGAGCCAAATCTCCCATACCAGGTCCTGAACGAACAACATTAACAACTACTGCCGGAAGCCTTGTTAAAGCCATAGAAGAGATTGCTTCTTGCTTTAAGCACAACCCTGGTCCAGAAGAGCTGGTCAGAACACGTTTGCCTGCTGCTGAAGCTCCCATAACCATATTCATAGCTGAGAGTTCACTTTCTGATTGCAAAAATAACTTTCCTTTTTTCGGAAGTTCTCTTGCCAAATATTCAGGAATTTCATTTTGTGGCGTTATGGGATAACCAAAGAATGCATCAACATCTGCTCTCAACGCTGCTTCAGCAATCGCTTCGTTACCCTTCATTAATACTTTAGACATTTACCTTTCCTCCTTTATACTTTCTCAACGGTAATTACCGCATCAGGACACATAATCCCGCAATTTCCGCATGCGATACACTGGTCCATGTCAATTACACTTACAGGATGAATACCTTTAACATTAATTGTTTGCTCATTAAGTTCTAAAATTTTTTTAGGACAAACTTCTACACAAAGCCCACAGCCCTTGCACTCATTAATGTCAAATGTTAATTTACCTTTTGCCAATTGAATCACCTCGTTTTTATATTTATCAAACCTCAAACGGTTTAATAGCTATGTATATATAGTTAAAGCCAATTTGGTCTCATGTGCATGTCGATTGGAAATAATTCACCTAATAGGTTTAATTTTTCCACTTCAGATTGTTTGTTTTTTAAATAAACCACGTATTTAACTGAAACATTAATAAGTTTGCTTATGCTTCTAACTAGTATATCTCCTTTTATAATGTCTTCAATTGAAGTTTCTCTCAAATAGTGTGTATTATTGATAAGTCCATTTATTTTAAGGTTGCTTTTAAATTCAATGTTCTTTATAAATTCTATTACCTGCTCTGTTGATTGGGTTTGATATCTATTAGCATTAATAACCATCCACATTTCGTAGTCAATTCTTGATATATCCTTAGCGTACCTTCCAAGTACAGTTGCTCCTACAGCATCACCGCCAACATCTAATATATTGTCTCTTTCTTTATTAATGAATAAAGATTGAATCTCTGCTGATATAGCAGGTATATCTATCAAGCTATCGTTTTCAAAATTATTAGATATTAATTTAACTCCAACTTCTTTGAATTCTATGCTTTTTTCTCTAGATCTAAAATATGGGTTAACAATATCTAAATCTGAAATTGCAACTTTTCTTCCTTGATTAACAAGATTATATACAAAGTTAACTGCAAATTCTGTTTTGCCACTACCGTAATGTCCGACTATTATGTATACCTTACCATCATTCATATAATATCCCCACAAATTAAAGATATAAAAAATATAATTTCATTTTTTGGAATTCCATTTCAAATACTATATATAGTTTAATAGGAGATATTTATTAAGTCAACATCAATTTTGTTAAATTTAATTAACAAAATTGATGTTGATTTCATTATTTGAAATAACTATATTATCTCGAAGTATGTATGACTAAAAAATATTTAACGTTATCATTTTTAAAAAGAATGCTTAAGAAATCTTTATTATAACATAAAAAGAACAATACCTTTCTAAGTATAGTTCTTTTTAGAATTTAAGCTTGTATTCTAATGTATAATGTATCAATTAAAAGTATTAAAATTCTCGCACTATTAAATCTTTAAGTTTACGTTTTGGAACATGATGAATATTTTCATCATCTCTCCAATACTTCACATCTCCATCTTCACCTATTTCTTCTATTATTACTTGTTCCTTTGGATAACCAAGAGCAATTACCAATGAAATGTCATATTCACTGCCTATATTTATCACTTCTTTTAACTTATTTTTTACAATATTGCCTATAATACATCCACCAAGACCTATTTCACTAGCGCCTAAATAAATACTTTGGCAGAAGATGCCATCATCCCATGTCAATTGCTTTGATATGGCTCTTTCTCTAAGTAAAATAATATAAGCCGTAGGACGCTCACTTTCTACTGGTCCATCCCAATCTTTAAAGTAGGCTGCCCATCTTAATGTATCATAGACTTTTGCATTCATTTCAGGTGTGCATATTAATGCATATTTCATTGGCTGAACATTTCCACCGCTTGGAGAAAGTCTCGCTAATTCAACAAGTTCTCGTAATTGTTCTATAGCGATTTTTTTATCTCCATAGAATCTTCTACAAGTACGATTTTTTAATATTAATTCTTTCATAAGCATAATAACCCTCCTCGTTATGTAATTATTGTTTAATTCTTATTATGCATACATATGTTTAATAATTATTCTATACTTTGTATGACTTCTGTCTCATAACCATTAGGGTCTTTAATAAAATAACTTATTTGATACCCTAAATTTGTTAAAGGACCTAAATTAAAATTATTACTTTTATGCTCTGAATATGATTTAGCTGCATCCTCTACACTTACTGAAAAATGACCATAATCTGTTTGTGGAACAATATCAAAAGGAAAAGAAATTATTTGAAGGAGCATATCGTGATTTTCAGCTTTCATAAATGCTGTTTCTACACCAGACTCCTCGTAATATCTATACAAGCACATCTTAAAAGCAAAAGCTTTTTCATAAAATTTTATTGACTCTTTTAAGTTCATAACTTTAATAGCAGTATGGTTTGGTTTATAATACAATTATTACCTCCTGTTTTATTTACTAAAACAACATAATTTTATTAACCTGTTCACATATGGTTTCATTTAATAAAATTAAATTCCAAATAATAAATTATCATAATTTGCAATAAATGTCAATACTATATATCATAAACAATACATGAAATCATATTTTACATATTAAAAACTTAATTTTTTAATTTGATTTTTATAAATTTATATGTTATAATGTACATAATAAAATAAACTTTGAGGTATTTACGTGGATAATAAACTATCAATAAAAAACAAATCAATAGAAAAAGTTTTACAGATTATTACTATCATGGCTGAAAACAGAGGTCCAATGCGTCTTCAAGATATTGCTAAAAAAGCTGAGTTGCCTGAAAGCACTACATTAAGATTGGTTCATACACTCGTTTCTAACGGTTTTGCAAGACAAGATCCTTATAATCAATATTATTCTTTATCATTAAAATTTGCTTATATTGGAAGTTTAATTAAGTCTAGTATAGATTTAAGAAATATAGCGCGACCCTATTTAATAGATTTAGCTAAAAGATGTAATACATCCTCATGTATCGCAGTTGAAGAAGGAAGAACTGTTTTGTTTATAGATATTGTAGAATCTACCGCTAACGATATAAAAGCTGTACGACACATAGGGTCTCATAACCCAATGTACTGTACTGCTATTGGTAAATTCTTTATGTTAAACTATAATAGTAAACAGATTAATGAATATATTTCAACAAACCCGTTAACTCCATATACTCCGAAAACTATTACTACAAAAGAAGACTTAATAAATGAGTTAGAAAAGGTTAGAGTCCAAGGTTATTCAATTAATGATGAAGAACAAGTCCTTGGATTAAGATGTATAGCTGCACCTATATTTGATTATAATGGAAAGATTGTTGCTGGAATTAGCATTACAGATACAATATTTAAAATAACATCAGAAAATATTGAAGTTTTTGCCAATGCAGTTAAAAATACTGCAGAAAAAATATCTAAAGAATTAGCTTATAATGGTATTAAATAATTAATTAAATTAGTATTTGAAATGGATAGAATTATAACTATCTATTCATATGTTTGTCTTTATAATTAGTTATTAAGCTAATTTAGTTATTTCAGCTGTTTTATTGCTCCACTTTGTGCATCTGTCACCGAAATAACCGATAATATTATTATTTTCATAAATTTTTACAACTTCGCATTTGTTCGGGCACCCCTCACAATCAAAGCTTCTTGAAAATATATTGTTATCGGCAAGCTGTAACCCTCTAAAATTTGTTTTGCCGGTCTTTTTTACTTTTTCATTTGCAATAATTGCCGCTCCTATTGCTCCCATCATACT